>MDTC01049320.1_pt1 | contig 11482 bp, 22 predicted proteins | sample 811181 | NCBI WGS metagenome assembly MDTC01 (sample SAMN05326644, study PRJNA326480) | marine metagenome | isolation source: seawater | place: Pacific Ocean: North | collected 2011 | reverse complement strand
CTGACCAAGAAAAAATGGGTGAAGCTTTAGGTAGATTAGCTAAAGAAGATCCTTCTTTTAGAGTTACGTCTGATGAAGAGTCTGGACAAACGATCATTAAAGGAATGGGAGAGCTTCATCTGGACATTATCGTTGATAGAATGAAAAGAGAATTTAAAGTTGAGGCCAATGTAGGAGCTCCACAAGTCGCTTATAGAGAAACTATTTTAGCATCTTCAGAAGTAACTTATATCCATAAAAAACAAAGTGGCGGAGCAGGTCAATTTGCTAAAGTTACTTTAAGCGTTGAACCTTTAGAACCAGGAAAAGGAAGAGAAATAGAGAATAAGATTAAAGGCGGAGCTATACCTAAGGAATTTATTCCAGGAGTGGAAAAAGGTGTCGAAAGTGTAGCTGAAACAGGTATTTTAGCTGGTTTTCCATTAATTGATTATAAAGTTACGATAATAGACGGTCTTCACCATGATGTAGACTCAAGTGTATTAGCATTTGAGATAGCTTCGAGAATGTGTTTTAGGGAAGCTTGTGCTAAAGCTACTTTAAAACTTTTAGAACCAGTGATGAAGGTTGAAGTAGTAACACCAGAGGATTTTATGGGAGATGTCATTGGTGATTTAAATAGTAGAAGAGGACAAGTTGCTTCAACAGAGCCCAGAGGAAATGCTACAGCCGTAAATGCCACTGTTCCTCTTGCTAATATGTTTGGATATATAAATAATCTAAGATCATCCACACAAGGCAGAGCACAGTATACTATGCAATTTAGTCACTATGATAAAGTCCCTCAAAATGTTCAAGATGAGGTAACAAAAAAACTAGCTTAACTTATGGATAAACAAAATATTAGAATACATTTAAAAGCCTATGATAATAAGATTTTAGATTTATCAACTGAAGAGATTGTTAATACGGCTAAAAGGACAGGAGCTCAGGTAAAAGGACCTATACCATTACCTACGCGTATCGAAAGATACACTGTACTTAGATCACCACATATTGACAAAAAAAGCAGAGAGCAATTTGAGTCAAGAACGCATAAGCGTTTAATAGACATAATAGAACCGACACCTCAAACAGTCGAAGCTTTAATGAAATTAGATTTAGCCTCAGGTGTAGACATAGAAATAAAGATTTAATTATGACACTAGGATTAGTAGGAAAAAAATTAGGAATGACAAGAGAATTTATAAAAAGTGGGCAATCTATTCCTGTAACTGTAGTAAAAGTTGAAAAAGGAAGAGTTTTGGATGTTATTACAAAAGAAAAAAGAGGATATACAGCGTTGCAAGTTGGATTTGGAAAATTAAAAAATTCAAAACTAACAAAACAAATGAAAGGCTTTTTTGCTAAAAAAAATACTGAACCAAAAAAAATAATTCATGAATTTAGAATAAACCAAGTTGATACTTTTAAAGAGGGAAATGAATTTGGATTAGAAATTTTAAAAGATAAAAAATTTGTAGACGTTAGATCAAAAACTATAGGTAAAGGTTTTGCAGGAGTAATGAAAAGATGGAACTTTGGAGGACTACGAGCATCACATGGTGTTTCTGTTTCTCATAGATCTCATGGTTCTACAGGACAAAGACAAGATCCAGGAAAGGTGTTTAAGGGAAAGAAAATGGCTGGCCACATGGGAGATAAGTTTAGAACAATGTTAAATTTAGAAATTGTTAAATCTGATTTAGATAATAATTTACTTTATTTAAAAGGATCTATTCCAGGATCTAAAAATTCAACAGTCCTATTAAGAGAGTCGGTTAAAAATATTAAAAGAAAAACATTGCTTGAGAAATATGAAGCAAAAATAAAGAAAGCGGCTGCTGAAAAAGGTAAAAAAAAATAAGATGAAACTAAAACTTTTAGATATCAACGGGACTAAAAATGAAACAATCGATGTTTCTGACAAAATAATTAATTTAAAGGTAAATCATAAATTAATTAAACAAGTAATTGATTGGCAATTAAATCATGCAAAACCTAGAACTGCTAAGACAAAACAAAGAAATGAAATTAGAGGCTCAACAAAAAAAATTATAGCACAAAAAGGAACAGGTGGAGCACGTCATGCCAGCAAAAAAGCTCCTTTATTTGTTGGTGGAGGTATCGCGCATGGTCCCAAAGGAGCAGTTTATAAAATTAAAAAGATAAATAAAAAAGTTAGAAAATTGGCTTTAGCTCAAACACTATCTAAAAAAAATGGTGATAAATCACTTCACATTTTGGCAGACGTTAAAAAAGAAATAAAAAAAACAAAAGAATTTAATAAATTTTTATTAGAAAATAAAATATCAAATGCTTTAATAATTTCAGATAAAGAATCAGAAAAAAATATTAATAAATCAGCAAGAAACATAAAAGATGTAAAAATAGTTAATGATATGGGCGCTAATATTTATGATTTACTTAAGTTTAAAAATGTAATTTTAACTACATCCTCAATAAAAAACATTGAAAATAGGATTTTAAATGAAAAAAATTAGTCATATAAACTCTGTAAGAAATCCTATTATTACTGAAAAAGCTACAGTCTTATCTGAACAAAACAAGACTGTGTTTAATGTGCATAAAGGTGCAAATAAAAAAAATATTAAAAAAAATATTGAAAAGTTATTTAAAGTAAATGTTGTTAAAGTAAACATTATCAACACAAAAACAAAAAAGAAAATAAAACAAGGAAAACTATCTAGAAAAAGCGGGTATAAAAAAGCAATTGTTACTTTAAAAAAAGGTCAAAGTATTGACCTAACTACAGGATTATAGAAATGGCGTTAAAAACTTTCAAACCTTATACTAAGTCAAACCGAGGAACTGTAATAGTTGATAAAAGTCAGCTTTGGAAAGGATCATCCTATAAATTATTAACCCGAGGGCAGTCTACTACTGGTGGAAGAAATAATAGAGGTCGTATTACTTCAAGACATCAAGGGGGAGGACAAAAACATAAATACCGAATTATAGATTTTTTAAGAAAAAAGAAAAACACTAAAGGCATAGTTGAAAGAATAGAATATGATCCTAATAGAACTGCTTATATAGCCTTAATTAATTATGCTGAAGATAAAGAAAAAAAATATATTATATGCCCTCAAAATTTAAAAGTTGGTGATACTATTGAAGCTGGAAAAGGTGTGGATATTAAGATCGGAAATGCTTTAGAGTTAAAAGATATACCTCCTGGCACATTAATTCATAATGTAGAGTTACTACCCGGCAATGGAGGAAAATTAGCTAGATCAGCCGGTTCTTCAGTAACTTTATCAGGATATGATGGCGACTACGCCATTATAAAGTTAGCTTCTGGTGAAACTAGAAAAGTTAGAAACGATTGTTATGCTACTATTGGCTCAGTATCTAATCCTGATCAAAAAAATATAAAGATTGGAAAAGCAGGAAGACAAAGATGGAAAGGTAGAAGACCTCAAACAAGAGGCGTAGCAATGAATCCTGTGGATCACCCACATGGAGGTGGGGAAGGAAAAACTTCTGGAGGGAGAAGTCCTGTTTCGCCTTGGGGCCAATCTGCTAAAGGATTAAAAACGAGAAGACCAAAAAGAAGCGATAAACTAATAATAACTAGAAGAAAGAAAAGAAAATAAATGACCAGATCTGTTTGGAAAGGACCTTTTGTTCACCCAAGTTTACTTAAGAAAGTAGATAAGCTTAAAGATCAATCAGGACACAAAAAACCTATTAAAACTTGGTCAAGAAATTCTACAATTATACCTGATTTTGTAGGTATAAGTTTTATGATTCATAACGGTAAGTCTTTTATTCCAATAACAATTTCAGAAGAAATGGTTGGACATAAGTTAGGAGAGTTTGCACCAACAAGAACTTTTAGGGGTCATACACCGGCTGATAAAAAAGCTGCAGCTCCTTCAGAGGCTTCTCCGGCTAAAACAGACAAAGGTACTTCAGATGGAAAAAAATAATAATATAATTAAAGCAATAAATAAAAATGTTAGATCTAGTCCAAGAAAAATAGCTTTAGTTTTAGACTATATAAGAGGAAAAAAAGCAGATATTGCTCTAAGAGATCTTGAATTTACTAGAAAAAAAATTGCTACTGATGTTAGTAAAACTGTAAAATCAGCAATCGCTAACGCAGAAAACAACTATCAATTTGATATAGATAATTTATTTGTAAAAGAAGCTTATGTTGGCAAGTCTTTAGTTATGAAAAGATTTAGACCGAGAGCAAAAGGTCGAGCTAGCCCAATAAAAAAACCATTTAGTAGAATTACAATAATACTAAGTGAGAAAAAAAATGTTAAAAAAGGAGGCAAAAGTGGGCCAAAAGATTAATCCAATTGGTTTAAGATTAGGAATCAATAGAGGCTGGGACTCTACTTGGTTTGCAAAAAAAAAGGAGTTTGGTAAATATTTGATAGAAGACTTTAAAATAAGAAAATATATTAAAAAGAATATAATTAATTCAGGTGTATCTGAAATAATCATAGAAAGATCTTCAAAGAAATGTACTGTATCAATTCATACTTCAAGGCCAGGATTTGTAATTGGTAAAAAGGGAGCTGACATAGAAAAAATTAAAAAAAATATTTCAAAAATTACCGATAGTGAAGTAACGGTAAATATTAAAGAAATTAAAAAACCAGAGCTTAATGCAAGTTTAGCAGCTGAAAATATTGCTCAGCAATTAGTTAAAAGGATAGCTTATAGAAGAGCGATGAAAAGATGTATGCAATCAGCAATGAGACTTAATGCTAAAGGAATTAAAGTAATGGTGAGCGGTAGACTGGCTGGTAATGAAATAGCAAGAACAGAATGGTTAAGAGAAGGCAGTATACCTTCTCATACATTAAGAGCTAATATAGATTACGGTTTTGCTGAGGCTTTAACTACGTATGGAATTATAGGTATAAAAGTTTGGATTTATAAAGGAGAGTTGTTTATTAAAGATATAGATAAAGAAAAAATGGAAAGAGTGAAAAATGTTACAGCCAACAAGAACTAAATATAGAAAGGCTTTTAAAGGTCGTATAAATGGGACCGCTTCAAGAGCTGTAGTTTTAAATTATGGTCAGTATGGATTAAAAGCAATGGAACCGGATAGAATAATAGGTAAACAAATCGAGGCTGCTAGAGTAGCTTTGACTAGATATATGAAAAGAACAGGTAAAGTTTGGACAAGAATATTTCCTAATATACCTGTTTCAAAAAAACCTACAGAGGTAAGAATGGGTAAGGGAAAAGGTTCTCCTGAATATTATGCATGCAGAGTAAAACCAGGAAGAATAATATTTGAAGTAGATGGGGTTACAGAAGCTGTAGCCAAAGAAGCACTATATAAAGCATCTGCAAAATTACCTATTAAAACTAAATTTATTAAAAGATAATATGAAAACTAAAAAAGAAAATAAAAAATTAACTAAAGATCAAGCAGAAAATAAAATTCAAGTTCTTCAAAAAGATCTTTTTAATATTAGATTCAAAAAGATAAATGGTCAGGTTGAAAATCCAGCACAATACAGGTTAATTAAAAAAGATATTGCAAGATTATATACAACTATTAAAAATAAAAAATGAGTAAAAAAATTTTAAAAGGAAAAGTGACTAGTTCTAAAAATAATAAAACTATCGTTGTAGCAGTTACGAGAAAATTCAAACATCCTTTTTATGGAAAAGTAATTTCAAGATCAAAAAAATATCACGCACATGATGAAAAAAATAAATTTAAAATTGGAGATACTGTTGAAATTATTGAATGTGCACCAATTTCAAAAATGAAAACATGGGAAGTAAAAAGTTAATGATACAAATACAAACAGAATTAGCAGTCGCAGATAATACAGGCGCTAGAAGAGTCGAGTGTATAAAAGTTTTAGGTGGATCTAAAAGAAGATATGCCGGTGTTGGAGATTTAATAGTAATAAGTGTTAAAGACGCAATTCCAAAAGGTAAAGTAAAAAAAGGAACTGTACATAAAGCTGTCGTGGTGAGGACTAAAAAAGAAATATTTAGAGACGATGGATCTAAAGTACAATTTGATACAAATGCTGTAGTATTAACAGACGAAAAAGGAGAACCAATAGGTACTAGAATATTTGGACCAGTAACAAGGGAACTTAGATCTAAAGGTCATACAAAAATTATTTCATTAGCACCAGAGGTTTTATAAAAATGATATTAAAAAAAGGAAATCAAGTAAAGATTATTTCAGGTAAAGATAAAGGTAAGTCAGGGGAAATTATTGAACTAAATAGAAAGGCTAACCTGGTCAAGATTAAGGCAATAAATATGGTAAAAAAACATCTAAAACCAACAAAGGAAAATAAAGGTGGAATTGTTTCTAGAGAAAGTTTTATTCATCAATCAAATATTAAAAGTTTAGAAGAAGTGAAAAAAGAAAAAAAGAAAGTTAAAAAATAATGATATCTAGATTAAAGATAAAATACGATAAAGAAATTTCAACAAAATTAATGTCATCTCTAGGTTTTAAAAATATAAATCAAGTTCCTAAAATTGAAAAAGTTATTATTAATATGGGTTTAGGTGAAGATGCATCGGATGGAAAAAAAATTAAATCTTGCATAGAAGACATGATGTTAATTTCAGGACAGAAGCCTATAATAACTAAATTTAAAAAATCTATAGCTAACTTTAAAACTAGGAAAGGTTCTAATGCAGGAGTCAAAGTAACTTTACGATCAAATAAAATGTACGAATTTATTGATAGGTTAGTCAATATAGCTTTACCAAGAATTAAAGATTTTAGAGGACTAAACCCAAAAGGAGTAGATAAATTTGGAAATTATAGTTTTGGAATTAAAGAACACATTATTTTTCCAGAAGTTAATTTTGATAAAGTTGACAAAATAAGAGGGCTGGACATAACTATAGTAGTAAATAACAAAAATAAAAAGGGAACTTTAGAACTTTTAAAAGAATTTAATTTTCCACTTAATTCAAAAAAAAACTAACGGAGGTAATATGGCAAAAACAAGTGCAGTTCAAAGAAATTTAAAAAGAATAAAATTGAATAAAAGATATGAAAAAAAACGTATTGAACTAAAAAAAATAATTAAAAATAAAAAATTAGAACTCTCGGAAAGATTTGCTGCTCAATTAAAGTTGAATAAGTTGCCGAAAAATTCATCAAAAATTAGAATAAGAAATAGATGTGAGATCACTGGTAGACCTCATGGAGTTTATAGAAAACTAAAAATATCAAGGATAGCTTTAAGAGATATGGCTTCATCGGGCAAGATCCCTGGTATGGTAAAATCAAGCTGGTAGGTAATTATGACTTTAATGGATCCAATAGGAGATATGTTTACGAGAATACGAAACGGTCAAATGCGTTTAATTTCTTCAATAGATGTGCCTGCTTCTAACTTTAGACAAAAAATTTTAGAAGTTTTAAAAAACGAAGGTTATATTTCAAATTTTATTGTTGAAAAAAAAGAAAATAATAAAAAAAATTTAAAGGTAGATCTTAAATATTTTGAAGGTAATCCAGTTATAAAGGAAATTAAAAGAATTTCTAAACCGGGTAGAAGAGTATATTCTAGAGCTGATAGCGTACCAAGAATTCAAAATGGTCTTGGTTTAGCAATTTTATCAACTCCTAAAGGTGTTATGTCAGATAATGAAGCTAGAAAAAATAATATTGGTGGGGAAATAATTTGTAAGGTATTTTAATGTCTAAAATAGGAAAAAAAAATATAGTATTACCAAAAGACTCATCTATCAAGATTGAGGGAAACCTTTTAACAATTACAGGGCCAAAAGGTTCAAAACAGTTAAGTATTAATGACAAAATATTTTCTTCAAAATTAAAAGAAAATAATGAATTTCAAATTGCACCTTTAGAAAAAAAAGTAGATAAAAAAACATCGGTTCTTTGGGGTACTTACAGAAGTCTGATTAATAATGCTGTTAAAGGTGTTTCAATTGGACATGAAATTACTCTCGAAATCACTGGAGTAGGATTTAGAGCCAATCTAAAAGGAGAAGCTTTAAACTTACAATTAGGTTTTAGCCATGATATAAATTTTAAAATTCCGAAGGGTATAAAAATTTTAGTTGAAAAACAAACTATGCTTAAACTTTCAGGAATAGATAAGGAACTTGTTACTAAAACCGCTTCAGACATCAAAGCTTTGAAACCAGTGGAGCCTTATAAGGGAAAAGGAATTAAACAAAAAGGTGAATTCATATTAAGGAAAGAAGGTAAAAAGAAATAAAATGAGAAAGTTAAACAAAAGCAGAAAAAGAAAACTTAGAAATAGCAAAAAAGTTAAAGAAGTTAATGTGAACAGATTTAGAATATCAGTTCATAAATCTTTAAAAAATATTTCTGCTCAAATAATTGATGATACAAATAATAAAACTCTTGTATCAGCTTCTTCTATAGAAAAAGATGTAAAAAAAGAAAAAAAGAAAAAAATGGAAACTTCAATAACTTTAGGAGAAATTTTAGCTAAACGTGCTTTAGAAAAAAAAATTAGCAAAGTTTATTTTGATAGAGGTAGCAATAAATTTCATGGTAGAATAAAAGTATTTGCTGAAACACTAAGAAAAAATGGACTAGATTTTTAATGAAAGAAACAGATTTTAAAGATAAAATAGACTTTAAAGAAAAGTTGGTTGCCATTAATAGAATTACGAAAGTTGTTAAAGGTGGTAGAAGATTCGGCTTCGCAGCTTTAGTTGTTGTAGGTAATCAAAAAGGTTCAATAGGCATTGGTCAAGGTAAATCTAAACAAGTTCCTGACGCTATAAAAAAAGCAACTGACGTTGCTAAAAGGAATCAAATTAAAATACCTCTTAAAGAAGGAAGAACATTACATCATGATGTTAAAGGTAAAAACGGTTCTGGCAAAGTTTTTATGAGAGCAGCTCCTGCTGGAACTGGAATTATTGCTGGCGGCCCTGTTAGATCTGTATGTGAAGTTTTAGGAATTCAAGATATTGTTGCTAAATCACTTGGTTCTTCTAACCCGCACAATGTTTTAAAAGCTTGCATTAACGGATTAATATCTCAGACATCCCCAAAAATTTTATCATCAGTAAGAGGAAAAAAGATTTCTGAAATAATTTTAAAAAGAGAAAATACCCAATGAAATTAAACCAACTTAAAAAAATAAATACACTTAAAATTAGACCAGGAAGAGGAATTGGAAGCGGAAAAGGTAAAACCTCTGGAAGGGGTCATAAAGGACAAAAGTCAAGATCAGGAGTTGCTGTAAATAGTTTTGAGGGAGGACAAATGCCTTTGTATAGAAGACTACCAAAAAGAGGTTTTAAATCTTTAAAAAATTTAAGTATAGCTAAAATCAATCTTTCAACATTGCAAAATTTTCATGATAAAAAAAAAATTAATTTAAAACAGCCTATAGACATCAAATTATTAAAAAATAAGAAGATTATTAACAAAAAATTTTTGAAATTAAAAATTTTAGGAACTGGCGATATAAAAGAAAAAATTGAAATAACTGCTAATTTTGTGTCTAAACAGGCTAAAGAGAAAATAGAAAAAGTTGGTGGTAAATTAAATATTTTAAAAAAATAAGTTAAATTATGTCTAGCGAAAATATTAGTTCAGGAGCATTTAGTCAGGCAAAAGATTTAAAAAATCGAATAATTTTTACTATAATTATACTAGCTATCTATAGACTCGGAACTTACGTGCCATTGGCAGGAATCGATCCTGATGCTCTAAAAGAAATAATGAGCTCTAGTCAAAAAGGCTTACTAGGTATGTTCAATATGTTTTCAGGTGGGGCAGTAAGCAGAATGGCTATTTTTGCATTAGGTATTATGCCATATATTTCAGCATCAATCATTGTACAGTTATTAACTGGCGTCTCGGATTATTTCAAAAGTCTTAAAGAACAAGGAGAAATAGGTAGAAAAAAAATTACTCAAATAACAAGGTATGGAACAGTTTTAATAGCATGTTTACAAGGTTATGGAGTTTCTGTTGGCCTAGAAAATGCTGGTAATATTGTTATGGAACCTGGTTTAAATTTTAAAGTTATGACAACTATTTCATTAGTAGCTGGAACCACTTTTTTAATGTGGTTGGGAGAACAAATTACTTTAAGAGGAATAGGAAACGGAATTTCTTTAATAATTTTTTCAGGTATTGTTGCTGAAATTCCTCGTGCTTTAGCATCAACATTTGAATTAGGTAGAACTGGAGCTTTGTCTGCATTAATGATTGTGGGTATATTTATTTTAGTTATTGCTACAACTTTATTTATTGTTTTCTTTGAAAGAGCTATGAGAAAAATTTTAATAAACTATCCTAAAAGACAAATGGGAAATAAAGTATACGGTGGTGAATCTTCGCATTTACCTTTAAAAATAAATACAGCTGGAGTTATTCCTGCAATATTTGCTTCTGCGCTTTTATTATTACCTGTAACGTTATCTAATTTTGGTTTTTCTGATTCTGAAATTTTTTTAAATATTTCTTCAATGTTTACTCAAGGGCAACCTTTGTACATGATGCTCTATGCATCTGGAATAATCTTCTTTTCTTTTTTTTATACTTCTATAGTCTTTAATCCAAAGGAAACTGCTGAAAATTTAAGAAAATATGGTGGTTATGTTCCTGGGATTCGTCCTGGTGAGCGAACTGCTGAATATATCGAAACAATTTTAATGAGACTAACTACAATAGGATCATTGTATTTAACTTTTGTTTGTTTAATGCCTGAATTTTTAATTTCAAAGTATCCCATTCCATTTTATCTTGGTGGCACTTCTATTTTAATTGTTGTTGTAGTTGCAATGGATACTGTCACTCAAGTACAGACAAGATTAATGAGCTCACAATATGAGTCTTTAATAAAGAAATCTAAATTTGGAAGATAAAATATTGAAAAATGAATATAATTATATTTGGACCTCCAGGAGCAGGTAAAGGCACACAATCAAATTTTATCGTAAAAAAATATAATATTTTTCAAATTTCAACAGGAAAAATATTAAGAGAAGAGATTAAAAATAAAACAGAAATTGGTCAAAAAATCTATTCTCTTATGAGCTCAGGTTCATTAGTAGAAGATAAAATTGTCAATAAATTAATTGAGGATATTGTTTCAAATAAAAAATATGAGAATGGATTTATATTTGATGGATACCCTAGAAACTTAGATCAAGTAAATAATTTAGGTAACTTATTAAATAAGTATAATCAAAAAATTGACATCGTTCTAAAACTATCTGTAAGTTTAGAAACAATAAAAAAAAGAATATCTGAGAGACAGTTATTGGAAAAAAGGCCAGATGATAATGAAGAGATAGCAATTAAAAGATATAAGACTTATGAAAAATCAACAGAACCAGTGATAGAATTCTATAAAACATTGAATTTATTAAAGGTGATCGACGGAGAAAGGTCAATTGATCAAATAAATAAAGAAATTAGCGATATAATTACCCTTATATAGAGTTGACTTTAAATATTTAGGCAATATAAATACGCATTTAGAACTTGAACTCATTT
>MDTC01250497.1_pt1 | contig 11483 bp, 9 predicted proteins | sample 811181 | NCBI WGS metagenome assembly MDTC01 (sample SAMN05326644, study PRJNA326480) | marine metagenome | isolation source: seawater | place: Pacific Ocean: North | collected 2011 | reverse complement strand
AGTACAAGAAGGAGTACAAGAAGGAGTACAAGAAGGAGTACAAGAAGGAGTACAAGAAGGAGTACAAGAAGGAGTACAAGACGAAAAGGTGGTGCTAAGTTTAAAAAAAATGAAATAGTTAATTTAGTTATGAAAGATGGTAAGAAAAAAAAAATGAAATATGCTAGAACTGTTGATGGAAAAATTACTTTAAAATTTATGAATAAAAAAACAAAAGGAACTATTATAGTTGACCCAAATAAAATTGAAAAAATTCCTAAAAATATTGCTAATACAAAAAAAAGACAAAAAAATAAAAGGAATAGAGTAGTTAGAAAAAAAAGAGGAATTAAAACAAAATCTTCAACATTAGAATTACCAAATTCAAATGATGAAGTAGAAAATTTATTAGATAGAATGAAAATATAAAAATATTATTAATAAATTAATTAATTTATTTTATAAATCAATGTTCATATAAGGTAATTCATTAAAATTTTCTTTTAATAATCTTTCAAATTGATCAAATTTTAAAATTTTATACTGATAATTAACATCTTTTTCTGGAATACCTATAATTATATCAATATCAAATGATAAATTATTTTTTAATTGAAAATCAAGTATATTATAATCATTATTTTTTTTATTAGTATCTATATTAGGTAAAGTTTCTATGTATTTGTTAAAAAAATTTTTTTTTTTTTTTTTATTTACAGGAAGATGATTTTTCAATCCCCTTTTATGACATATACCTCTTTTTTTTTTACATATTTTACATCTATTATTCATTTTTAGTTATTTTTTGATAATAAATATAAAAATAATTTTCAAATTTTTTATTTAATGTCCATTTAAATTATAATGAATTTCACAATAAGGAGTTTCTTCAGAAAAGCACATAATTCTGGAACATGACATAATATTATTATTATTTATAATACACGTATTACATCCATCAAACCATCTTATACAATTTCTTGGAATTATATCTAATGAATTTGGAGGTTTTAATTTAAATATTATTTTATTTTCAGACCAAAATTCTGTATTATATAAAAATTTACCTTGAACATTAATCATCATTTCTTCAAAGTAATTATCTTTAATTGTAAGTTGACCAATTATAGATTCATCACCTATTGTAATATCATTTGGATTTAAAAAAAATATAGCTCCATTATTAATTGTTAATCCATTGTTTTCATCCCAATTTTTAAAATCAATACCTACAGTAGATAATAAATCATTTGGATCTCCATCAGTAATATCAATTGTTAACCATGAATCATATTTACTTTCGGAGTTCATATTTATAATATAATTATTAATGCCTCCTATATTTTTACCTAAAATACTATTTACTTGATATGCACCCGGAATATACATAGTATATTCAGAATCTCCATAAATAGCAAAAATATTTTTAATATTTTGATTTGAATTAATTATTAATGATAATTGATAAGTAATATATCCAACTTTATCAGTATATAATTCAGTTACTTTTGGACATACATATTCATTAGTACATTCTGGTTGTATAATTTCTTGTTCGTTGCATTCACATATATTACATCCATTTTCATCTGTGTTAAATCCATGTTCACAATACATCATACACATAGTATCTGGGCATTCTGAATGAAATATACTTGGAACAGGTGGAGGTGTTGGTGGCATTGGTGGAGGTGGAATATAAACAGGATCTATTGAAATCATATTACAATTTTCAGGACAAGCAATGTTTATACCATTTCTTTGTTTATCTAAGCAATCTTCACAATCAGTATAATTATCTTCACAAGGTGTCATCCATTGTCTAATGCAAGAATTAGATGATTCGCACCAAGAAAACCCAGCTGATATTAAACAATCATTATTATCTAACTCGCTTCCAATTGGTTGTATATTATTGTGTGGTCCAGATAAGACAAATTTAAATAATGATGTAATAAATAATATTGTTTTCATTTATAATATATTATATAATAATTAATTTTATATTATTTGGATTAATTAAATTTTGTTCAATAAGATATTGTGAAAAAGCATTCTAGGTGTACTTTTTTTATTATCTTTATCAATTACATATAAATCCATATAATTATATATATATATAATTATATAATGAACCTTAAATTTATGAACCTTAAATTTTTAATACCTATATTGTTATTTTTTATTTTATTAGTTATTCTAATTAAAAATACAAATAATTCAATAATATATGATAATAATGATAATAATGATAATAATAATGTATTTGATTTACATGTATATGATTGGGGTGCTCAAGTAGCCATTAAAAATATCACAAGTATTTTAAATTATGGAGATGTTTATAATACTAAGTTTGAATGGAGTAAAAAACCCATTAAATATTCTGGATTTTATCATTTAGATACGGGGTCACATTTACTGGTTGATATGATAATGATGAATAGAAGTGATTTAATAAATAATTTAAAGAAAAATAATATAAAATATGATGATTTACAACAAAGTGGATATATTTATTTACAAGGTGGAACACCTCCTTTAAATAATTACCAAAATAATTTAAAAATTGATAATAAAAATTATGATAATGTTCCAGTTGGTTTAATGGCTTTAGATGGTCAACATATGATGGAAAAAGAAAGAGAATCTGTTAATGGAGTATTTGGATTATCATATATTGGAGATAATCATAATTTAAAAAAATATTCAATATTAGATAAATTATTAGAAAATGTTAATAATAAATCTGTACTATTAGATTTCAAAAATTCAAAAATGACATTAGGTGAATCACCGCCATCTGATTTTCATTTTAAAGGTAAAATTTTAAAAACTGATAATAACAATTTACATAGAATGGAAGTAAGTGTAATAGATTCTGATAACAATAAAGAATATAACATATTAATTGATACAGGTACTTTATATTCTCAATTTGAATATTCTGGAAAGGTTGTTTTAAAAGGTTCTAAAGATAGTTCAGGTATAATTACATTACAAAATTCGCGTTTATTACCTTTGGAGTTAAGTAATAATATTAGACAAATTATCTTAGGTTATAATGATTTATATAATGGATGGTTATATATAAATTATGATACAAATATGATATATTTAAATCAGAATTATTAATTATTTATAAAAATAATATATATAATACTTTATAAATATATGAGTAAAAACCAAATAAAAGAACAAATAAAAGAAGAAAATATATGGACAGATGAATGTGAAGCATTATTAGCAGAATGGTCTGAAAAAGCATCTTGTTATAGATGGTTACATGGTAGATCAGAAAAAAGTTATCAAAGATGGTATTATTGTTTTTCTATACCTGTAATTATATTATCTACTCTAACTGGTGCAGCAAATGTTGGTATGGATTCTTTTGTACCACAAGAAAGTAAAGCTATGGCTTCTGCTATAGTTGGTGGTGTTAATATTTTTGCTGGAATTGTATCTACTTTACAAAATTTTTTAAAAGTAGCTGAACTTATGGAAGGACATAGAATCGCTGGTGTTTCTTGGGGTAAATTACAAAGAAATATTGCTATTGAATTAGCATTAGACCCATCAAGAAGAGTTCTGCAAACAGATTTTTTAAAATTATCTAGAGCTGAATATGATAGATTAATTGAAGCTGGACCAATGATAGATGATGGTATTATATCACAATTTAATAAAAAATTTGTAAATTACGAAGTATCTGTTCCATCTATTTGTAATGGTCTTGATAAATGTAATATTTACAAAATAGATAAAACAATTGAAATGAATCCAGAAGAATTTGTAGAAGGAATTGAAGATATCATAGAAAAAGAAGAAATAAATAATGAAACAAATAAAAAATTACAAATTGTAATTGATAATAAACAAATGAAAGATGATAACAATGATGATAATGATAACAATGATGATAATGAAAATAATGATGATAATGATGATAATGATGATGATAATAATGATAATAATAATAATGATAATAATAATGATGATAAACAAGATGATTTAGTTGATATAGAAGATATTATTCCTAAAAAAGATGTAAATAATAAAGAAACAAATACTGAAAATATTAATTTAATAATTACAGAAGATAAAAAAGAATTACCTAAAAAGAAAAAAATAAAAAAAAAGAAAAAGGTAGAACAAGATAAAAAAGAAGAAGATAAAAAAGAAGAAGATAAAAAAGAAGAAGATAAAAAAGAAGATAAAAAAGAGGAAGATAAAAAAGAAGAAGATAAAAAAGAAGAAGATAAAAAAGAGGAAGATAAATTATTAAAAGAAACTGAAGATTTTTTAAAAAAGTCTAATGAACTTTTAAAATAAACTAATATATATATATAATTATATTATAAATGAAAGCAATATGCGTATTAACTAATGTTGAAAGTAAAAAAATTAAAGGATTTATTGAATTTGAAATAGTTAAAAAAAATAAAAAAAATATGATGAAAATAACATTAAATATAGAAGGATTAAAACCAGGTAAACACGGGTTTCATATTCATGAGAAAGGTAATTTATTAGAAGGGTGTGGTTCGTTATGTGCGCATTTTAATCCAGATAATACTACTCATGGTGATATTAGTGATTCCAAAAATAATAGACACGCTGGAGATTTAGGAAATATAATAGCAGATAAAAATGGCGTTTGTAAACAAGTTTTTTATGATAAAATTATTAAATTAAGTGGTAAGTATAATATAATAGGTAGAAGTGTGGTGATACATGAAAATGAAGATGATTTAGGTTTAGGAGGATTAGATGAAGAAGGAAATATTATAGATAAAAAATTACATAAAGAAAGTTTGAAAACTGGAAATGCAGGGAAAAGAATTGCTTGTGGAATAATTGGTTGGAAATAAATAAATATATAATAATATTTTTTTAAATAATAAATTTTAAAAATTTGATTTTTTTGTTAAATTACCTAAAAATTAGAATACTATAATTAATAAATTATGGTTGATAATATTTCAACTGATGAAATTATTAATACATATTTTAAACAAAAAAATATATTAGTAAATCATCAGACAAATTCATATAATGATTATATTGATAATATAATACCACAAATTTTAAAACAAACTTTTCCAATTTATTTAGAATTTAATAAAAAAGATTCAGAAATACATTCTATTCAAATGAATATACATAATATTAAAATTAAAGAACCAAGTTGTATTGAAAATAATGGGTGTTCTAAAATAATGACTCCAAATACAGCTAGATTAAGAAATTATACTTATTGTATAAGTATAATTATTGATATATCTATTTCAGTCACACTTTATGATAAAGATTCAAAAATAACTTTACCAGAAAAATATATAAGAGATATTGTTTTATCAAAAATTCCTTTAATAGTTAAATCAAAATATTGTGTTACTAGTAAAATGGGAATTAATGAAGATGAGTGTAGATATGATTTGGGAGGATATACGATAATTAATGGTAATGAAAAAGTAATAATTAGTCAAGAAAAAATTGCGAATAATACTATTCAAGTATTTAAAAATACTAAACAAGCTCAAAAATATAAATATGTAGCGGAAGTTCGCAGTTCTAAAGAAAATATGTTTACAATGCCTCGAGTATGTAGTTTTAAAATTACTAATAAACCAGATATTTATAATAATTTAATAAAAGTAAATATATCAACAGTTAAAAAAGATATTCCATTAAAATTGATATTTAAATTATTAGGATGTGAAAATGATAAAGAAATTATTTATAATATAATAGATAACTCTGATCATGACATAGATAAGAAAATGATAAAAATATTAATACCTTCATTAAATGAACTAGTAGATGTACAAACAGAAAAAGATGCTCAAATACATTTATTTAAATATATAACTTTTAATAATTATATAACTACTGAAGAAAAGAAAATTCAGTATGTTAAAGATACAATATTAAAAAATTATTTATGTCATATAGAACCAAAAAATAAGATAAAATATACAGGGTTGATTGTTAATAAATTATTAAAACATTATCTTGGTATTTATGAATTAGATGATAGAGATAGTTATCTTCAAAAAAGAATAGAGACACCTGGAGTTTTATTAGGAAATATAACATATCAGTGTATAAATAAAATAGCAAAAGATATAAAATTATTTATAAATAAAGAAGCTATAAATGGGTTATGTAATATAAATAAAGATTATCATAATATAGTAAATGAAATTAATATAAATAAAATATTTAAATCATCTTATATTGAAACCAGTTTAAAAAGTTCATTAGCTACGGGTAATTGGGGATTAAAAAATAATTTAAATAAAAAAGGTGTTTCCCAGGTTTTGAATAGATTAACATATTTAAGTAATTTATCACACTTAAGAAGAGTTGCTACATCAGGAGATGTTACTGGTAAATTAATTCCTCCAAGAAAATTACATAATACACAATGGGGATTACTATGTCCATCAGAAACTCCAGAAGGTCAATCGGTTGGATTAGTTAAAAATTTTTCAATGAGTTGTGAAGTTACATATTATATGTTATCTGATTTGATCTATAAAATAATTGATAAAGATATTATTAAATTAGAAGATATTGATATTTATAAGTTTGATAAAAATAAAAATACTAAATTATTTATTAATGGAGAATGGATTGGATTTATTAATAATGTTTCTGATAATTTAAAATTATTAAAAAAAAATAGAATGAATGGTATTATTCATTATCATACATCATTTTATATTAACTATTTACAAAATGCTTTATATATTTATACAGATAGAGGTAGATGTACTAGACCATTATTAAAAGTAAAAAATAATAAATTAGTATATAATAAAAAAATACACGATTATGTTAATAAAAATAATATTAAATGGATTGATTTAATTATATCTAATACTACAAATGATATAGATGTTTGTTGTATTGAATATATTGATACTTATGAAGTAAATAATTGTTTAATAGCTATAAATGAAGAAGATTTAAATTCAAATAAAAAATATACTCACTGTGAAATACACCCGTGTTTAATACTGGGTGCATTGGCATCGTGTATTCCGTTTGCTCATCATAATCAAGCTCCTAGAAATACTTATCAGTCAGCAATGGGTAAACAAGCTGTCGGAATTCATTCAACAAATTGTAATAAAAGATTTGATACTTTTACACATATTCTTCATTATCCTCAAAAACCATTAATAAATACAATGTTATCTAAGCATATGAATTTAGATAAATTACCAAACGGTATAAATGTAATTGTTGCGATTGCTTCATATACAGGATTTAATCAAGAAGATTCTATATTAGTTAATCAATCTGCTTTAGATAGAGGATTATTTCAGTCTACTTTTTACAGATGTTATAAAGATGAAGAAAAGAAAAATCAATTAACTGGTGAAGAAGATAAATTTTGTAAACCAGATAAAACAAAATTGTTATTTTCAAAGCCATGTAATTATAATAAATTAAATTCTAATGGATTTGTTGAAAAAAATAAATATGTTAATGATAATGATATTATTATAGGTAAAATAAAACCAAATAAAGCAGACCCCAGTAAATTTATAGATAGTAGCACATCTGTAAAAAGTAATGAATCTGGATTTATAGATGATAATTATTTTAATACTAATGGCGATGGATATAAATTTTGTAAAGTAAGAATTAGAAATTCAAGAACTCCTTATATTGGTGATAAATTTTCAAGTAGACACGGTCAAAAAGGTACAATAGGAATGGTATATAATCAAGCTGATATGCCATTTAGTAAAGATGGAATAGTTCCTGATATTATTATTAATCCTCATGCTATTCCAAGTAGAATGACTATTGCTCAATTAATGGAATGTATTCTTGGTAAAAGTTGTTTACTTGGTGGATATCAAGGAGATGGTACGGTTTTTAATAATGTAAAAGTAGATGATATTAGTGATATTTTAGAAAATTATAATTATCAAAAACATGGTAATGAAGTATTATATAATGGATTTACTGGTGAACAATTGAATACAACGATTTATATGGGTCCAACATATTATCAAAGATTAAAACATATGACTCAAGATAAAATTCATTCTAGATCAGAAGGTCCAGTTGTATCAATGACCCGACAACCTGCAGAAGGTAGATCATCTCATGGAGGATTAAGATTTGGTGAAATGGAAAGAGATTGTATGATAGCACACGGTTCTTCTATGTTTCTAAAAGAAAGATTAATGGAAGTGTCAGATAAATTTACTTGTTGTATATGTAATAAATGTGGTTTAATTTGTATTTCATCTAATACAGATAATATTTTAGAATGTAAAGGATGTAATAATTATAATGAATTTAGTAAAATATATATACCATATTCTTGTAAATTATTATTCCAAGAGTTAATATCAATGTCTATGAGTCCGCGATTTTTAATAAAAAAATAACTTTATAATTCGTTTTATATATATATAAAGAATATAATTATTATATATATATATTTAATTATGACAAAAGATAAAAAGATTATTTCTGATGAAAAAATTATAGATATTAGAACTGTACAATCTTCAGCAATAAGAATTTTAGTAGAAGCATTAAAAGAAATATTAACAGATACTAACTTACAAATAGATGAAACTGGTATTAAGTTAATAGCTATGGATTCATCACATACTGTTTTAATTCATATGAAATTAGGAGCAGACAAATTTGAATTTTATAAATGTAAAAAACCTATGAAGATTGGAATAAATATGTTAAATTTATTTAAATTAATAAAAACTATGAATAATACAGATACATTATCTTTTTATATTAAAGAAAATAATGAAAATAAATTAGGAATATTGATTAATAATCAAGATAAAAATACACAAACTATTTATGAACTTAATTTATTAACAATAGCAGAAGAAGAAATAAAAATTCCACCAATAGAATTTGAAACAGAATTAACATTACCTTCTTCTGATTTTCAAAAACTTATAAGAGATATGGTTAATATTGGAGATAATATGGAAATTAAAAGTGTTGGATCTTCTCTAATATTAAATTGTTTAGGAGATTTTGCAAATCAACATACTATATTAGGAGAAACACAAGACGGATTACAATTTAGACATACAACTTCTGAAGAATATCCAATTCAAGGTGTATTTTCATTAAAATATTTAATTTTATTTACTAAATGTACGAATTTATGTAATCAAATACAATTATATATTAAAAATGATTATCCACTTATTATTCAATATACAGTTGCTTCATTAGGTACGATTAGATTATGTTTAGCACCAAATACAAATATAACTTAAATTTATTTATATTTTTTTATTTTTATATTTTTTTTATTTAAATAAGGACCATATAATTTAAATTTATTTTCTATATTATCTAAATTATTTAATTTACTTCTTAACCATATTTTTATAATATTAAATTCTTTCTTAGGAGAAATAGATAATCCAGTAATTTCTCCATAATCTTCTTTATCTAATCTTAAATTTTCTGTAATAGAGTTTAAAATTAATTTATCCCATTCTTTTTTAACTTTATTATTAGGAATTTTAATTGTTAAACTACAACCATCTATATTATTTTCATCTTCCCAAATAGGTAGTATACCTTCTCTCATTAAAAAAAACATACTATTATAATAATCATTTAAATTAATTAATTCATTTATAGATTTAAAATCATATATATTTTCTAATTCATATATTTTATTATAACTTTCTAAATCCCAATTATTATTTGTTAGTGAATGACACCACAAAATCCATTTCGTATTTAATTCATATTTACTATCATTCATATATAATTTAATTATTATAATATTTTTATATATTTTTATATATTTATTTTATTAAAAAAAATATGTAATAGTATATTAATGATTATAAATAATATTATAACTATTATAATATTGATTGTTTATATTGGTATAGTATATATTACATTAAATAATCAAAATCAATTTGGAATGATTTTGATTACTGTTTTAACATATTTATTAATTTCATATAAAAAACAAGTTTTCCAACCTTTTAATATAGGTAGTAAATCAATACAAAAATTTACTATAGGAGGACAAATGGACGGAGACGGTACACAAGAAGCCCCTTTTATAATATTTTTTAATTCAACAGATGATGTTTTTATAAGTCAAGGTGCAGAACAAACAATATTACCAGGAAATACTATTAAACTGTCACAAACAGCATTAGACAACAACCTAGGTGGAATTACTTGGTTGAATACATTAAAATTAATAGAGATGATTGATATTAATATTCCACAAACTATACCAAGTGATATTACACCAGGAATATATTATTATAAATCAAAAAATAGTAATGAAATTGGTTCTATAACTATTTCTATACCACCGGGTGAATCATCGCTACAAATTAATGATATAAATATAGATAATAATACTCTAATTGAAAATATATTTATTGATTCAAATAATGATACTCCAATTGTTAGATTAAACAATTCCGGAAATGAAAATTTATTTATCTATCTACAAGAACACGAATATACTTTAAATAATAATAATCCTATTTTAACAATTCCCCCGAACGGATCAATTAATAATTTTAAAAATGAAATATCAACTGATAATTTTGATAGTACTGTTAGATTTATATTTGTATATGAAAACCCCACAGAATTAATCGCATTAAATAATACCTCCCAAGAACAATTAACACTTACATATGGACCCGGTGAATCCCCACCTCCACCTTCATTCTCAAACTTACCTCCATCAATAGTAAACCAAATTGGTAGTTGTACAATTAAAGAAAATGCATCTTGTGCATTGCAGGGCACCGATTTTGAATATAGTGCCTGTGATCAAAATCTTTGTGATTTTGCTTCAGAACAAACTTGTATTACAAGACCAAATTCTGTTTGTACAGATACAAGTATTACTTCTTCAGATAACTGTCCAAATTCTGTATGTTTATGGGATGAAGATAATTCTACTTGTACAACTAATGAGGTACAAATTTGTAGTGGGTTAACTCAAGATGATTGTACAGGTAATGATAGTTGTGAATTTGAAATTATAAATACTTGTACTACAAAACCAAATATAGTGGCATGTCCTTCTGGTAATAATGTTCCATATATAGAATGTGCTTCAGGAGATGGAGATGAATATCCGTGTATATTTACTCCAAATAGTATTTCTCCGCAACTAAATTGTCTAGATTTTGATTGTAGTAATCATGTAAATGATATTTCTGATAATCCATCAATTATAAATTGTTCAGGTACAACTTGTACTGATACTGAATGTTGTACAAAAACACCTTCTATAACATGTGAAAATTTTAATTGTTTACCTTTTGAAAGAAATATTAATGCCAGCCAAATTAATTGTATAGGGAATGATTGTAGTCCTCAAGAATGTTGTATTATTCCTGATTCATCTAATATTAATTTATCTAATCCTGATTTATCTAATCCTGATTTATCTAATCCTGATTTATCTAATTCAACTTCAGAATTAAGTTCTTGTT
>MDTC01183863.1_pt1 | contig 11484 bp, 13 predicted proteins | sample 811181 | NCBI WGS metagenome assembly MDTC01 (sample SAMN05326644, study PRJNA326480) | marine metagenome | isolation source: seawater | place: Pacific Ocean: North | collected 2011 | reverse complement strand
TTATTAAATATATAAGTAATGAGTAATATAGATATTGATAAATTGTTAGTTAATATAAAATCTCCAGAAAAGAAAAACCTAACTGTTAAGGTATGTACTTCTCCTATTGATATTCGATCAACTTCAAAGGATTCACCTATACATAACTCTGATTTGAGTTATAACTCATTTGAATGCCCTATTCCTGAATATGGTTCTCTTGAAGAGAACAAGTCTAAAGCACCAATCTATAACTATAGAGAAAGATGTTCTGAATCATCTAATTTCCCCATATTTCCTGCAGATAAAATACCCCCAAATGAACATTATATGAAAGATTTGTATTTAAACTATATTGCTAATAACCATCTCAAAACTAAATTTGAATAGAAACCTCTATTTCTTTTTTCTTAGGTTTACTAATAATAAAGCTTCTTTTAACTATTTTACTACCTATATTTTTATTATATCCAAAAGATTTATTGATTGGTCGTAACCATAGATTATTACATTTTAAGATTTGTCTCAACATGTTTATAGCTGGAAATTGTTGTTTCACAATGTTATTTTTGTGTAATGATGTTAGTTTACCCGAACTATACCCTGCATTTTTTAGTTTTGATTGATATTCTTTAAACTTTTGGATTATTGCTGTTTCCAAAAAGCAATCTCTATCTATTTCTATACCTATAAGTTCTTCTAGAGTATGAAAGTCTATGTTTATAAATGACAACATACTTTTTAATATATCAAATGATACATCACTACTAGGAACTGTATCTATATTATTACTTATTATATTATTATCACTAGATGATATATTGTCTGGTTCTTTAATTATTTTATCATCACTATCTATCATTTTCAATATATCTATATTTTTGCTTTATATAAAAATATTGAATACAAAAATTTGTTAATAATTATGACTGTTATTTCAAAAAAAATGGATATAGGAGAGTATTTCCGATTTGAAATAGTCAAACTATTAAAAACCATTGATTATAACTGTGATTTTTCACTAACAATATCATGTACATGTAACTTTGACAGATGTATCGCCAGGGTATGGGATAGTGCAAACTGGGATATAAACAAAAGGTGTGTAAGAGCTGCAATTAAAAACGATTTATGTGCAATACACCATAAGAAAAGCCCGAGTGGATACATTACACAATATCCGGATGAGAAAAAGGTACTAAAGGCCTATAGAAAACATAATAAAAACGTGGATAAAGATATTGACTTATCATCTAATACACAGTCAAAAATAATTTTTAAGAGTAGTAATTTAAAGTTTAATATTAATTTAAAAACAAAAAATAAAATCAACAATAATCTAAGAATGTCATTTGAATCTATTGATGATCTTACTGATATAATATCTGCACATGATACTGATAATTTAACAGAACTTCGTAAGAGAGTCTTACTAGATCTCAAAACAAAACACAATTTCTACGTAACTGTCGCTGAAGACCGAATCTTGAAAAAACTCATAGAAGATCATATTCGGATCAAATATAGCCAAGAAGATACTATAAATGATACCAATGATGACCTATTAGATGAAAAACCCACTATATCTGACATTGATGACATAAAAACCATGGATAGCCAATCTAGTAGTAATGATATACTAGATAATGATATACTAGATAATCATATACCAGATAATTATACAGAGGATAATGATAACGCCATGAAACATGTGGAATTCGATCTTAACACAATGGAACAGGTAAAGGTAATTGATGTTGAGTTTAATGAATCTGTACTATACATACATTATGACGATAATGATAATTTGTTATACAATGATAAAAAAAATCTAATAGGATTTTATCGTCATTGGATAGATGATGATGATGAAGTACCAGTAGAATGTAAAACAAAAGATGGTAAGGTATTAAATCCACATACTAAATTACCTATTATAGAAATTGAGATTACACCACATGGGAGTATGTATACTGGTCTTGTACATGGGATATACCGAGAATATGAATATAATGAAGAATTTGAATCATTTAGGAATACTAACCAGATTTACAAATAAACTATTTATTTTTATGTATATGGCATCTTAATTTATCTTTTCTCCTAGGATTTCTACATTTTTCATTATTTTTTTTTATAAATCCACAAACATACTTAAATGTTCCTTGCTCTAATTCTATTTTGTTTTTCCGCCATGCCCTAGATGATTCACTAAAATCGTGTGTTTCAAGAAATTTGCTTAGTAGATTTTCTGACATATGACACTATCATAAAAATTAAACATATTTATCAATTTTTTTAATATACACTATATTTATTATGGATATGCCGAGCATCGATAATAACTATATTGGTTTGTTAGATATCTATAGTCAAATGTTCCCATCGCTTGATAATGATGTTATTAAAATGGTTATAGATGAAAATAAAGAAGAAGATATTTTGGATATCTTTTTACAGTTATCTTTAGATTTGGAAGAAACTGAATCAAAAACAGTTGATTCTGACAGAGATGAAAATTTCATATTTTGCGACCAGATGTTCAGAGAGAGAACTAACAGTAAAATAGAAAAATCAGGAGAAAGGGATACAGATGACATATTACAATATAGTGATACATGTAATGATATATACACAGAATCTGATTGTTTTTTGGGTGAAAAAAAGAAAAATGAGACACATAAACAGGGATTTTTTAGTTCACTATTCAAAAGAAACGTAAAAAAAGATAATAATAAGGACATAGATTCATATTTGGATGAATATGATCCTCTCGATAGACTATAAATAATCGTCACACAAAATTTGATATATTCTTTTAAATTTAAAATAAATTAAAATGAATAATAGCAATAGTAACAATAGTGATTTTTATCACAGTATTGAGCTGTTTGTAGTATTGTTGAATAATTATGGAGCACTACAGTGTAACTCTGTATTTAATAACACTATCAATATCAACATAGAGTGTATTACAGAAAATAGTTCTGACAAGTGTATATGCATAGTGGATAATGTCAATGGTACTAAGCATAGATGTACGCGGGCTAAAAAATTTGGCGATTTATGTGGATTGCATTTTAGAAGAAAAAACACTTTTAAGACGATATATAACGAGGATAGTATATCAAAAACAAAGACATATTCACTCTCACTTACAAAACGCGATAAAGAAGAAAAATCCTATTGTAACACCAACCTGGATTTCATTAATATAGAATGGAACAATATATGCTACAAACTAGATAAGACTGATGGTAGTGTATACTTTGATAATTCTGATGATTGGGAGTATTTAGATAGCATCCATAATCTGGACATACCTATAAGTGTGTGTTAGGTATCGAAAATAGTGATACTATATTGTTTTTTATATTTTTTTATGGTAGGTGACTAGACTTAGGTGGTTGGGTGGTTGGGTGCCCTATACAAAAAAAATTTGAACTTTTTGGCGATCTTACTCCAATGGTAAGTCTAAATGCCAGCCGGCATCGAAAATTTGTCCCTGCTATCAAAAGCAATTAAAAGTTTATTGGATGGACCCTTTTCAAATATTAAAGGTTTGCCTAAAAGTGTGTTTATGGTATACAAGAAAAAAGACGCTCGACTAATCAATTTTTCACTGTTAGAGAAAAACCTAGAACCCTATCTAGAACGGTGGACGCTTAGTGAGATTGAAGAGATACTAAGCGTAGCTGATGATACCTACTACAATAGTGAGGCTATCATGTCCGATAGCTTGTACGATAGGATACTTGATTATTACAAAGAAAAATCACCAAAAAAAAAGACATTCGGACACGAGACGGCCCCTGTTCATGGTACAAAAGTGACCCTCCCTGTTAACATGGGGTCTATGGATAAGGTAAAACCGGGTAGCTCAGAGCTAAAGACATTTCTTACTCAGTTTAACAACCCAAAGTATATCATGGATAAGCTTGATGGCTCGTCTCTCCTGGTTGACTTTAGAGATGCTGAAAATCCAAGGGCATACACACGGGGTAATGGTGTTGTTGGACATGATGTCAGTAATTTGATTAGGTATATCACTGGCATCAATAAACCATCACATGCAAAGTGTGGAGGTATTGTGCGGGGAGAAGTCATAGTTAAAAAGTCTAACTGGGATAATCTATCATCCAAGTATGCTAATGCAAGAAATTTCGTTTCTGGTGTAATGAATAGAAAGACTGTGGTTGAATCAGACTTTACCTATATACAGTTTGTTGCATATCAATTCATTGGCGAGGAGACACTAAGCATTGGAAAACAGCTGAAGCACCTAAGTGACCATGGATTTATTGTTGTAACTCACAAGCTATTCTTTCCTAAGGCTATCACTGCTGAAAAGTTACCACTATTACTTAAGCAGTTTCGTGATAACTCGGAGTATGAAATTGATGGGATAATTATCCACGACAATGGAAAACATGAGAGAAATACCTCAAAAAATCCAAAGTATGCCAAAGCCTTCAAAATGGATAGTATGTGTGAGAGTGCTACAACTGAGGTTCTGGATGTTATCTGGCAGCCATCAAAATCAGGATCACTAAAACCAGTAGTTAAAGTCAAGCCATGCAAACTTGCTGGAGTGACTATCCAACGAGCCACTGGATATAATGCATCATTTATAGAACTCAATGGTATTGGTAAGGGTGCCAAGATAGAGATAATCCGAAGTGGTGATGTCATTCCCAAGATCATGAACGTGATTGAAAAGACTGAAGTATCATGGCCTAGTCAGGAATATGAATGGGATGCTAATCATACTGATATCATTTTACTAGAAAAAGCAGGTAATAAGGATGTAGCAATAAAACAAATTACACATTTTGTCAGCACGCTTGGCATTGCCTTCTTTAAGATTGGACAGATTACCAAGGCACATGATGCTGGTATTCATAGCTGCATTGATTTTGTAAATATTGACAAAAACGCCCTATTAAAGGTGGAGGGTATAAAAGATAAGACGGCATGTAAAATAATGGGTTCAATTGTAAGCTGCTGTGAAAATGTTCCTATTCATATACTTGCAGCAGCAACACCATGTTTTCAAAGCTTTGGCACTCGTCGCCTGGCTGCTCTCACAGAAAACATACCCGATTTCATGACCCTCTCTAAAGAGTCGCTACATCAAAAGATTATTGCACTAGAGGGCTTTTCAACCAAAACCGCAGACATGTTTGTTGATGGTTTGCCGAGCTTTAAAGAATTCTTGGCAGAGTATAATAAGATATACACAGTTTCCTATATTAATAAGAGCAAGCCTCTGGTAACAAGTGGTAAGTACTCAGGAATGGTGTTTCTATTCTCAGGATTCAGGGATAAGGACATGGAGTCTGAGATTGAGGAGCAGGGTGGTAAAATTGTTCAAAGAATATCATCAAAAGAGCCTGTAACACATCTTATTGTAAAAGACATTAATGCAACAAGTCAAAAGATAACTACGGCAAAGGAAAAAGGAATAAAAGTAATCACGAAGAGTGACATTTCTAGTATAATGTAATTTCTTAATAAAATTTGATAAAACCTATTTTTTATGTTAATCAAAAAATGTTTTCTTGGTTTTCGGATAAAAGCCCATCTACTCGTGTAGAAGATTTAAAAGATGAAATAATAGATACTCTTAAAAATAAAAACAATTGGATAAACCTAAAGGTCCTACCAACAACAGCAATGACATTTGAATTTGAGGATAATACACTGGATGATAATATTGGATATCAATTAAGATTATTAACACATAACAAAAAAAATGATACTATCTTTGTTCTACATACAGTGCGTGAAACAACCCACCATTGGAGAGAAAAAACATACAAAATAATATTGTTAGAAAAAATGCTGGAATATGTAAAAAACAAACCAGAGGGTATCCTAAGTTATACTGTAATGTGGTATAAAGATACTTTACCAAATGATATGATTACGTCTAATTTCTATGGATTCAATCTACTAGATGTGTGTTCAAAATTCTATTATGAATTTGATAAATCTGAATTAGGCTACGTGATCTCATCTGTATCGCTTGATCCTGAAAGTTAAAAATAGTCAAAATTAGTATTTTAACCTCTATACATATTCACTTTTGGGTTGGTAAGTGGGTATTCTATTATAATTCCTTAATGAAATTTGATAAAATTATTTTTTTGTATTAAAATACAGAAAATTAATGCAATTTACAAACACTGACTCCTTTTTGAGCATCAGATTCCCTGGTTTTAATATTAGTCAATCAGCTACTCCCCATTATTCCCAAAACACCAAACATATATCATGTGCGATCAAGAGTAATCTTGAATTTAGTTCATCTATTGTTAAGGAAAATGCATTACATATAATATTTGCCCAAGATCAAAGTGGTTCAATGTCTCAATTTGTCTCTGGGGCCTACAAATCACGCCTGGAAATATGTAAGGCAGCCCTTCGAGATAGTGTAAAATTCTTATCATCCCTTGGCGACGAAGGTAAAACAGTCTATGTTTCAATAATTCTATTTAGTTTTTCGTCAACGACGGTTGTAAATGCAGTCAAGATAAACAGTAGTACTTTAAATAAAGTATTAGAAAAAATTAATGAAATTCAAGCAACAGATACAACAGACATAGGATCCGCTATACAGGAAATCAAAAAACAAATTCATAAAACAGAAAGTCTTAATATAGATCGAACAATAAAAATCCTATTATCAGATGGATATGTTACATCTGGAATATCATCACTAGATTTACAAAATAACTGTAGTGAGTATTTTGACAGTACAATTGGTATAGGAAAAGAAACTGAATATGATAAGGAACTTCTCCTTAAACTAACACAAGAAACTGATGAAAGAAGTTGCATTAGGGAATCAGAATTAAATAGTCACATTGTTGATAGTGTATTTGGTAAACTAAGCATTCTAGGTACACAGCTCGTTATTAATGGTAATCTTACAACATCCAATCTGGAGATTAAAGATAAAATCATAGAAAAAGAATCCGTATCACTTAACACCTACATATTTTTAAAATATATAGGTAACGAAAGTCTGGCGATTACTATTGATAATGTATCTGCCGATGCCTTATTAGATAAATTTAAAAAAGAGAACAATCCCAAAGAAAGAATTGATTTTATTCTCCTATCACCAGATTATGTTACCAATAGTGATAGTTGCTTTGTAGAGTATCTATATAGAGAAGAAAATGACTCTTTTACAATTAACATTGTCGTGACACGGGGTATGGCAGGAAAAAACAACAAAACAATGTGTAAAATCATAGACGATTTTATATGTATTGCCAACATGTTTAAAAACATAGATTTTAGTCAACCAGATAAAAAACTATACAATATGGTGTTAGATAAAATCAATACACTTAAAGATGTCTATATTGATAATCTTGAATTTACTAATGATTTTATAGATTACATTAGTCTTGTGCTTAGCGAGTATACTAATTCAATCAAGCCACTCTTAGAGGTAGTGTCAAGTAATGGGTATTCTATGGATGCCTTTAGAAGTGCCTCTGCACCCGTAAGAATGTGTAGTGTTCAATCTGCCAGAAGTGACTTTGCATTTATGGGACGACTTGCGAGTATTAGTTATTCTCAAAATTCTCCATTTTCTGAAGATAGTTTAGGTCTGAACCATAAAACGCCCAGTCCTGAACCAAACGGATATCCATATACGCCATTAAAGACTACTAAATACTGTAACGCACAAAATTAATATCTATTTAAAATATCTATTTAAAATGATATAGATATATTATTATATTAAATATTATATGAATATCATAAATTGGTTTATAACGCCCAAAGAACATATTCTTAAAGGTGATGTCGTATTAAGTGCTGAGGAGGTATTTGAAAGAGTAGGGGGAGGTAGGAACAATAGAAAAGAACTCAAGAACATGTTAGAATTATCGAGTGCTGTTTATGAGTATAAAGATTTAGGAAAAATTGCCAAATGTGTTTCTAAGGATAGGGTATACAGTATTGTAACAAAGAGGGGAGAAAAGTTTGTTTTAAATCTAGACTACATGGATCGTTATTTTATAGATAATCATTTAAAGGGTACTACAGATTATCTTAAAACTCTATGCTAGATTTTTCTATTAAACATAAAATTTGATTTTCAGAATTTTTTTTTAAGAAATCAAAAATTAATGGATTATATTGTATACGGTGATACTCTTAAAGATACTCCCATCACATTGGAATTTCTCATGAAGAATGTACATGGCAATGATAATGGACTCAATGTACCAAAGAGTGACTTTTGTCAGTATATAAAGTATCTTATGGACCTTTCTGATAGTAGTGAGGATGATGATATATTTGACTCTTTCAATAAAAAGCTTATGACAGATTTAAACAACGACATTAATCAACTCATTGAGAACAAACAGATTGTCTTAGTAGATATTCCTGATTATGTTAAGCTTCTTAATAAAATTGATATGGCCAATGACTGTCCTGAAGAGGGTATATATATTGAAGGCAAGCCGAACATTAACGGGTTTATAATATCATTAATGCTTAATTGCTGTATATCTGGGACTAGTGGTCTTAGTGAAAACCAAACTTCAGATATTCTTGATATGTTTCAGAAAACAACGATTTCTGAATTATATGAATGTTATACTAGAGTTTTTGCACCATTAATAAATAAACTTGCTGGAGAACAAGAAGCGGTAAAAGATGCCATTTCCGGTTTAGGAAACACTCTCGAAAAAGGAGCTCAGATGATAAGTAATATGGATAAGCAGAGAAAGGCTATTATCTTTCTAAAACAATTTATTGACAATTTTATAAGAAAATACGATAAGGAAAATGGTAACCTGGGATATAATACTGTTTGTCCGATTTCCCTAGAAAGCTTTGTTGATGGTGAGAATGTCTTTACTATGCCATGTGGTCATAATTTCAGTCTTAAATACACACAACAACTAATGTGTAATTTAGGTAAGTGTCCTATATGTAGGGATGACCCACTCCACAACAAACGATTTTGGGAGATTATGGATATAATAAAAGAATCTATAAATGAATATGAGGTAAGCCCGGATGGCCAAAGAATAGATAATCTGATAAAAATGATTACGGATACATCGATTAAGTTTAAAAATAGTGTTTAATATAGACTATGTTATGAGATTTCAGTTAGCGTATCCAGAAATCCATATGTAACTTCTTTTATTATATTACTATCACCTACTGTGCTTGTCATTCCATATATTGCACATGTACCACTTTTTTTATTATCGGGATTTTCTTTAGCATATTCTACTGCATCCTTTAGGCATTGAACAAAATTATCTAAAATTTTACTTTTAACATGTAAACTCGTTAGACAAATATGAAATGCCTTGGGATTTTGAAGTATATTTAGATTCCATCCTTTTTTTGACATATAGGATCCTACAAGGTAGATATCAAAACTATCTGATCTCATGGCTATAACCGAAGTCGATGGCGTTCCTATAACAATCAATCCTTCTATCTGCATTATGCTATTCAACAAGTTGTTTTTTAATTTTATGATGTTTAAGGCCGCCTCCGTATATCCATTAAGACCATAGTAAAGCAATGATGCCCAGGTGGTTGCAATTGATACGCCCGAACGTGATCCGGCTATGGTAGGTGTAGCATATATTCCACCATTCCAGGTAGTATTTACGTAGTATTGGTATTTTCTTAGCTCTTTATTTCTATAGAGAATGACGGAGGAGCCCTTCATACTGTTTCCATATTTATGTGTATCAACCGATATGCTTGTAACGCCATCGAGACTAAATGTAAATTCGCTGCTGCTTAATCCTATTCTTTTTATGAATGGCAATATAAATCCACCTAGACAACAATCTACATGTAGACCAATATTCTTGTCTATCGCTATTTCAGATAATTCTTCAATGTCATCTGTTACACCATGGGCGAATGATGGGGCTGAACCAACAATACAAACAGTGTTTTTTGTGATCGCATTTTTCAGTTTTTTCACTATAAGCTTTCCAGTGTTTTTATCTACAGGAACACTTACAATTTTTATGTTAAAGTATTCCCCAGCCTTTAAGAATGACCCATGGACAGAATCACCCACTACTATTTCAGGTTGTGTTATACCCTTGACGTCTTTTCCCCAATCACGATATGTTTTACATGCCAAAAGTATGCTTTCAGTTCCTCCACTCGTTGTACTACCACATGTCTCGCTATCTCCATTGAATATCTTTTTTACCATATTAATAATTTCACTTTCCATTAGCCTTACATCCGGAAACACATCAGGATGTAGGGGGTTGCTATACATAAATTCTCTAACAGTATCTGTCATAAGATTAGTAAATTCTGTGTCGGCAGGTTGGTAGACAGTACCTGATACCATTCCTTGTTGATATTTGTATTTTCTTAGTGATTTATAGTTAAGTTCAAGGCTTTTGATATTATCAACTGAGAGGCCCTTTTCTGGTAGGGCTGTTATTTCGGAATGGTTATCTATTCTAAATTCATCCTTTATTACATTTTTGGCTTCATCTATTCTTTTTTGTATGTATTTGCTTAAAAATGGGATTTTTTGAAGAATCTGATATAAATTTATGTTTTTAAGGTAATTTTTAGAATTATTATATATATAATATGATCCAGCAAGCATTAGTATTGTGTCAACATTATATTTTCCGATGATAGATTTAAAAGAATTATTATTATTTTTAATACTAAGTACTGTTTTTAAAAATAGCATACCCTGTTCACGGTCCATCTATAGTATATTTAATATGATACTCTTTAATTCTATATTACTAGTAAAAATAACTATTTCTAGTTAAAAACAAAAAGGGTAATTGTTATAATATGATACCCTTTTACAGCAAGTACGTATATTTTACGCATAGTCTATATGGTGATAAATGCCGAGCTATTGTTCAATCAGGTAAAAATAAAGGAAATCGTTGCAATTACAAAGTAAAATGTAAAGGAAATTTTTGCATGCGACATTACAAAATGCTATATAACAAAATTCATGGAAATTAATATTACTATTATTACTAATAATTGTTACAAAAAATAATTGTAACAATGATTTTTTTAAACTACTGGATAACTGGCTTGCATGGCAATTCCACATTGTCCTTCAGCTGCTTGTACATTACGTGCAAGTTTGATATATCCCTGGTCACCCCAGACAGTACCCCAGCTGTTTTTTACTAGCCAAAAGTCTTTTCCATTTTCCGTGCCATAACCGACAGCTAAAACACCATGGTCAAGTTGAGTACCACATGTACCATCAAAAACACCACTTTTATAGAACTGGAATGATGGTTGATCAGCTTCAATGGCTACACTTACTGGTTGTTGTGCAACTGCAGCTTTAAGTGCATCCTCACTATTATGATTTACATCAACAAAACTGGTAAAGGTTGCAGCATGATTTTTCGTTTTAGCAGTGTTGCATGTTCCAGCAGTAGCAGTATATGGATAATCACTTTCTGTATCAATTCCTTTGTTATCTTCAAC
>MDTC01072498.1_pt1 | contig 11484 bp, 10 predicted proteins | sample 811181 | NCBI WGS metagenome assembly MDTC01 (sample SAMN05326644, study PRJNA326480) | marine metagenome | isolation source: seawater | place: Pacific Ocean: North | collected 2011 | reverse complement strand
TCAGCTTGGCCAGTACAAGGTTTATTAAGACATTTTAGAAAAGAAGTAGAAAGTCGTTGTAGAGAAGAACCTTTAATTAAGAAAAAATTAAAAAATCCTTATTTAGTTGATCAACATTTATTGGAGAATAAGAATGCCTAAAATTACAATAAATGGAAAAGAAATTGAATTTGAAAAAGGCATGACAGTTCTACAAGCGTGTGAACTTGCAGATGTTGAGATACCAAGATTTTGTTATCATGAAAAACTCTCTATAGCCGGAAATTGTAGAATGTGTTTAGTTGAAATGGAAAAATCACCAAAACCTATTGCTTCATGCGCAATGCCAGCTGCTGAAGGAATGAATATCAAAACCAATACATCTTTTGTAGAAAAAGCTAGAAAAGGTGTAATGGAATTTTTATTAGCTAACCATCCTTTAGATTGTCCAGTTTGTGACCAGGGAGGTGAATGCGATTTACAAGATCAATCTTTATATTATGGAGTAGATAAATCTAGATTTGCAGAAAACAAAAGAGATGTTAAAGAAAAATATATGGGTCCTTTGATTAAAACCCAAATGACTAGATGTATTCACTGTACTAGATGTGTAAGATTTGCAACCGAAGTTGCTGGAGTACCGGAAATCGGTGCAATTGGTAGAGGTGAAAATATGGAGATTACTACTTATTTAGAAAAATCAATGGAGTCAGAATTATCTGCTAATGTTATCGACTTATGTCCAGTGGGAGCATTAACATCTAAACCTTATGCTTTTGAAGCAAGGCCTTGGGAGTTAAAAAAAACAGAAAGTGTAGATGTGATGGATGCTGTAGGTTCAAATATAAGAGTTGATACTTACAACTGGGAAGTAAAACGAATCTTACCAAGATTAAATAATGAAATTAATGAAGAATGGATTTCAGATAAAACAAGGTATTCTTGCGATGGTCTTTTGAAGCAAAGATTGGATGTTCCTTATATAAAAAAAGAAAATAAATTACAACAATCTAATTGGGATGAAGCTATAAATCTAATAGTCGAAAAGATTAAATCAATTAAAAATGAACAGATCGCTGGCCATATTGGGGATATGATTAATATGGAAAATGCCTTAGCTTTTAAAAAATTATTTAAAATACTTAAAAGCAATAATTTAGAATTTAGAGAAAAAAAATATTATATTAATCCTTCTGAAAGAGGAAATTATATTTTTAATTCTTCGATTAAAGGTATTGAAGACTCAGATTTGATACTACTAATCGGCACAAATCCAAGACATGAGGCAACAATTTTAAATGCAAGAATTAGAAAAACTTTCGCACAAAAAGGTATTTCTATTTACTCAATAGGTAATCCTGGAGATTTAACTTATGACTATAAAATAATTGGAAATAAGACCGATGACATTAAAAAAATAATTACTAAAGAACATGAGTTTTCTCAAAAACTTTTATCTGCAAAAAGACCAATAGTTATCATTGGAGAGTCTGCTTTAGAACTTAAGAGTGGTAAGTATGTATTTGAAGAGTTAAAAAAATTTTTAATTAATAATAATTTAATAACTAAAGAATGGAATACATTAAATATTCTTACACAAAATGCTTCAACAGTTGGTTTATTAGATTTAAAAATTTTGTCTAATCAAAAGGACAATAGTTATACTTTTTTTGAAAATCTAAACGATAAAAAATTTAAACTTTTATATCTTTTAGGCTCTGATAATCTAGATTTTAAAAAAAATGATGAATTCATAATTTATCAAGGTAGCCATGGCGATAGAGGTGCCGAAATAGCTGATATTATTTTACCTAGTGCAACTTATACAGAGCAAAATGGATTGTACGCAAATTTAGAAGGTAGAATACAGGAATGTAAAAAAGCTTCCTATCCGATAGGAGAAGCTGTAGAGGACTGGAAAATTTTTAATCGCATAATTAAAAAAATAGGGACTAAAGATGATTTAACGAACTTTAATCAATTAAGAAAAGAAGTTTTAAATACGATTCCAAATTTTTCAAAATTAAATGAATTACCTAAACTAAATCTCACTCAAAATTCTAATATCGAAACAAATTTTGTTAGTGAAAAAGTTGATGCAAGAGAACTAGATTATTATTATACAAATTCAATTTCACGCTCATCAAAAACAATGAGTGATTGTAGGCAAGCTAATCAAAAAATAAAAAAAAATGGGACTAACAATTAATGATTGAATATGTTCAAATCTTAGGGCAGGAAGTTTACAAAATTTTATTTTTGTTAGTTCCTATATTAGTTTCTGTAGCAATGATTGTTTGGCTTGATAGAAGAGTTTGGGGTCTAGTTCAAAAAAGAAAAGGCCCTAATGTAGTGGGACCTTTTGGCTTACTTCAAACAGTGGCTGATGCTCTAAAATATATCTTTAAAGAAATAATCATTCCCGCTAGCTCAAACAAAGTAGTTTTTGTTTTAGCGCCAATTGTTACAATGACACTTGCTTTAGTCTCATGGGCTGTTATTCCAATGAGTGAAGATTATGTATTATCCGATATAAATGTTGGAATTTTATATTTATTTGCTGTCTCATCTCTGGGAGTTTATGGAATAATTATGGGTGGGTGGGCTTCGAATTCTAAATACCCATTCTTAGGAGCTATAAGATCTGCTGCTCAAATGGTTTCATACGAAGTGTCTATTGGAATTATTATAATTAATGTTCTCCTATGTGTTGGTTCGTTAAATTTAAAAGATATCGTCTTAGCACAAACTGAACTATGGTATGTAATTCCTCTCTTCCCAATGTTTGTAATCTTTTTTATTTCATCTCTAGCCGAAACAAACAGACCACCTTTTGATTTACCTGAAGCAGAGGCAGAATTAGTTGCCGGTTACCAAACAGAATATTCAGGAATGATGTATGCAATGTTCTGGCTTGGTGAGTATGCAAATATATTGTTAATGTGTGCTATGGGATCAATTTTATTCTTAGGTGGCTGGCTACCTATTGTTGATATTTATCCAATTAATTTAATTCCAGCACCAATTTGGATGATTTTAAAAATTTTATTTTTATTTTTCTTATTTGCACTTATCAAAGCTATTGTACCAAGATACAGATATGATCAATTAATGAGACTAGGATGGAAAGTTTTCTTACCATTCTCATTAATATATTTAATTTTAACCGCAAGTTTTTTATTTTATTTTGACAAATTACCAAAAGGGAATTTCTAATGAATTTAAACAGAATTTTTAAAACTATTTTTCTTGTAGAATTTGTAAAAGGATTAATTATGGCTATTAAAGAAATATTTAAAAAATCAAAAACTATCAATTATCCTTTTGAAAAAGGACCAATCAGTCCTCGTATGAGAGGAGAGCATGCCTTAAGAAGATATCCTAGTGGTGAAGAGAGATGCATAGCTTGTAAACTATGTGAAGCAGTTTGTCCGGCACAAGCTATTACTATCGAGTCAACAGAAATGGCAGATGGAAGTAGAAAAACTACTAGATATGATATCGACATGTTAAAGTGTATCTACTGTGGATTATGCCAAGAGTCTTGTCCAGTTGATGCAATAGTGCAAGGACCTAATTTTGAATTTGCAACAGAAACAAGAGAAGAGCTTTATTATAATAAAAAAAAATTACTTGATAACGGCGATAGATGGGAATCTGTTTTAGCAAAAAATATTAAACTAGATAAACCTTATAGATAAATGTTAGCCCATTCTTTTTTTTTTTATTTTTTTTCAATAATAGCGATTTTCTCCTCTTTAATGGTAATTACTTCAAGAAACACTGTTAACTCAGTTTTCTTTTTAATTTTAGATTTTATATCAGTAGGATGTCTATTCATTATGGTTGGGGCTGAATTTCTAGGTATGATAATTTTGATCGTTTATGTTGGGGCTGTAGCAGTACTATTTTTATTCGTAGTAATGATGCTTAATGTTGCTGAACAAAAACAATCATGGTTCATAGGAAAAAAATCAACTCATATTCCAGCAGGGTTAATTGTAAGTGTTTTAATTTTTTTACAATTATTAGTAGTTGTTGGTGGTTGGAAATATAAAGATAATTTCATGTCTATTGGTGCTTTAAACGTATCAGATGTTTCTAACACCCATCAATTAGGTTTGGTAATGTATACTGATTATATTTTATATTTTCAATTAGCTGGAGTAATTCTTTTATTATCTATGATTGGAGCTATTCTTTTAACTTTTAGGCAAAGAAAAGGAGTAAAAAAACAGAACTATTTTACACAAATTTCAAGAAGCCCATTTTCATCGGTTGAATTAAAAGAAGTAGAGTCAAATAAAGGGGTAAAAATTGATGATTGAGATTGGTTTAGGTCATTATTTGTCATTAGGCGCAATTATATTTTTTTTAGGTATAATAGGTATTTTCTTAAACAGAAAAAATATAATCGTAATTTTAATGTCTATCGAGTTAATTTTGCTCGCAGTAAATATAAATTTAATATCTTTTTCAATATTTTCTGGCGATATAGTAGGTCAAATATTTACAATGTTAATTTTAACTGTAGCTGCTGCAGAAGCAGCAATTGGTTTAGCAATTATTGTTATCTATTATAGAAATAAAGGCTCTATTAGAGTTGAAGATATTCACGGAATGAAAGGTTAAATGGAATACGCTATAATTTTTCTTCCATTAGTCGGATCAATTATTGGATATTTAGGAAAATCGTTAATAAAATATTTTTCAGAAATAATAACCAGTTTGTTCGTAAGTGTATCAAGTGTTTTATCAATAATTTTATTTTGGAACGGAATTCAAAGAAATTCTTATAGCAACCATCAATTAGTTGAATGGATAAGTTCTGGAAATTTTATTGCTAATTGGTCAATTAATATAGACCCACTCAGTTCAGTAATGCTTGTAGTTGTAACTTTTATTTCAGCTTTAGTTCATATTTATTCTATTGGTTACATGAGTCATGACCCTCATAAACCAAGATTTATGTCTTATTTATCACTCTTTACTTTCTCAATGTTAGTACTTGTGGTGTCAGATAACTTTCTACAACTATTTTTTGGTTGGGAAGGAGTAGGTCTATGTTCGTACTTATTGATTGGATTTTGGTATAAAAAAGAGTCTGCTAATAATGCAGCTATTAAAGCATTCATTGTCAACAGAGTAGGAGATTTTGGTTTAGCAATTGGAATTTTTCTCATCTTTTTTTATTTTGGTACTATAAATTTCAATGAAGTTTTCGATTTAGCACCTCAATTTGTAGAAAAAAAATTAGTTTTTTTTGGATTTGAAACAACTTTAATTACATTAATTTCTTTATTTTTATTTATTGGAGCCATGGGTAAATCTGCTCAATTTCTATTACATACTTGGTTACCAGATGCTATGGAGGGTCCCACTCCCGTTTCAGCATTAATTCATGCCGCAACAATGGTCACAGCTGGAGTATTTTTAGTTGTAAGATGTTCTCCTCTATTTGAATATTCACAAATTGCTTTAAATGTCGTGACTATAGTTGGAATGATTACAGCAATTTTTGCTGCTACAGTTGCTTTAGTTCAAAACGATATAAAAAAAATTGTAGCCTATTCCACTTGTAGTCAACTAGGGTATATGTTTTTTGCAGCTGGTATTGGCGCTTATCATGTGGCTATGTTTCATTTGTTTACACATGCTTTTTTCAAAGCTTTATTATTTTTAGGCTCAGGTTCTGTCATACATGCATTTAAGGATGAACAAGATATTAGAAACATGGGAGGAGTAAGAAAAAAACTTCCGTATACCTATGTATTTATGTTGATAGGAACTTTAGCATTAACTGGATTTCCTTTTTTATCAGGTTTTTACTCAAAAGATGCAATAATTGAATTTGCTTATTTAAGAAATTCATCTTTAGGGAACTATGCAGCATCAATCGGAATTTTTACGGCCTTTTTAACCTCATTATATTCTTGGCGGTTATTTTTTAAAACATTCCATGGGTCTTATAATAATAAAAAAATTTCAATTGATGAAAATCATGAGTCACCAATCATAATGTTAGTTCCATTATTTTTTTTAAGTATTGGCGCAATATTTGCTGGTTATTATTTTAAAGAAACATTTATAGGTCATCATAGTAATGATTTTTGGCAAGCGTCAATATTTTTTTTAAATGAGATCAAACATAACCCAATTCCTTCATGGTTTTTATTATTAACACCAATCTTAGTGATAATTTCTATTCCTATTTCCTTTTATTATTTTGTGATTAACACAAAAATTTTAGAGAATTTTAAAAATACTAATTTACCTTTATACAATTTTCTTCTCAATAAATGGTTTATAGATGAATTGTATGAACAAATTTTTATTAAACCTACAAAAAAAATAGGGTCCTTTTTTTGGAAACAAGGTGACCAAGGCATCATTGATAGATTTGGACCTGACGGTATATCAAAATTAATAAAAAAAATTTCTGATAAAGCTAGTCTTTTTCAAACAGGATTTATTTATGACTATGCTTTTGCGATGCTTATAGGTTTGTCAATTTTACTTACCTATTTAATTTTAAATTAAAATGAATTTTCCAATTTTATCAACATTAATATTTTTACCCTTAGTGAGTTCTTTTTTTATTTTTTTATCAAAAGAAAGTAAAAATAATAATAGTGCGGTCTATATTTCTCTTTTTAGTAGCCTAGCTACATTTTTGTTGTCATTATTTATCTGGTACTCTTTAGACTCATCGTCATCAGATTTTCAATTTTTAGAAGAAAAAAATTGGATTAATGATTTTATTAAATTTAAATTAGGTGTTGATGGTATTTCAATACTTTTCATAGTTCTAACAGCTTTGATAACTCCTATTTGCATAATCTCTTGCATAAATAGCATTAAAGTCAGAGTAAAAGAATTTTTAATTGCAATTTTAATTTTGGAGACATTCATGATTGGTGTTTTTTGTTCTCTAGATTTAGTTGTTTTTTACTTATTTTTTGAAGCAGGATTAATACCAATGTTTTTAATTATTGGTGTATGGGGCGGCTCTCGTAGAGTGTATTCAGCTTTTAAATTTTTTCTTTTCACTCTTTTAGGTTCTGTTTTAATGCTGGTAGCTATTATAACTATTTATTGGATAACAGGGACAACTGACGTTACTGAAATTTATAAAATACAAATTCCAAAAGAATATCAAAATTTACTATGGTTAGCCTTTTTTAGCTCTTTTGCTGTAAAAATGCCAATGTGGCCAGTACATACTTGGTTACCAGATGCACATGTAGAGGCTCCAACAGCCGGATCAGTAATATTAGCAGCTATACTTTTAAAAATGGCTGGTTACGGATTTTTAAGGTTCTCTTTACCAATGTTTCCATTAGCATCAGAGTATTTTACACCATTAATTTACACCTTAAGTATTATTGCGATTATTTATACTTCATTAGTTGCCTTAATGCAGAAGGATATGAAAAAACTAATCGCTTACTCTTCTGTTGCTCATATGGGGTATGTTACGCTTGGTATTTTTACTTTCACTAAACAAGGGATTGAAGGAAGTATATTTCAGATGATAAGTCATGGATTAATATCTGCTGCTTTATTTCTTTGTGTTGGGGTAGTTTACGATAGATTGCACTCACGAATGATAAGCACATACGGTGGATTGGTTAACTATTTACCAAAATATTCCTTTCTATTTATAGTCTTTGCATTAGCTGGATTAGGTCTACCTGGCACATCAGGTTTTCTTGGAGAATTTTTAATTTTGGCAGGAACATTTCAAAAAAATTATCTTGTATCAATGCTGGGTACTTTCGGAGTAGTTCTTGGCGCAGCATATATGCTTTGGTTAACTAAAAGAGTAATATTTGGAAATACAAACAACAATGAAATTAAAAATTTAAAAGATATTAATAATTTAGAATTTTTAATGCTGACTACATTAGCTATATTGGTAATTTTATTTGGTTTTTACCCCTCTCCATTGATGGATACTATAAATATTTCTGTAAATAATTTAATTAACAATTATGAAATTGCTATACAAGCTGATGGATTAAATAAAATATGATTTATAATTTAAATATTTTACTACCAGAAATTTTCTTAACATTATCGATTTTTTCTATGTTAATGCTTGGTGTTTTTTTAAAAAATAGTTTTAATTTAATCTTCAATTTATCTTCAATAATAATAATAATAACAATTGCTATAATTTTTAATAGGCCGAATTTTGAAGAAAAAATTTTTTTAGATAGCTTTACTAGAGATAAATTTTCAAATTTTTTTAAAATTCTAATACTTATTTCTAGTCTGTTTGTTTTAAATACATCAAAAAACTATATTATAGACAAAAGTTTAAATAAATTTGAATATCCTATAATTATCTTACTTTCGATATTAGGTATGTTTTTTATGGTTAGTTCAAATGATATTATCATATTTTACCTAGGCTTAGAACTTCAATCATTATCACTTTATATATTAGCTTCAATTGATAGAGATAATTTAAAATCTTCAGAATCTGGAATTAAATATTTTGTTTTAAGTGCATTGTCTTCAGGTTTATTATTGTATGGATGTTCTCTGTTATACGGTTTTACTGGATCAACAAATTTTGATTTAATACCAAGTGAACTAAACAAAGAAAATACCGGTGCGGTCTTTGCAATGGTGTTTATTTTAGTAGGTCTAGCATTTAAAATATCGGCAGTACCATTTCATATGTGGACGCCAGATGTGTATGAAGGTGCCCCAACATCAATAACGAGTTATTTTGCTGTAGTTCCAAAAGTAGCAGGCCTAGCAGTGCTAATTAAATTTATGTTTATTCCCTTTTCAAATATTATTTCAGAGTGGCAGACTATAATAATTTTCATATCTATTTCTTCAATGATTCTAGGAGCTATAGCTGCAATTGGCCAAACAAATATAAAAAGACTTTTAGCTTACAGTTCAATAGGCCATATAGGATATGCATTAGCAGGTGTAGCCACAGGAAATATTCCTGGTTACCAAAGTGCGATAGTTTATATTACTATTTATGTGATAATGAATATTGGAATTTTTTCATGTTTGTATTTATTAAAAAAAGATGGGGAATATAAAGAAAATATTTCTGATTTATCAGGTGTTTCAAAAAAACACCCTTTATTAGCACTTTCATTTTTAATAATTTTATTTTCACTAGCGGGTATACCGCCGCTTGGAGGATTTTTTGCAAAATTTTATGTTTTTTCTGCTGTCTTAGAACAAAAAATGTTTACTCTAGCAATAATAGGTTTGTTGACAACAGTTATATCGGCTTTCTATTATTTAAAAATTGTTAAAATAATCTATTTTGACGATAGTGCTATTTCATTTGATGCTATTAAAAATAAAACAGCACAAACTTCAATTTTAATAAGTTGTGCTATTTTATTAACTTTCTTTTTATATCCTTCAGTCTTGAATAAATTAGTTGATTCATTATTTATTAATTGATGAAAATTAAACTATTAAGATTTAAAAGTGTTAAAAGCACAAATGATCAAGCTTTAATACTAACAAAAAAAAAAAAACTCAAGACCTACAATGATTGTTTCTGAAATTCAAACACATGGAAGAGGCACAATGGGAAAAAAATGGATTTCACAAAAAGGTAATTTATTTATTTCAATTTTTTTTGAAATGAATCAAAAAAATATAAATTTTAAACACTTTGCAATTTTAAATGCCTACCTATTAAAAAATGTTCTTTCAAAATACTTTTCTAAAAAAATAAGAATTAAATGGCCCAATGATTTGCTGTACAATAATAAGAAAATATGTGGAATATTACAAGAGGTGGTAAATTATAAAGATAAAAGATTTTTGGTTATTGGAATAGGACTTAATACAAATCTTGATCCTAAAAATAAAGGTTTTTCATCAACTTCTCTAAAAAAAATAATGGATAAAGACATAGATAATAATAAGGTTTTAAATAATATAAAAAATATATATGAAAAATTTTTAATTAAAGCAAAGAGCTATTCATATATAAAGCTAAAAAAATTATACAATAAAATATGAAATATATAGTTGGTGATATTGGAAATACATCTACAAAAATATGTATTTTAAATGAGGAATTTAAAATTATTAAATCCTTTAATTTTGATACTATTAAAATTTATAAAAAAAATTTTTTAAAATTATATCTTAAAAATTATTTGAATAAAGATTTAAATGTAAATTTATTATTTTCAAGTGTGGTTCCAGCAGCGTTTAAAGAAATAAAAAAAGCTTTTAAATCTACAAAGTTCAAACTGTTTGAAATAAAAGATTTCGATTTAGGAAAAATTATAAATATTAATGTTGAAAGTAAAAAGCAATTGGGATCAGATAGAATTGCAAATGCTATAGGAGCTAAAAAATTTAAAAATTGTTTGGTCTTAGATTTTGGAACGGCAACTACATTTGATGTGATTAGAAATGAAGTTTATGAAGGTGGTGTGATAGCCCCAGGGGTTAAACTTTCAATAATGAACTTAAATAAAAGTACCGCCTTGCTGCCTTTAATTACTCTGAAGAAAGATCAAAAGAATTATGGAAAAAACACAAAAGAGGCCTTAAACGCTGGATTTGTTTGGGGTTATGAAGGCTTAATAAATAATATTATTAATAAGATAATTTCCAGAGAAAATAATAAATATAAAATTATATTAACTGGAGGATACGCAAATTTTTTTAAAAAAATAATTAGAGAAAAGGTATCTATTGATCAAGATATTACTATCAAAGGAATAGCAAAGGTTTATAAAGAATTTATATGAATAAAGAAGAATTAATTTTTTGTCCTCTTGGAGGATCAGGTGAAATAGGCATGAACATGAACCTATATGCTTATGGTAAAGAGGATAATCAGAAATGGATTATTGTTGATATGGGCGTTACTTTCGCTGATGATACTATCCCGGGTGTTGATTTAATTATGCCAGATCCTGGATTTATTATTGAAAAAAAAAATGACTTATTAGGTATTGTACTTACTCACGCTCATGAAGACCATATCGGAGCTGTTGCGCACATTTGGCCGGAGTTAAAGTGTAAATTATATGCAACACCTTTTACAGCTGCGCTACTTACTGAAAAATTTAAAGAAAAAAAAATAGATATTTCTTCTTTTCTTAAAATTGTTAAGTTAAATAGTCAAATTAAGCTAGGAGCTTTCGAAATTGATTTTGTTACTCTTACTCATTCGATTTTAGAACCTAATGGTTTAAGTATAAAAACCCCTTTAGGAACAATTCTACATACAGGAGACTGGAAAATAGATCCTAATCCATTGATAGGAAATAAAATAGATGAAGAAAAATTAAAAAAAATTGGTGATGGTGGGGTCTCCGCAATGATTTGCGACTCAACAAATATTTTTAGTCCTGGGAGAGCTGGATCTGAGTCCGATGTAAGGGATAGTTTACTTGGAATAATGGAAATAAAAACCAAAAGAATACTAGTGACCTCTTTTGCATCTAATGTAGCTAGAATGGAGTCAATTTTTTATTGTGCAAAAAAAAC
>MDTC01011886.1_pt1 | contig 11485 bp, 10 predicted proteins | sample 811181 | NCBI WGS metagenome assembly MDTC01 (sample SAMN05326644, study PRJNA326480) | marine metagenome | isolation source: seawater | place: Pacific Ocean: North | collected 2011 | reverse complement strand
GTCTCTACTCAATATACCTCTAACGCACCTCCTTATTTTTCACCTTTCGGTTGCTCTTTTAAGGTGCTAGTTAGGACTCTCTCAGATAAATTGTACGCACAAATTAGTTTGAAAACAAATGTCATCCGTAGCCGTGATAGAAGAATTGCTCAAGTCACACTTGGACGCAACGCACATGAGCATAACGGATACCTCCGGGTCGTGCGGAAGCGCGTTTGAGATACAGGTTTGCGTCAGTCCGAAATTTGAGGGAAAGAACTCATTAACGAAGCAAAGATTGGTCACGAAAGCGTTGGAGAAAGAGATGGATAAGATACACGCGCTGAGCATGAAGAAGTTGATTTCGCCGGAGGAATACGCAAATTTGTCTCCTGGCAATTAATAGAGGTCCTAAACGATAGATAGAAAGAAATTTGAATAGAATAAACAGATGTTATACATATAGCTTATTATAAATGTGTGCTAAGTAGGAGATTTCAAGATACAACGCACACACAACAATCAAACAAAACAACTCATTCTTCTAGATATTAGGTACGTGCTATAATTCCTAACGTACTTGTAAGAAATTCTCCAATCTACTCACCATCGACGGTGGCCAACGACGGATGCGCCTCACAAAATCTATATCCTTGTATTGGGCACATCCGGAATATAACCCGCAAGCGTCATTCCATAAATCCTCTGCACTTTCTCTTTTGCCTTGTTCCCAATACAACGCAGCAAGCGCGGCACGAACGTCTGAGGAATTCGGAGCTCTTCGCACTAAACCTTCTAGTTCTTTGATTGCAGAGTCTGTGTCACCTAGTTCTGCAGTCGCCAAAGCTGCGTTCGATCTTGCGTAGATGGCACCGTCCAAACGTTGTGTCGTGGAGCTCCCATTTCGGAAGCCACTTGCGGATTGAAACGCGGCAAAAGCGCCTTCATAATCCTCCTTGGCGCCTTTCCAATCGTTCAGAGAACCTCTAACATTCCCCCTGGAGTTTAGCACGTACGGGTCTGGTCTAAAACCTGCCGTTATCGCCAACTCCAAAGCTCTGTTGTAATCTACCAATGCGGGTTCCCACTGATAAATCCCTTCCTCAGCGAGCGCTCTTCCTGCTCGCAACCTCGCTTCTGCTCCTAAATCCTTTTCCGGAATAATCTCTAAACATCTCGTGTAATCGCTAATCGCTTCTTGAAATTCTTTCTGGTCCACCAACACTTGAGCTCTCCCTTCTAACCACGACGCCGACTCTGGTTCGTTTTCAATCAGTTTCGTCAAGGCCTCTTTCGCTTTCGTGAAGTCTTGCCGGTTGTAGGCATCCGCCGCGACGGCTTGCAATTCATAAATTTCTTCGTCCGTTAAACTATTTTTTGTGGTGGCAAGAGCTTTATCCGTCGTCATCGTCGTCATTAAAAGAGCGACGGTGGTCGATATCAGCGCAGAGAGAGCCATTTGACGGCGGCGTATTTTGAGGTAATCACCTTTCGTTTTTGATGACGACGTCGACGTCACAACGGAGAAATTTTCTTTTGTATTACTATTTCTCTTTTGATGAAAATGCCGCTGCTGATTCCGAAACGAGAAAGAAGGCGACGCCGTTTGTACTGTTCCTAGCAGAAGAGGGGAAACCGTTCGAAACATTATTATATTTACGTGTGTGTGTGAGTGTCGAGGGTATTTGGAAGTGGGGGAAAATTGAAGAAAATTCCGTTCTTCCTAAAATGGAAAAAATACTCTCTTCTATTATAACTGTATCGACGCAACTTCGCAGTTCTTCAAACTCCTCCCAACCATTTCCTTGAAGAAGGTACTGTGCCCAAACACCACAAACGTCGTCGATGGATGGCTTAAAATCCACTGTCGAAACTTATCTACTCGGCGTTGAAACACACGCGTGGGTTCGTCTGAGTTGAACACTTTTTCCCCGGCGTCGTTTCGTTTATTGTTGGTATCCCACCACCAGCTTTTATCAGGGAGTTTGGATAAGGATTGAGCGAATATGGGGATATCCTCGATGAGTTCGAGTTTGGTGCGCCCGATGTCGCCGGAGCAGGAGAGTTTCTCCGTGATTTCCGGTCGGACGATGACGGAGCGCCCCCATGCTTCGTGTCGTTGCTTTTCATTCTCTTTCCTTGTTGCTACTTTCTTCTTCGTGCTCACCTTCTTCCTCGAGGAGGCTGATGAAGACCGTCTGCTAGTGGTGTTACCGTTGCTATTGTTATTATTCGTGTTGCTATCGTTGCTATTATTCGGCGGCGCGACGTTTTCGTCTGGTGAATTTTTCTCATCCTCGGCAGAAGAAGGGGACACGAACGCGTACATTGCCTCTCTACCATACACGCAAGTCTCCATCGCGCGCGTTAACGGCGAAGTTATCCAAACTGCATCTTTTGGTAACTCAGACAAGAATTTACCCAACTCTTTCGCTTGCTCGATGCCAAGTTTCGTTAATCGAGCGTCAAAAATCTTCGGCTCTTCCCAACTGCCCGGACCAGAGATAGCTTCGTTATATGTGCTTTGACCGTGCCGGACAAGGTGCACAGTTTTTTGCCCTTTGGAAAATATCGGGAAGAATACTCTCGATTTGTTGCCCCCGACATTACTGACAAATCCCCCATTGCTGTCAACTTCCAACGACGGTTGGTTATTCAAAACAGCCATGCGTTTATGTTCCTTCCTAGCGGCTACTGCTGCAGAAGTGGTAGTTGTCGTTGTCGCTTGCACGTCGACATCATCCTCTTCCTCCCTCAACGCCGCTAAAAAGTCCTTACTTTCCTTGCTACCAATCTTGATGTCTTCTTCATCCCCTTCTGATTCATGTCCGGGCGATAAAATGTATTGCGACCCTCCGTGTTCCCCGGGACTTAAATTATAGTCTCCGACCGGATGTGCCTCGAGCTGTCTTCGTCTTTGTCGCCTTCTCACCGCCGCTTCCGTGGACGGAGGTAATCTATCTTCCGTGTGCGGTTCCGATGTGTTGCCATCTCCGCCACCGTTTCTTCTCCGTCTGTTATGAGTGCGCGACAAAGGTAGAGAAGACAAAGAGACGTGAGTATATCCATTAAGGCACGCGTAAAAAAAGTCTCAGAGAGAAGGAAACACGCAGTCGCGTTGTCGAGAGAGGAGGTACGAAAAGAAAAAAAAGAAGAAAAATGTTTGAATTTGAAAAATCAAAGACAGCGCAAAAAACGCTCACCTGAACCGTCCAGTTGTCGGTGGGTTGCTCATCGAGTGTCTTCGAAGATCCAACCCAGGCGTTTCCTTATCGCTGGAGGATACGGTACTCGTCGTCGGCGTTTCCCCTTCTTGCAGTAGCATCATTTGCTTGGCAATATTCCTAGTCGTCGTGTTTGATGTCGATTCGAACCTTTGCATTCGGACGCTTCTTCCCACGGAACACGAGGACGGTTGTTGTTGTTGTTGTTGTTGTTGTTGTTGATGGTGGTGGGTTTGTCTCAGTTGCAACAAATGGTTGGGTGGTTTTTTTCGACTTCTTTGGTGGGACGAAGTCGTCTTGGCGTTGGTGGAGGAGGCTAAAATTTTCATGGAATTAAACGCCGTCGATGGGGCTTTTTGTCCGTCCGTTAACGGAGGATTCCTCAGAGAAAACTCCGCATCTCCGCATTCGTCGTCCTCCTCGTCGTTGAACGCATCGTCTTCCGATCGCCGGCGTTTGACGTTTACGATGCGTTGGTGTCGAGGCGTTTGCCTCGAGACCGAATCCATCGTGCCCTCACGCTCGTCCTTTTGGAGTGAAAAAGACAAACGCTTCCCCCCTTTTTTTTTGAATTTTTTTGTGCTTTTTTTTTTTTTTTGTTTTTTCGTCGGGAAGAATTTTTGTAGATTTCGACCGAAAAGGTCCCGCTCTCTTTTCTTTTCTTTTAATTTAATTATTTTAAACGCCCCTTCCTCGTCATAAATCTCGCGCACGCACGCGCGGCGGGTAATGCCCTTCCACTCCGAGCTACGCACGCGGAGAGAAGCGAAAGAGTCGGCGACGGTTTCTCTGTCGCAGAGAAAGAGAGAAAAGTAAAAAGAACGTTTGAAAAGGGGCATGAGTTTCGACGCGCGTTTAGAGCAGCTTCGAGCGATTAGAAATAGAGAGAAGGAACGCGAAGAGAGAGAACGACGAGAAGAACGAGAAGCAAAAAACGACGACGAGGAACAAGGACGATTGTACAGCGAGGTTTCGCCGCTGAGAGCGACGCCGTCGACGAGTCATCGTCGAAACAACATCGAAGATGAGATGAATAATAATTCCAGTTTTTCAAATGCGCATGCTGGTACGAAAAGTCATACGGCGAGTTTTACGAGCGCGGGGGTGTTGATGTCTTCGTCTCCTTCTTCGTCCCCCACTGATTCAGGCGAAGAAGAGAGAACGACGGAAATCGAAGAAACGGAAATAGAAGAAGAAGAAGAAGAAGAAGAAGAAGAATGTACGCAATTTAGAATAGCACAACAACAACAACAACAACAACAAAAGAAGTATTCGACTTTTTCGACTGAAGAACATCACCAAAGGGACGTTTTGAGAGATTCAGACGCGGTCGCCAGATTGCGCTCGCAACTCTCGGATAAAGAACTCGATTTAATTGAAATGCAGCAATCGTACGAACGTTTGATGAGAATGACCGAGGAAACGAGAGATCTTTTGAAACAGACGCACGAAGAGAAGGACGAGTATCGTAAACATGAGGCTATCGCAGAACAGTTGAAAATTCGGAACGACACGTTGCAGTTGAAAATCGACGAGTTGAGCGAACAGTTGAAAAGGGAAGAAGCTTCGCTCGAACGGAAATCGAGAGCTTTGGATGCGGCGAACATGGCTATTGACGAGTGTCGAAGGAAAATTCGAGACGAGCGAAGCTCGAAAGAAGACGTCAAAGCGGAATCGAAAAGATTAGCGGAGAGGGAAAAATCATGTAAGAAAGTTTTGAACGAAGCTTTACGAAGAGCGTCGGGGATGTTGAGGAATAACTACAACGAAATGTCTTTGATGACTACAGAAGATGAAACTTCGGTGGAAGTTGCGCAAAGAGTTGTGGACGCTATACGCGATATTGCAGTGCACAGAAGGATGATGGGTGGAGGTAGCAGCGGTGGCGGAGGAGGAAACATTAGAAGTAATAATGCTAGATATAATAATAAAAGCTATGGTAGAAGAAGACGACGACAAAAGCGACAAGGCATCTCGTCTACATCTTTGTCCAATAGTGGTAGCGAAACCGGAGATGATGATGATGATGATAACGACGACGATGATGATTCCGAGGAGCTTGAATTAGAAGCCGAAGAGTTGGAAGCATTGGAAGAAGCGTTGGAAGCGGCGAGACGCTGGAAAAACCAAAGCGAAGAGTCCGAGCGACGGCGCGCGCGAGAAGTTGCCATAGCGCGAGAACAAGCGTCCGATTTGCGGAAAACTATTGAAAAGTTGCGCAGAGAGGCGAACGAATCGAAAGAATATACGAACGAACTCGAAAAAATCGTAGAACGCATATCGAAAAATGTTCTTAGGCAGGATGAATGAATAACTCTTTAAAATAGGAACTTTAGATGATGCTGATTAATATGTGTACCTAGGTAGTATCCCTGCGTAGTAAAATTATATCCTTTTTGCTTCTATTGCTATCCACGTGCGTATTTGCTAAAAATAAGTTCATATAAATGCTAGATTTTTGGTCTTTGCAAAGTGCGATGAGGCCATTAGTGCTCGGGAGAACTTCGCGATGGTGTTGATCATCGCGACAAACTCTGATCTCATGACGACGTCTTCATTCATGAGCACCTCCTCAGGTAAGAGCAAGATTTTCAACGCAGTTCCAATGCCTAGAATCTGTAATTTGCCGTGCAATCTGCATTTTTGACACGCCACGCAATCAACGACTTCAGTGATATTTCGAAAAATGTCTTTAAACTGCATTTTATCGCTTCCACCACCGTTCACGAGTAATTCGCTGGCGACTTCACCGTCGCTAAACAGGCGCGCTTCGTCAAAGGCGTTAAAAACCTCTTCGCAAGACTTCCCTAGAACTTGTGGTGAATCCAACAGCTTCATTTTCAGCTGTCTTGTCTTCTCGTCTTCCGTCGCGTCCTGGCCTAAATCCGTCGGGAACTTTGCCAGCGCCGGCGTCGCTTTCCTCAAAGCTCTCAACATGACGACGAAAGAAAAGTGTAAATTCTTTAACCGTTCCGGATGATTCTCAAAAAGCTCTGCAAATCTTGCAGGATCGGGGAGCCATTCTTCGTCTTCGCTTTGTGGTGGATTTGCGTGTAATGCTATGTGAATGTTGACACTCGCATGCATCCCCGAGAGTAACCGGTACAAAACGCGCTCTTCGTAACACAAACCGTCTTCTTTCTTTTCTCCTTTCAAACAGTTTTCCTCGTAAATTGCTTTCCAAACGTGCGATCCGTTATACCCCGTCCATCTCTCTGGATTTAATCTTAAGTTTACATACGAAGAATTTTCCTCTTCCTCTTTTCTTTTCCTTCCATTTTCGTTGTTCTCCGGCGCGCTACAAATATCTAACCAAAACTTTGGACTGGTTTGATTCTTCGAACAATCCTCCTCGTCGATATAAGATGTCATTTTATCTTCTTTACTCGTAATGGTCGTATCCACGGGATCTGAAAACGGCGCTCGAGGAATTGACGCTTTACTACTACTACTACTACTACTACTACTACCACTTCCAAAGATATCGTCGAAACCGGGTTCTGTCGATAGCGAACACATCGTCTTCTTCGGAACAACGTCACCATTAACCCCATCATCCTCTTCAAAATATAACCTGTCTTCGCTCGGTTTCGTTTTACCTGTCCCAAACGATACAGGAGGTGCCGAACACGACCCGTTTTCCTCCTCCTCAGGTTTCTCCCCATTTCCTCCTTTTCCGTTTTGCCAAAACTTACATTCTCTCGTCAAATCCACACGAAAGAGTCTAAAGAACGTCTGATTGCTCAACTCTGTCAACACTTCGTGTAAATACTCCTCGTTGATGTTTTCCACTACTTTCGCTCCGCAGGTAAGTTCGGGAACGAAATCGTTTTGGATGAAAGCTTTCGCGTTTTTTGTTGCCGACGAAGCGTTTTTGTTGATGAAGATTGCAGTCGGCACCCGCCAACGCTTCTCCTTAAAACCTTCTCCAAGGAAAAGCGCGACGAGGACGACGACGAGAAAGAAGAGCGCGGACGATGCGAGCGCGTGGACTCTTTTCGTCCCGTTTTTGTTTTTAGACGACGACGACGACGACGACGTTTTTTTTTGTGGAGGGGAAGAAGGAGACGCATCCATGGCGTTCTTTCTGCGTGGAACGCGAGAACGAGGGGAAGAAGTTTACTAATGAATTTTTGTGAAGAACTTTGAGGACGTTTTGTGTGAAAATAAAAATTGATAAAACCTGGATGGTTTTTCGTCTTCGACACGGGAGTCCGCCCCAAAAAAAAGCGAGAGAGAGGGGAAGGCAGAGAGGCACTTCGAGTCGAACTTGGAAAACTATAAAAATATCTACGTATCGCGACCGAAAAAAAAACGAGAAACGCCGAAAAAGTGGCGCATCGTTTGCGTCAATTTAAGGAAAGCGCGGGTCGCATAAAACACGCGATCGCGTCACGTAATCACCAATTTCTTCGCCCGAAACTCGCATTTTCGATTCATACTTGCTTTGAGTAAAGAGATCTACTCGCGCTGCCACCGATGGCAGCTTCGCGTCACACCCGCAAACGGACAAACGCGGCGACGAAAAAATTGCCACTTCACGTTCAAAAAGCGTCAAGCAAAAAGAGCGGAATAAAAGCGGACGACTTTGGGAAGACGGCTCAAACTTTCGAGGAGAGTTTGAACCCCAAAGCAGTTGGAAACGATAAATCGGCTGCTGAAGCGTTGGAAAATCAGTCGTCTGATGCGATCCACGGTAAATCAGCCGCGCAAAACGACAGCGCGAATGTGAATTTGTCGCCGCCTGAATCGTTAAAAAAAGTGCCTTGTGATGTTCAACCGTCGTCAAACGAATGGACGCGACAACAACAACAACAACAACAAATCATGCAGATGATGATGTCTGTTGGAATGATGAATCCGTCGACTCAGGGGGCAGCGTTCATGCAATACAACAATAACAACAAAGGAGGAGGAGGAGGAGGACTGTACGGAATTCCTGCGAATCCCAGTCATCACCACAACCAAAACTTACTCCTCGTGGGAAATCCGATTCACGATTTTTTACAAATGCAACAAAATCCAACGGCGTTTCCGGCGAGGTATTTGATCAACGCACAGAACGGGCCGTTCCCATTTCCATGGCCACCGGTAGAGATGCCACCTTTTCCAACGTTACCGACTCGTATGACTGTGCAAAATCAAATTGATAGTGCCACTGCTATTACTCCCACGACGAAAAAGTCAAATGAGGACGCTTGGGATGCGCAGCAGCAAAAGGAAGGCAAAGACGGTGAGAGCGACAAAAACAGAAACGAGAAAAACACCTTCCAAAAGAAAGCAGCAGCAGAAAACGAAAAATACGAGAAAGAAACGACGACGACACGGTTAGCAGAAAATGGTAGTGGAATGTCGAGCGACAATTTCCAAACGGCAACGGCAACAGCCAACAAATCGTTTGGTTCCGTGTCCAGTGGGAAAAAGACGGCAACGAAAGTGTTGCCCACAGAAGAGCAATTAGAGCATCGACAACGTTATTTGCAACAGCAGCAACAGTTGAATCAGTTCAACGCCTTCAACTCTTTGCAGCAAAGCGGTGCGGCGTATAGTGCGTATGCGGCGGCGTTGTCCATGGGGCAGCTGAATGCCGATTCTCCCTCGTTCGCGGCGCAACGGGCGTTTCAGCAACATCAAAAACAACAGCAGTATCTTCATAACTTGTTGAATAACAACTTTAATAGCAATGAGCAGCAGAAACACCGACACCATCAACTACAACAACATGAGTATCAACAAGTGCCGCCGCATCAACCGACGACAACGACGCAGAAGAAAGGGAAGCAAGGTGTTCCAAAATCGAACAGAAGCCGATTAGTTTGGAACGATGAGTTGCACAAGAGATTTATGGACGCGGTGAACCATCTAGGGTTGGATGCAGCAGTGCCGAAAACAATCATGCAGATGATGAAAGTGGAAGGTTTGACGAGGGAAAATGTTGCGAGTCACTTGCAGAAGTATCGTTTGAAGCAGATGGCTGCGGAAAAGAAAGCCGCCATGAATACCAACAGCACCATGAAAAAAAACACGTCGCACTCCACCATGGACGATTCCTATTATGCAGGAGACGGGAAAGAATTGAATGGAAACGCGCCAAGCAAAAAAGGGGCATCTTTGAAACGATCGGCTGAGGAAAAAACAGATATCGAAGGTACGAAGAAGTCTAAAACGGAAAATGAGGGCACCGACGACGCGGTAGCGGCTGCCGCTGAAATAAATGTTACTGCAACTACCACTAATGCTGCTCCCGGTGCTCACGACGGAAAAGATTCCGGCGAATCGAGTGACGGACGAGATGCCAGCAACTCTGGCGGCGAGAACGACTCGAAAAATCCTCCGCAGCACCTTATTAATACCAACGAAAACGAACAACATCAGCAAGAGTTGCAAAAGAAGCAACAACGCACGAAAAGATGGAAATCTTCGAGCGACGACGAAACTTCAGACAAAGATAACTTCGGTCAACAACAACGTGCGGGCGTCGTAGGAAACTAAAGAGAGCCAAATATTTTTTGTAAATTTAATAGGAAAATCGGATGTCTTGCCCGATAATTTGTACATATTGTAATATTATATACAGATCACTCAAACGAGAAAAGAGAGAGAAAGGGAGAGACGATCTACAAACATATAGTTGTCGAATTTATCGCTTGTATTACATTTATTGTTTAAAAAATTCTTTGTCATCTCCCTTCACGCACACACACACACGCCTCACAAATGTATAAGTTTAGTTTTACATGGAAGAAGGTTCCGCTTGCTCTTGTTCTTGCTTCACGACGTGGTTTCTCCAGTTTCGATATACAAGACCAATTTTGTCGTATTGCACGGGATTCGCCCACACTCTTCCGCCTCGATTCATGCGATCCTGTTGCCCTTCGACTAAACGCAAATCCTCTCCCAAAACTTGATTCGCCATCTCCATCCACACCAACTGAATACCTGGGACCCATTTCGCCCACTGCGCGAAATCCAAACTCATCCTATACAATAATCGAGTCTTTCCTTCCTCTTGAGGAATGCACACGTGCAACTGGTGCAAATGTTTCTCGCATGACTTGCACGTTTCTCCTTCTTTAAACTGTGCGCCGGCGCCAGCCGCACCCGGTTGCGCCATACCAATGTGTGAATCCACCATGCACGGCGAAATAAACTTCATATCGATCGGATATGGCTTCCAGGACCCTTCCGCGGAATACCCTATCCCGGGTCCGGATCTTCCGCTCAAAAACGTCGCCATATCGTGCCATCCATCCCCCGGTTTTCTCAACTGCTTTGTCGCAAACTCCACGAAATTTGGCACGCCCCACCCTTTAGCGAATGTTCCGGTGTGCGTAAACGGCGCGTGTGCCAGATCCAACAAATTTTCCATCAACAAAGCTGCATCGACTGGGACGCCTTCGATGATCAACTCTGCATGCACGGTATATCCGCTCGGCGGTTTAAACCACTCCGGCACTTCCTCGCTCGGTTTCGCCTCCCCTGGCCACACCATGAACAACCCATCCCGCACCTGAGACGGTAAAACTTTCCCTTCGTCCGCTTTGTTCGCGCACACCCACTTCATCTCGCCGGTCTGGAAATCTTTGCGTCGTTTGATCACCCATTTCTCTCCGAAAAACGTGCACTCACTGACGACATTTTTCGCGTCTCCAACTTCTTCGATAGCTTTTTCCAGTTTAGAGACAAAAGTTACTGGGTACCAGAAATTCCTCAACGCGGAAGATTCCTCAGGTATCCTCAACGAACTATCGTTCGCGAATTCCAAGGATAACCCTTTACGTCTCTTCTGTTCGTCTTCTTCTTGTCGTTTAGACGTCATTTGTTTTTTCTCATCATTATATCTTCGATCGATCACGCTCGACGAGGAGGAAGATGGCTCCGCTATGGCTCGCCGTCGCGACAGTCTTTGCACGCTCGTTCGGTTCGCGTTCAACGTCGAGCGTCGTCCGCTCGCCGTGGCGTGCGCGTGAGAGCTCGTTCGGTAGCACGTTCTCATGATCTTTGCCTGCGTGTGTCGACAAGAGAAGGTGCCTTCCAATTTTATGCGGGGATAATATTGAAAACGATCGGGTGCGAGAGCGTTTAAAACAGGGTAAAACGAGAGCTTTCTCGAGAGAAATCTCGGACGAAAGATTTTTTTGATCTCTTTTTAAATCATCATCGTCATCTCTCACGATCGGGTCTTTGTCGACATCATCGTGAGGTGTCGAAAAAAAAAAAAGAAAAGGAAAGGGTCGACTTTGAGGGCCTCGAGAGAAAAAAAAAACTAGCTCTCTCGACTG
>MDTC01270039.1_pt1 | contig 11486 bp, 9 predicted proteins | sample 811181 | NCBI WGS metagenome assembly MDTC01 (sample SAMN05326644, study PRJNA326480) | marine metagenome | isolation source: seawater | place: Pacific Ocean: North | collected 2011 | reverse complement strand
TTCTGCGCCATATTCTACAAGAACACTTATACACAACAACACAATCCACAAACAACATATTAAACCAAATACAATGGCAATAGCTACAAAAATAGATGCAACATCGTTCATAAAATCTGTATATCAAGTATGGTAAGATAACTTAAGATACTTAATATAATAAGTTTAGTCTAAGCTGTTTTCTAAATTAATTCACGGAAGGAACTTGCAAGTCAAGAATAGCAGTAGAAAATAAAATGAAAAGGAAATAAGAGGTATATGGCCAAGTAGCTTTACCGCTTATTCCATAAAAAGACATAAGGTAATTAAACATCCAAACGAGAAGACATCCTATAATGATGATTTTTACGATTTGCATTGGTTTTAAAAACATGTTTGTTTGTTTCTTTGTATATATGTATGCCAAGCAAATAAAATATTTAAACAAGCGTGTTATGGGAAGTTAATGGTGTCTGATTTCCAAATTTTCTTACAACAAAAACTCCCGAATTGTCACTAATTTCATTTACCAATAACGTGTTTTCAGATATACAATCATCTACACCGTCATTGTCATGAGTTTCATCATTCTCATAAAGACTGTAATCAGCTGCATTTTCGTAAAACAAGAGATGTCGCATTACCACTAACGACTTAGCTTCTTGTTTGTATTCATCATCAGAAGAACATTGTATGCTATCAAGACACGAATCGTAAGAAAAATGATATACAAATACTCCATCCTCGTCATTGGAATGTTTTCCATTTCCATATGCTTCTCGCTGTTTACCAAAGTTCATGGTCCAGTCCATATGTGTTTTGTCTTCTAAACTGTATCCAACAATAGGGGTCTTGATTATTTCTCCGTCAACTTTGTATAATGTATTCAGTTCATCATATAAACTAAACATTTTAGTTACGTTTGAACACACGTGGAACGGTCCAACTTGACGAATAACAGTCATTTCGTAAATAGTGGATAACCATAGTGAGTCATTAGTAGAAAGATAATGATGATTGATCCAAGAGGGACTAATATCAAAAAACACGTAGAATGTGTTGTCATCACGATGAAATCCAGTATATGAATATCCTTCGTCTCCTTTCATGAAAATGCGATAAGAAGCCATTATCACTTTGAGCATGGCAATACACTCTTTCATAAGATCAACTTCACCTGTATGAAATCCGCTAAAATAGGATTTTTTGTGAAAGTCAAGAAACTCTGCATATCCCTCGTTCTCTGGAATGGGAACAGCGTCGGTGACTTTTTTCAAAATATATTGAAGAAATGGTGTTCCATCAGTAGACTTTCTAATCTGATATGGACATATATGAATATTTACAAACATATGGGACTTGGCATGATAATTTAAGTCTGAATACATGTTTTTACTAATAGGATACACATAACTATTATGAAACTCCAAATCTTGTATTTCCGAAAGAGTCGTTTGTATGTTATCATTGAGATTGTCAATAATAGTATCCACCCCTTCAGGAGTAATATTTCCGTCCTCGCCAATCATAGAACCTATACTAGTATCATCTATTCTTCGGTAATCATTATTGTGAAACATTCCCGCCATACTTTACAATAATGTATATCCACCGCTTTTTCTATACCATTTACAAATTTATAATTATTTCTTATCAATACGTCTTCTGAGTGTCTCTTTTACAGTTTCTTGTCTGTTATCCATTAGATACTTAGTAACATCATCTGCCTTAACATCAGATTCTTTAAAGTATGCTTCTAGTAGAGGAAGCATTGTTTTTCCAGTGAGAGGTTTCTTGGTCACGCTTCTTTTATAAAGAAGTGCACCACCATTGATATCAAAACAATCAATGTCATTTGTCTTCATCGTTTTAACCAAATCTTCAGAAAACTTCACTTTTTGTGCACGCTTATCTTTTAATTCTTTTTGAAGCCTGGATATTTCATTGTCAATACTGATCCATCCTTTTATGCTATTCACAAGCTGCTCCTTTGTTTCCATTCTAGTGTATATTATAACATAATATTAGTTTATATTGTTTTGATTTAAATAAATGGTAAATGTTATCGTACAGTAGATGTCTGGGTTCCAAGTTTGCACAGTTGATTACGTTTGGATAGGTGGAGATCAAGAGTTCAGATCTAAGACGAAGGTAGTTCCAATACCTGAAAGCAAGTTAGACGAATGGTTAGTTCTAGAGGATATCCCAGTATGGAATTATGACGGAAGTTCAACGAATCAAGCAGAAGGAACCAGCTCAGAAATTATCATTGTGCCTCGTGCACTATATAAAGACCCATTTAGATCACACAACGATTTATTAGTAATGTGTGATACATACTTACCTGATGGAACTCCTCATTCTACGAACACTCGTATACACGCAGACAACATATTTAACAAAGATAAAGATCAGCATCCATGGTATGGACTTGAACAAGAGTATTTTATTCTAGACCCGCTTTACAATAAACCACTCGGGTTTCATCCTGAAAAAACACAGGGTCAGTATTACTGTAGCGTAGGCACAGGAAACGCATACGGACGAGGAATTGCAGAGCTTCATCTAAATATGTGCATACGTGCTGGCATTACTATATCAGGAATAAACGCAGAGGTTGCGCCGGGTCAATGGGAGTTTCAAGTTGGACCGTGTGAAGGAATAAAAGCGGGAGACGATCTTATGATGGCTAGATACATACTATATCGTGTAGCAGAGACACAAAACGTAGGTATAACACTTGAACCCAAACCACTAAAAGGTGACTGGAATGGTTCAGGTTGTCACACTAACTTCAGCACAGAGAATATGAGAAACGGGACTCAAGAAAAAACAGGGTTAGACTACATAAATGATGCTGTTAAAAAACTTGAAAAAAATCATTCTTATCACATGGAAAACTATGGAAAAGGAAATGAAGAGAGAATGACAGGTGAACACGAAACTGCATCATACGATAATTTTTCTTGTGGGTATGGAAACAGAGGCGCTTCTCTTAGAATTGGCACAGATACAATGAACAACAAAAAGGGTTATTTTGAAGATAGGCGTCCCAGTTCAAATTGTGATCCTTATGTGGTAACGTCACTCATTTTTAAAACGATTACTGAAGATTAAACAGTAATTATCAATACACAAAATATGATATTTGTATACTCATATGCTTATGTATACAAATATCTCAACTAAGAGATTACTTATTCATCGCTTACATACCAAAGATATTTTTATGACGAGTGCAGTAGACACTACCTTTTACAGATTTACACTTACATGGTTTTGAATCTTTACTAGAGTTTGTAAAAGCAATACATTGAGGTCTCACTTTAGATGGAGTTGAAAGTTCGTTTTGGGGGAGTGTGTATACACTATCTCCTGTATTAGGATCATACGAACTTAAAATAACATTTTCAAGAAGCGGCTGTCCGCTATTTTTATTAGTTGCTTTCTTTTTACATACCATGTTTGCTTGTTCTTTTCTATTTTTAAGACTCTTGCTTGTCATCTCTAATGTATTCAACTTAGTGAGTAATTTGTTTTTTTCAGCTTGTATTTTCTTTTCAAGCTGTTTAAGACGATTCAGTTCGCTGGTGTTAGAAAGTATATTTTTAGAGATTGCTGCTGTCTCTGATTTAAAATATTGATCATTTACCTGTTTTAAGTGTTTCTTGCAGTAAACACGCTCATCAATTTGGTTGTAAATGACTGTAGTATCAACGCACTTAACTAGATGTTGTGGATTATTTATCATTTCTTGTATATCATCTATGTCGTGACAGCAATATCCTTTTGCATAGTTCTTATAGTGAATATGATACATAGATGGAAACTTCATAGGTAAATACATCTCATTATTCATATTCGTAAGACAATTTACTCCGTGGACCTTATCTTTTCCAGGACAATATGGAATAAGCTGATTTTGAATATTTCTACAATAAGGACATCGTATTTGATAATCACGAAGACGCATTGTATCAAGTGTATAATGTTTCTTTTTATGATTATACACATCTTTAAAAAGGGGGTCGTAGTTAAATCTATGTCCACAAACTAGTGTAACATGTTGTTCTTCAAGAGGTTGCTGACTAATTAAACATAAATTAGTGTCATCTTCTATTCCATCTAAGCTATTATCGTCTAATTGTTTGTAAAAATCTGTAACATCTTTAATGTTGTATGTAATATATTCGGTTGTCATGTAATTAAAGAAATACGGTTATCTCTATATATTATTATTTTTCATATTAGTATATATATACTATAACAATATGAATCACGTAACAGGAGATAAGAATATGGCCTGGGGTCCACCTATATGGAATCTATTTCATACAATGGCTGAAAAAATACACGAAGATAAGTATATTTTAATAGCGCATGAACTTGTAGGGTTCATAAGACGAATATGTTCTTTATTACCTTGTCCAGACTGTCAAAATCATGCAATCAAATATTGGTCAACAACAAAATATAACTTGACAACCAAACAAGGTTTAAAAGATTTCTTATTCAAGTTTCACAATGACGTAAATAAGAGAAAAGAAAGACCATTGGTAGACATATCCATTTTAAACGAATACAAAAACAATAACTTGGCCAAAGTTTACAACGAATTTATTTTATCGTTTCGGTCAAGAGGAAATATACGGTTGTTGGCTGACTCTTTACATAGACAACGACTATTAAACGAATTTCGCCCTTGGCTTTTAAAAAATGCTGCACTGTTTAGTTAATTACTTTATTTCGTATCAGTTCACCATTTTTATACACAGCACATTTAAATTGTTGCTTCTTGGGACGAGTGCATACAACCTTATTACTCTGAACGTCGTTAAACATAAGATATTTAGAGGATCCTCCTGCCGACATAGTTGATACTACACCTAATCCAAGAATTAATCCTCCCACAATATTCATAAAGATCATACTAACACTTGTAGAACACTTACTTATCATTCTTACTGCTACGTCAGCAGCTAAATAAGCAACGAGTCCTCCAAACAACATCCAATTCATAGAGTTATTTATAAACATGGGAAAGCACAAATACATTAATGTAAATGATAACATGAAGCTACTATATGTATTATTTCCATGTCCGCTAAAATCTATAGCACTACATATAGGTGATTCTGGTTTAGGTTCTTGTCCACCAGCAGCATAATATAAAAACTCGCGAAGAATAGATACAGCAAACATAAATCCTAAATAGATGAACCCTTTAAAGCTTTGAATTATAAACGTGAATATTAATATAGAAATAGAGACGATAATAGGTGAATAAAAAACCATAAATACCAACAAGTTGGATGGTTGTAATATATCTATTGATGCTCCCACTGCAGGTTCCATTGCTGTGATATAGTAATACACAATATTATTATATCAACGAATACTCACATATCAACAACATTGTCTAGTAGGACGTTTATTCATCTATGATTTTTTCCAATAATTCATTGATAGTAGAGACAGCATAAAACGTAACTCCTTGAACTTCTTCTTTGTCTTGATATTTTTCCATAAACTTGTCAAAATCTTGTTGATTTTCAACTGGAAAGAAATAAGTATGAATGCCTGATTTTAAAGAACCAAGTATCTTTAAGTCTAACCCACCTATAGCGGTAATGTTTCCATTTAATTGTATTTCGCCGGTAACACCACATCGTGGTTTTATTTTTTTATTATTTAACAAACTATAAATGACAGTTGTTATACAACTTCCGGCAGAGGGACCGTCTTTCGGCGTAGCCCCTTCTGGTGTATGTATATGTATACCATATTTAATATCTCCGTTATATTCTTTCACAATTCGTTCAATGTTACTCTTTGACGACAATTTATATGCTAAGGTAAAAGCAACATTCATTGATTCTTTCATAACATCTCCTTGTTGACCTGTCAACTTAAGTCTTAAAAACTCTCCACAAGGATAAAAATAGGATTCAATAGGAAGTGTTCCACCTTGACCCATTGAATTAGCCCACAGTCCATTTGCATATCCTATTCTAGGCTCCGATGGAACCATAACTGTATGAATGGGATGATGATCTTTGAAGTACACTGTCTTAATATCGTGTTCTGTCACAACAATAGGATATTCATTTGCATATTTATCTTCTTCTGTTAATAATTTAAGATTTATATCAGAAACAATTTCAAACAATTTTTCTTTTAGTTTGCGAACACCTGGTTCTCGCGTATATTTTTCAATGATAAAACGTATTACATCGTCAGATATAGTAATAGCTCCAACTAGTCCCATTTTTTTATATATTTCAGGTAATGTATATTCACGTGCAATATGTATTTTTTCATCAAGAGACAAGTTAGAAAACTTAATTCTATGTATTCTGTCCAGCAATATTCTGTCTATTGAATCTACATCATTATAAGATAAAACAAACAATACTTTGGACAAGTCAATATCTACCCCAGAAAAATATTTGTCTTGGAACTTGTCATTTTGTGTGGGATCTAACATATGTGTAAGAATACCAACAAGCTCCTTTCCATGTTCAGTCTTGGATATTTTATCTAATTCATCTATAAAAATAATAGGATTCATACATTTCTTGTCCATCAGTATACCTACAATAGAACCCCATGTTGATCCAACATATGTGTAATTGTGACCATGAAGAGTGCTCCCATTAGAGTCACCACCAATGGCAATCATTGAAAATGGTCGTGAATTGTTATTATCGTCTAACAAACAATTAGCAAGCCCATATTTAGCCAAACTAGTTTTTCCCACTCCTGGTGGACCTTCAAAACCAAAACAGTATCCACTGTGCTCACCATTTATCCACTGACCAATAATTCGCAATATCTGTGTTTTAGCATTTTTATGACCATATACAGATTTGTCTAGAATGTTTCTAACGTTACAAATATATGTATTAACTTCGTCATAAACAACATTCATATTGTTTATTTCCTGACATATGCTATCGTATTCTACCTTCGTTGAACAATTAAATGCTTTTTGTAACACAATTTGTTTACTTTCATTACTTTCTAGCAAATATACTAAGAAGTCGTTTACTTCTTTTAATAAAACATTCTTTGTTTTCTTTTCAACAGATATCAAGTCGCTTTTCTCTATTACACCCTCACTATCAATTTCTAATACAGTTGTATTGACGCGTTCAATGTAAGAAACAAGTCGTTTTCTGTCACATTTTTTTATGAAAGTAGAGACAGTGCTTAGCAAGACATCTAAACCTTGATTTTGATAAACATCATGTATTTTGTTTATAATGTATTTTATATCCATTGTTGTCACTTTATCAATGACGATATCTACACAATATTTTTCTATAAACAATTCTATGTCTTTGCATTTTTTTACTAGTTGTTTGAATAAAGACTTAATTTTACATGAAGAATCCATAATAGGCTCTTTTATAAATACCCCAAATGGGATCTTTAATAACCCATCTAAGTAGTGCCTTGCTTTGGAACCACCATCGTCTGATTTTGATTTTACTTCTTTTAGTTTTACCATTGCTTTTTCTTTAACGCTGTCATCCACTTTCATTAGACATATTTGTTGCTCCAAATTAATTTTACTTGCGTCGAATCTATTCAACTTGTTTGTATATTGTAGAGTATCTACCAACGAGTTGTTGAATAATTCGTGCATTTTCCACGTAAAACTATTTATAAGTGTGTTTTGATCACTTGAATCAGTATCTCCATTGTTTTCTAACGTTAACAAATCATACAAAAAATAAGCTATATATTTGTTATGCATATTTTTATCATCAAGTAGCAAAAACAGCAGGGTAGATCTTTTCATAGCTAGACTTTTTGAAATAAAATCAGTAGACATAGACGCAAGAGACTGTTGTATAAAACCCTTTACTTCTGACATTCCACCCATATAATTATTATATATCCCTCCAGATGTTTTATTAGTTAACCAATCTTTTATGGTAATACATTGTAAATAATTTTTAAAACACTCTTCTTCTATTTCTTCTGGTAAATTATCAAGAGCCTCTTTATATTTTTCATTTATATAGGAACTGTTAACAAGTTCAATATCCATATTATCCAACAATCCAAACACAAACATTCCTGCATTCATTTTAATATTTCTAATGAATATAACTGTTCCATTTACAATCAAGTTCAGTGAATTATTAGCAGCAGAACTCGATGGTTTAAAACAATCAAAGTTATCCATTTCATTTATTTCCCCCAATTTAAAATCAAGAACAGTATCTTTGGACCCAACTACGCCATCTTTATTTCCTTCCAAAGAAAACATTGTATACCGAAGTGGATGAAACTGTTTATCAAGAATTGTAACAAATGTAGAAGATACATCTTTTAACACCGTGGAATAATAATCTTTACCGAAGCATATATACATGAAATCTTCAAACTTGCGGGTTCCCCAGCGTTTAATAATATTTGACAATTCCACATTTAATTTTTGAACGTTTTTAATTATTTCATCAAACAAACAGTCTGTTTTACATTGAAGTTCACCGTAAATTTGACTTACTGTTTTTCTAGCTATTCTCAGATCAATAATACACGCTTTTGTTTCATTTATTTTAAAAATATTCTTTTGTCTACAATCATTCACATGTGTGTATGTAGACTGTATGATTTCGTTAAATCTTGATAATTTTGAAACCAACGTGTATCGTATATCATCTCCTGAAGACTCTTTTGGTCCCACAACAAAATTATCACAAGAATACATTTTTTTTGCCTAGGCTTATATATAACCACATTATATTTTAAACATCAATTAAACTATATAAAGAAGAGGTTTAGACATAGCAATGCATCTAGTACAATAGATAATGGGCATACCTAGCTATTTTTCATATATAGTAAAAAACCATCCAGAAATACTAGAAAGATTTATAAATGGGTCTATCCCGATTCATAATCTATATATGGATTGTAATTCGGTAATTTATGACTCATTTTATAACCTAACAGAAGAGCAATTAAACGGAAATATCGCTAAAATATTAATTGAGAATGCGGTTAAAAAAATTACACAATACATCACTACGATTTCTCCTGAGGAAAAGGTAATTATATCTTTTGATGGAGTTGCCCCAGTGGCAAAGCTTGAGCAACAGCGTTCGCGCAGATTTAAGTCCTGGTTTCAATCATCAGTGTCAAATAAAATATTTGACAAGCTTCCCGGAAAATGGTCTACTACCGCAATTACTCCGGGAACTAGTTTTATGAAACAATTAAACAAAGAAATTACACAACATTTTTCAACCACGAAAATACCAAATATACAAGCAAAAATTATTGTATCCACAAGTGATGACGTAGGTGAAGGCGAGCACAAAATATTCAAACATATTCGCGAGGATAGTTCCCATAAAGATAAACACACAGTGATTTATGGTTTGGATGCGGACCTTATCATGTTATCTATCAACCATCTTCCTCTATGTAAAAATATTTTCCTATTTCGTGAAACACCTGAGTTTATAAAAAGTATTGATTCGTCTCTTGAGCCAAACGATCATTACTTGTTTCATATATCTCTTCTCGCTACAAACATTGTGTTAGATATGCAACAGGCTACACGATTTTCCGACACAGATAAAAACAATAGACTACATGATTACATATTTCTGTGTTTTCTCTTGGGAAACGACTTTTTACCTCATTTTCCCGCACTAAATATCCGAACAGGCGGAATAGACAAATTACTACAACATTATAAGGAAACTATTGGTACTAAGCAGCAATTTCTTATTAAAAATGGCAACATTCAATGGAAATATTTTAATAAACTTCTGTCGTCTTTATCAAATTCAGAACACGCATATATTGTAAAGGAAAACAATATGCGAAATGGAAGGGAAAAAAACTATGAAGAAGGAAAGTTAGTTACAACCGAATCAAAGTATGATCGTTTCCAAAGCATTCCTTGTTTTGAAAGGATGACCGAAAAACATATTAATCCAAATAAAGAATACTGGCAAGACAGATACTACAAAGCATTGTTTAATTGTGAACCAACAAGTGAAAGGATCAAGCAAATATGTATCAATTATCTGGAGGGACTAGAATGGACATATAAGTACTACACAGAAGATTGTCCAGACTGGCGCTGGAAATACAAATATAATTACCCTCCTTTGTTATCTGATTTGGTAAAGCACACACCTTATTTTGAAACACAGTTTATAAAACCCAATACAAATAAACCAGTTGACCAAAAAGTTCAATTATGTTACGTATTACCTCGCCACAACTTGTCTCTTCTCCCATATAAACTTTATAATCACCTCTTAAACAATTATTCGGAATACTATCCAGAAAATGCTGATTTTGAATGGAGCTACTGTCGTTATTTTTGGGAATCACACGTATTGTTACCTGATATTTGCATTGACACATTGGAAAAAACAATAAACATAGTCAAATAAATTGTATACATATAACATTTAGGAATACTATATAAACAAAATAACGATGTATAGTACAATGATTGGAAACATCTTTCTCGTCACCTCTCTTTTGACCGTTATATCAACCGCCGCCAGCAAGACACTTCGTGAACGTTTTCATGATTGGGTAGTAGAACACGAAGTGAGTTTTATAAATACCGCACACGAATACAAAACGTTTTCTACATGGGTAGAAAACGATAAGTATATTGATACCATTAACTCCAAAAACATGACATATACGCTAGGACACAATCAATTCTCTGGACTTGACACCAATGAATTTGCACAGTATCTCGGGTTTGCTGAATACAAGTTGGATTCGTCTTATTTGCGTGGTTCACCTACTTCTCTATTAAACACCAAAAAAGCCGATTCTGTTGATTGGGTAAAGGCAGGAGCAGTGACCCCTGTAAAAGATCAAGGACAGTGTGGTTCGTGTTGGTCTTTTTCTACCACAGGTGCACTAGAAGGCGCTTACTTTATCAAATATGGAACTCTGAACTCTTTCTCCGAGCAACAACTAGTTAGTTGCGATAATTTTAAAAACGGAGGAAAAGACATGGGATGCAATGGTGGTCTCATGGACAACGCATTTCAATGGATTGAAAAGAACGGAGGACTATGTTATGAAGACGATTATCCTTATACATCAGGAACAACTAGATCATCAGGAACCTGCGAAAATACTTGCAGTGTAGATGAACAAAGTAAAATAGTTTCATTTGTGGATATCAAGAAAAACTCTGACGATGAAATGATGAAAGCTGTTACTCTCCAGCCTGTGTCTATTGCTATTCAAGCCGATCAAAAAGATTTCCAACTATACAAGTCAGGTGTATTTACCGGTGACTGTGGAACATCTTTAGATCATGGAGTTTTGGTAGTAGGCTATGGATCTATGGATGGAAATGATTTTTACAAGGTAAAGAACTCGTGGGGAACTACCTGGGGTGACAACGGATATATTTATCTTGGTCGTGGTTCACAATACAATAGTGGTTCTGGACAGTGTGGTATGCTAATGCAAGGAAGTTATCCTGATCTATAATTATA
>MDTC01055415.1_pt1 | contig 11486 bp, 15 predicted proteins | sample 811181 | NCBI WGS metagenome assembly MDTC01 (sample SAMN05326644, study PRJNA326480) | marine metagenome | isolation source: seawater | place: Pacific Ocean: North | collected 2011 | reverse complement strand
ACGGTATGCTTGCCGATGCCAGTTGTGAATCAGAGCAGGTTTAGTGCTGCTAAAGTGCTCAGTTTCACCACTGTGAACATGATAGACAGCAGCATTGTTGATAACCTCAAGAAACTCCTTGCAAAGTTGCTTAGCAAGAAGAATACGAGGAGCGACAACAACAATGGTTGTAGAACCAACCTGATCGAATTGCTTCTTAGCGTCTTCGATCATACAGATGGTCTTACCACCACCCGTGGGGATGATGACCTGTCCTTTGTCGTGCTTCAGCATTGCGTCAACCGCAGTCTGCTGATGTGGGCGAAGGGTGATGGTCAAGTGGGTGTCCTGTTCAGTATGGAGTAATTATAGCAGAGAACCGCCCCCCAGACAACCCAGTGGACGGTTCACAAACTGTACTTGACCGCTAGGGTGAATCGGTGTCGATCCCTGAACGATGTGGCGCGATGCATTATGTTAGCATCAAACTTAATCATTCTGTTTGGATATGGAAGAACTCCTGTGATCTCATTATCAATCAAGAATTGTGTTTCTCCGTGCATTTCTACATTCCATTCTTCATTAGCATAGAATAAGAATGTAACACCGTGGGAACCATCAATATGGAAGTATGGATTCTCACCAGGAGCGAAACAGTTCACATACATTCTATCAAGAGGATACTCAGTTACAAGATTCTCAGTCTTAGACTGAAACAATTTGTAAATCTCAGTTGTCTCATCAATCTCATGAATCATCCCAGTAGGTATAGCACCAGGATAATCAACTTCACCATAAGAATATGATGCCATCTTGCAGTAATCTACTACAGAATAACAGTCATCTTCGGTTAAAAAATTATCAATTACTTCAACCATATCTCAACAATCTAAAGTTAAACGATAGCGTAATCCTTGGAACATTAGATACTTTTTGTGGAAGAACTCTATGCTGTAGATATGCTGGGAACATAATTAAGTCTCCTTCTTCTACTTGTGGAATATAAAAATCACCTACAAAGTCTTTATCAAGAGTCAAACTGTGTGCTCTTATTACTGATATAGGATCTTGAAATTCTGCTGGTGTATGTACTTCTCTATCGTAAGACAGATAGTGAATACAAGAGAAGTGAATCTTTTGAAAAGGATCTGCTATGTGTTCGTGTAATTCTTGATACGAACCTTTCTCATAATAGTTATACCAAATATTATCAGCAATTTCCCAAGTGATTTCTCTATCGAAAATCTCAGAGATTGCATCACTATAATATTTTTTTAGTAAGACATTATTCTTACCAACAAGAACTTCTTTACCTTTTGGTTCACCTTCAAAAGAAGTCTTAAGATTATCTGTTGCCCAATCTTCAGGAGAATCTAGTTTTGGTAGAGCTTTCTCTACACCAGAAACAATCTTTTCTTTTAGAAAATTATTATCCTCTATTCTCGTTTTGTATATTGTAACTGGGAATATATTGTAAGCTAAAGCCATCCCTTCAAAAGCAACAAACAGAGTCTAGTCGTATTCTACGATTGTGTCAAGCTTTACATCCACAAATAAAAATTCCATTGGTTTATTGGATAAGTTTGCACCATCATGGATGTTGTGCATGACTTCATATACTTGACAAATACCTTCTTCCCAGTGTATTCTATTACCACCCCAGTTCATGTAACACTTATCTTTTTCAGGAATACTTAAAGGTATCTGAATACGTTTATAAGGTTCTCTGTATATGTCTGGATCTTTATGGGGTTTTATCACTGTTCCAGGTTCAAATAGAGAGTACCCAGAGTACAATATATCTTCATTTTGATATATCTGGTTGACCTCTTTCGTCATCAATTTTTTCCTAATTAGGACTGACTTGGCGGTGCTCTTCAACCAGTAATGTGGTACAAATATGTCACAATAACCTTCAGTGACTGGTGCTTTCTTGTTGGTAGGAAACTTAGTTTCTTTCGCCCACTTATAGAGTGTGTGGAGATCTTGTGAGGAAATCATTTGTAATTACCATAGTTTATGAATGGATTGTCTGGATAAGTTCTATAAAATTTAACTATAGGTTCTTTATCCTTGAATAGTTTTATCTTTGTATGCCAACAAAACTTTTCGATTGAATAATCTTCAAACAATCGGTCATATTCATGTATTTTTTCAACATCAAAGTTTTCTAATAAAACATTTTTGATTGAAAAATATGTTTCTTTTTGCTGAAAAGGTATAATCTCTATGTTTATTGATTCATCAATAAATTTTCCATCTTGAGTGAAGTCTCCAGCAAAAATTACAGCATTAAATTTTGAATGAAATTTTTTCAAAATCTCAATAGATTCATTATAAAAACGTGAATTAAAGGATTTGAATACTTTTAAATCAAATCCACATTTGAATCCATCAGTTATAGGATATGATCTAGTAAAATAAAGTGCTGGAAAATCTATGTTTATATCAAATGTTTTTAGTATATCTTGCTGCAAATAAGTTACAGATCTATCTTTCATGAGATATGATATGTGAAAATAGTCACCTTCAGATGTAGTATTTGAAGTGGTGATGTTACACTCATATGGTGTAAAATCTAAATCAAATTTAGATAAACCCTCATCAATTTTATAATGCTTTGATTTTGGATTAAAATTTCCACCAAATTTATCTACACAGAAATGATAGGAAACATGATTACCAGAAGTAATCTCCTTTTCAAACATTTTGTATCTAATCATTTTGCAAAATACTTGTCGTGATCACTACGCTTTTTTATATCTCTATCGGAACCATAAAAGAACCATAGAGTTCCTGCATATCTATGACCTGATGTTATTTTTGTAACTTTATGATAAAACATCCAGTTTGATGGAAAAAGAACTACATCACCAACACTCGGTTTGAAAGATTTATCTACACATGGAAAATGTAAGTCTCCACCTTCATACTCACTTGTGTCGTTGAAGTAAATGTTTGCGGTTAGAATGTTCTGTCTTCTTGGAAACCATTGTGGGAAAACTTCAAGAATAATGTCATCATGATGATAACTTAGTTCAGAGTTAGGATGATACCTTCTAACTATCATCTCAGAGTATCTAAATCTTTTGTGCTCGTGATATGCCCAATTAAATGCTCTTACCTTGTTTGCATATTCTTGAATAGCATCTTTGAATATGGATTCTTTTACTTTTTCTAATGATTCTAGATGGGGATCAAAGAATGAATCTGCTTCATCATTTCCCAATCCGTCACTATATTGTGAGGATTTGTCTGCTCCCTTTAGATCTCTAAGTTCTTCTACAATATTCTTACAAGTATCTTTATCAATGAATGATTTTAAGTGGATAATATAATCTGATAAGTCAATCTTAAATTTACCCTCGCCAACTTCGTCAAGAATAGTTTGTTTATTTTGTGCAACTTTTAAATAATTTAACTTCATCTTTCAAATACCAGTGTCGATAATTCAATAGAGCTAAGTATGTCTTTTAGATTAGTTCTTAAGTATCTAGCACTCTTTTCTAGAAGCAATATATGTGGAGTTTTTTCTTCCTTAGAAAGTGTGGATAAGTTCGATAACCAATAGTTGAGAGTTGGTTCTAACGCATCTTGATAATGATCTTTTTGATGTGTAACTTTATATCCATATTTTTCAAATAAAGATATAATCTCCTCCCTATAATAAATCGTCATTAACCAGTTATCCAAATATTTTCTTGGATAGTTTTGTTCCTTGAGTATATACTCTCTAAGTATGATTTTATTGCAATGATTTTTGATATTGCTAATTACTTCTTCTGGATTTTTTAGATGGCAGAACGATTCTATAAACACACAACAATCATATTGATCGGATGGATGATAATTCTGTAGATCACATAGAACTGTAGTAACGGGAGTATTATCCACCATATAATCATATTGAACTGGAGAGTTTGTAATTGCAGTTACATCACAATGAAGATCTCTCTTTATTGCTTTTGCTGGACCACCCCATCCACATCCACAATCCAATACTTTAGAACCTTTATCTATAAACTGATAAAGATACTCTACTGCATTGTGAAGAATATCACCCTCACCCCAACCAACGTGATAGTGAAGATCTTCACCAATTACCTTCTTCCAGATTTCTGGGCAGGTATCGTCATATAATTCATGTACGTTCATCTTTTCACATCAACTATTAAGTTAATACGATCTTGATTAGTATGATTCCAAGCACTATGCTCAAAGAAATCATTAAATGCTAAACATTTTCCATTTTCCCATTTAGTTTTCTCACCATTAACACAAAACCCAATATCACCATCAGGAACAATTAACCCTAAATGTATTCTAAGTATTTCCTTATATCCCCTATGTATCGGTAATTCTTTACCAGCAGGAAACTTTGCGATCATAATAGAAGTAATTTCTTCATATTCTTTAAGAATATTAAGAGTATTATTGAAAAATTTATCACATATTGGGGTTGGTTCTAACTCTGGTAAAGAACTCAAGTCAAATTTAGTTTTAGTTGCAACTAAAGCACCTTCCCATACATTTAGATGATTTACTATTAAACCATACCAACTATGTGATTTTTTATATGGTTCAAAACTAACATTTTCCCAATCAATATCGTCATCTCTAGTTTTTGCCATAGCTAGAGATGCTTCATGCACACTTTTCCACAATTTCCAATTACAATCAGAGTTTACATTGTCAAGGTCAATATCAAATTTAAAATTTTGATATTCTTTAAGAATAGTATTATAATTATCTTCTAATACTTTACAAACTCTTATTTTAGATATGTCACGATAACTCATTTTCTGATTATGTCCACAATAAGTGCAACTCTATCCTCGCTTGTATTATTCCATCCATTATGTTCCGTTGAATCATAAAATGCCGAACATTTTCCAGTTTTCCAAGTCATTGTTTCTTCACCAGCACAAAATCCAATATCTCCTTGAGGAACATAAAGTGGTAAATGTATTTTGATTAGAAAATCATACCCATTATGTCTTGGTAAAATCTTATTTGCTGGAAATCTTGCAATGGATGCAGAAACAATAGTACTTTCATAAAAACTTGAAAGTAATTGCATTGTTTGCAAAAAATATTTAGATCCCAAAATTGTAGATTTCAATTCGTACATAGAACTAGATCTATAACCTAATAGAATACCTTCCCAAATAGTATCTTCATTCATAGATAGACCATACCAATTACACTCTTTTCTTTTGGGTTCAATGGTATGCTCCTGCCACTTAAATCCATGGTAATATTGTAAATTTTCGGCAGCTTTTATTGAATCTAAGTATCCTTTACGACACAAATCCCAATGTTCTGAATCATCTTCAACAAGTTCTTCTCTACTTTCATTGTAAAGGTATTTTGTTTTGAAAGTCGAATATTCATCTCTTATTACTGGATAATTATTTTCCAGTAAAGTACAAACACCAATATCTGATGTGTTAAGAAATGTCATCGTCTTCATAATCTATGTGTAAAATTTTAAGTGGAAAAGGTCTAGTTTTGAATTGATATGTATGAATCTCGTTTCCAAAATTAGTTAGTTGTGGAGAACGCACTGGTATTTCTTCTCCTTTTATCTTTAACTGAACATCATCGGGGATGTTATCATAAAATATAATGTTTCTATACTCTTTATCATATCTCCAAGGATCTTGATGTGGGTCAACAGGTCCTAGTGCTTCTATGTAGTGAACCGTATAGATTCTCTCATCCGAAAACAATTCACTTAAGTCACCAAAAATATCAGTTCGTAGATAAGAATCCTCTATCTCGTCATATTTATTGAGGGGTATATCCATATCTGAAACTTTAATTGCAGGTACCCCAACATATTGCTCATAAGATACTTCCATATCTTTTTTTACTTTGAGATACATGAACCTACACTTGAACATTTCCGTATTGTTTTCCATAATACGATAACTCATTCGGTGTGAAAACTTCCTCAGTGTAGGGTTCTTTCCGTCTGATGTGTTGAAGACAAACCATTTCTCAGAATCACAGTTAAGATTGTTGAGAAAATATTGTATCTTATCTTTATTTTCTACAAGTTTTTCTGAAATTAGCATAATTCAAATAATCCAACATAAGAATCCTTAGAAACATTGATAGAATATTCTTTATCTTGTTTTAGATCTGCATATTCTAGTTCTTGTATTTCTTTACCATTAACAGTGCAAGAACCCTCAAGGCAAACAATCGCTGCATACTTTTGAGTGGAACTTACAGTGCCTGTTTCAATGAGTCTTCCTTCCCATTTATCATTTTTATTCCACGAATTAAAAGAAATTGCTCTAGAATTTTCCTTCGATTCTCCAACAACATTGCAGTTGATGTATTTTCCGACAGGAAATAATTCTTTTACGCCTATGCTTGTATGAGAGACAAACTCACCATCAACTAAAGCATGAAATCTTCCACCACCTCTACAGATAAACGAAAAGTGTGAAAATCTTTCTTCTGCTGGTTCAAATCCAACATGCTCTTCTTCTGTATGATGAACACAGAGAAAAAACTTTGGAGATCTATATGTTCTATTAAATGTGGTCATAAGTATTCATCGATGGTTTTAATAATTCTCTTGCTCTATCTATCTGATATTCTGTTAAATCTTCGAGTCCTTTATAATTATTATTCACATTTTCTCTGATGGTTTTTATATCTACATTAGAATTTGTAATATCTAAAAACTTACAAAGTTTTTCGGATTCTTCGTCCGAAGAAAAAAGTTTTTCCGTAGATAAACAGATTACATCATCAAAAACATTTTCAAATTTTCTCATAACATTTGGATATAAAGTTTGAACACTTTCTACTTCTAAACATTTATCAAATATTTGAGATACATTTACTTGAGATCCTATCAATCTTTGAAAAAGATGACATTGTGCAAATAATCTAGAAATAGGTTCTCGAAATAAAAGAATTATTTTTATATTATATTCAGACAGTTCTTCTTTCACCTGAGAAAAAAAGGTTTCTGGAAGAAAGTAATAAGTCTGACTAAAATCTACAAATCCAGTATGAGTTAAGTATTTAATATATCCAGCGTAAGTGCCTGGATAATCATCATTTAACTTAAATGATAACCAATTTCTAGCGATTTCAAAAGTGTCTTTTGGTATAAAATCGGGCAACTCATCAAATTCATCTGTCGTTGTTTCGCCATATAATTGTGTAAGATAATGGCTTTCTTTTTCCAGAATATTGAAACCATTTAATTTCAAAAACTTCCACAAAGATGTTGTTCCAGACTTTGGAATACCTGGACAAATAATGATATTTTGCTTCATTCTATATCAATTCTTCTCATACGTTTTGATTTTATAGATCGTAATTCTCTAGTATCTATTGCAACAACTTTACCTACAAAATCATCATACGATTTTCCGAAGAACATTTCACCAGCAATATTAGATTCTAGAGTTATCTCTTCACTTTCTTGTTCGTTAATAATTGATAATCCTAGTTGGAATAATGATTCTATTAGATTTACTCTATCCGTATTATCAATATACTTACAATCAATTACAACTGGGCAGTAATCATCGATTGATTTTGGTGCATTTTGGCGACAAAAACTTACTAAAATTTGCTCTGTTTCTGGCAGATACTCAATGATTTTGAAGATGATTTTCATATCAGTTATAAATTTTCCAATATTTAGGGTTAATGTATCCAGTAGAGTAGTGTAAATATTCTTCTTTTAATACAACCGATATGTCTCCAACGATGGCCATCCTTTCACCAACAAATCCTTCTATAGATTCTGTAGAATGTTCTAATGTGCTAGGAAAAAATACAACATTTCCTTCTGGTGGATGAACAAAAAAAGTATCGGCGTTCATGTAATTGTATTCTTCAATCATTTTAAGATGATCTTCTTTTCCCTCTTTGTTTCCAAACCATAAACTATTTTTACCATGAGGGTTACTGAAATTCAATTTGTGAGAATTTGGAGGAGTATTAACGTAATAAACAAAAGCAATATGACTTGTAGCATGAATATGCCAGGGGATGCTTCTAGAGTCTCTATGTCTAGATAACCAAGTTTTAGTTATTACAAAATTGAAAATTTCTTTAAATTGTAATACATCATGTGCATATGCTTTTACATGACCAATTATATCGTCAAATAATGGATTCAAACTATCCTCTAAATGCAACAATGGTTTACCAACATTTTCACTTACTGTAGTGTTTTTTCCATCATCTTCATAATCATATTTTGGATATATTTTATAAAAATCTTTTTTATACTTTTTGTGATTTTCTATTTCTCCAACATATATTGTTGTTGGAAAAATATTGAATACTTCATAATTCATGACGATTGATGTGTTCCCCAAGTTGTCAAAATATACTTTTCTCCACCAATAGGTGGATTCCCTCTATGTGTATATGGATATGATGTTGGAAATATTACTAATCTTCCCTTTTTTGGTGGGATTCTTATATTCATATACAAAAATTCTGTCTCTCCAGCTTCAAAATCATCATTCAAATATAATTGAACAACAACTGCTCTAGAGGATGAGATTAAATCCGAAGACTCATAATGCCAACTATGAAATCCTCCACCTTGTGGAATCTTCTTTGCCTTTACATCATAATACAAAAGAGATGTATTTTGTAAAATTGAGTACAGACTAATGTAGTCGTCGATAAAGGGTTTTAACTTTTCAAAAAATACTTCACCAATACAAGACCATGCAGGAAGATCATAGTAATGATGAAGATTTATTCCTTTATGATCTACTTGATGGTTATCATGCCCTTTCTCACCAAATAATAAGTTATTCTTCTCCAAACTGTTTATCATATCAATAAACATATCACAATCTTCGACGCTAAATGCGTCCTCATACACTTCAATACAGTTTTTCATTGATATAGAATAAAAAATTATTTAGTTATGAAACGTTAGTTGCTCCTGTATCTCCATTTACTGTTCCACTGTTAGAAAGGTTGAAATTAGCACCACCTACCCTACGAATTGCGGCACCATTATTTCCAGCACCGGTTCCATCAGAATTGCAAACATTACCAGCACCATCTCCACCACCACCCGCATTTTGCCCAGGTGATCCACCTCTTCCACCATTTCCACCTTCTGATCCTCCACCATCACCACCTTGTCCACCTTGTCCACCACCGGTTTTTGATCCATTACTACCTGCATTTCCGTTATCTCCCTTACCAAAGGCACCATCACCTCTTGGTCCACCGTTTCCTGAAGGCAAACCTGCTCCACCTCCACCACCTCCACCAGAGGATGCGTGGTCTCTTGTATTCTTATCTGGGTCTTCATGACCGCCACCACCGCCGCCACCACCAGCATATCCTGCTTGGATTCTTCCTCCAGAAAATACTCTTACTGTAGTGGTTCCACTGGTATATTGAATACCTAAACCACTATTTCCATTTTTACCTCTATATCCACCATTACAAACACGTCCCTTTCCACCATCACCACCTGCTCCAATAATTTCTCCAGAATCACCAACATCTACAAATAGATCAGTATTACTATCCCACTGACCAGTTCTCATTGCACATCTTGTTCTATCATCAGATCTTTCAGAACCAATGGGCACATTCACATGCAAGAAAACCTTAGTTCCAGAAGAACTTGAAGGTCTACTTCTAAATCCACCTACACATCTAACATCGCCAGGTCTATTGTTATATTTTCTTCTACCATCAACTCTATATCTAGTGCTACCACCAGAATAGTAGTCAACAACCATATTCAGACGTTTGTTATAAAAGTCACTAAATCTAATCGTACCTGATTGTGGAATACCTGCATCTAAAGGCATATTTCCTACTACAGAACTAGCACCTCCTCTGTCGTTAGCATAATTATCGCTAACACGATAATCGCCAAGACTACGCTTGCTGTTTCTTCCAAACTCACTTTCTATTTCTGAAAAATTTAAGGTTGATCCTGCGTTCTTGATTGCCATAGTAGTTTACGCTATAGTTGCAATTCCACACCACCCATTTGGTAGTCTTAATTCTAGTCGAGTGTTGTCTGTGTTGTAAATGATAGCACCATCTTCAACACCTGCATTATCAATATTAGTTAAATTGTTTCTTTGAGTTGTGGTAAGTTTAGGGAAGAGAACATAAGCAACAGTATCTCTGTTTTCTCCCAAGATATCATTATTGGTTGCAGATGAGAAATCAATCGCACATTTTGGTCTGGTTGTTCCAATTCCAACACTAGCAATCGTACAATCAACTTGAGGTGCAGTAATACCTTGAATATCAATTACGGTTGTTTTTATACCAATATTACCCGATTGGTCAATAAAAACTCTACCACTTCCTGGCGAATTAACTGCGAACTTCTCAGGAACAGCTGCTGAAGGAAAAGAAGAATCTGTTCCAAGACCAATAAATGAAGATGTAACAGTTGTAAATGTTGATATTCCAGACTGTGCATCAACATTACCAGTAACATTACCAATTACATTTGCAGTGATTTCATCTGGAAGTATAATAGATCCAGGTGTTAGTGATCCATCAACCGTCAAATTACCGTTAAATGTACCATCACCAGTAACTCTAGTATCTCCAAGAACGTGTAATGGTGCTTCTGGAAGAGTTACACCAATACCCAATCTGCCTTCATATGTGAGAGTTAATACTACATCACTCTTATTATGCCAGTGGAATGATCCAGTATTTACACCAACTGTTCCTGCTTGAAGATATGTGTTGATACTTCCATCACCATAATTGATGAAATCTAAGGAATCTGGAGTGCTGTATACGTCTCCATTACTTCTGTTTCCATATCTTATTTGACCATTAGCACCAATGTTTGACTCTGAAGTTCCAATGGTAACGGTTGATTCACCAAGATCACTCCACAGTTGAACTCTAGCGTTACCAACTTGTGTGGTTGTGATTCCAGTATTATTTCTATCAAATGCTCTATTGATAAAGAGATCGTTAGAACCAGCATTAGTGTTTCCACCAATCGCCATTCTTCCAGTCAAATAATCTGTTCCAAGACCAATGAATGAACTGACTGTGGTAACACCAACAGTCATATCAGCAATATCAACTTCTGCTGTATCAGTAAGTGATGATGCAGTTGTTGCTGTACCAACCAAGTCACCAGTAACATCACCAGTGATACCACCAATAAAGCTAGATGCTGCGACAGCATTTGCAGTTAAGATACCTACAACAATATTCGGTGTTCCAGTTAAACTTTGTGCGGTTGATGCTGTTCCAACAACATCACCAGTCACGTCTCCAGTAAGATTCCCTGTGAATCCAGAGGTAGCAGTAATCAATCCTGCGTTTACATTTCCACTAAAAGTTGATGCTGTAATTATGCCTGTTACAACAAAATTGTTTGGAATTTTGGAGTTTTCTAATACAGGAAGTCTATCATTAGTAACTGTTCCTGATGTGATATTATCTGCATCAAGGAAAGTTAAATCAGAACCAATACCAATAAACTTATTGGCGGTTGT
>MDTC01249302.1_pt1 | contig 11487 bp, 3 predicted proteins | sample 811181 | NCBI WGS metagenome assembly MDTC01 (sample SAMN05326644, study PRJNA326480) | marine metagenome | isolation source: seawater | place: Pacific Ocean: North | collected 2011 | reverse complement strand
GACGGCTACCTGATCTGGCCGCTGGGCGAGCACGGCGAGGCGCGCTTCGAGGACTTCCAGCCTGCAGACGATCAGGTCCGCGAGCTGACCCGGGCGCTCGTACGGGCGACCGAGGACGGGGAGCGGGCGCGGCTGCTGGAGGAGCGCGGCGGCCTGCTGGCGGCTCGCGGGGCCCACGCGCTCGCCGGTCGCGACCTGCTGCGGGCGGAGGAGCTCGATCCGGAGCAGGCGGGCCTGTCGAGTCCGGTCGGTCGCGCCCTGCGCCTGGCCCGGGAGCGCGAGCTGTACGGTCCCGATCGCTGGCGCGCCGAGAATGCCGCCTGGATCCCCATCGATGGCAAGACGACCGCCGCCGATCGGGCGCGCATGCAGGCGGCGGCGCGGGGGGACTACCTGACCGTTGCGGCCAGCGCCGAGGGTGCGGAAGCGGTGCGCTGGTGGCGTCGTGCCCTGCTGGGCGGGCAGATCCCCGACCCACGCCAGCGGCTGCAGGCCTACCTGCTCGCCAGCGCCCTGCCCGAGCATCCCGGCCTGTACGTGCTCATGACCGGCTCGAGCTGGGACGGGGTGCACCTCGTCCGCGGGGCCGGTCGCCGCAAGACCGTGCCCTGGCCCCTCGAGCGCGATCCCGACGAGGACCTGCTCTACCCCGACGCCTGGCCCGCCGATCGCATCGTGCCGCTGCGCCGGGGCTGGCTCCTCCGCGTGCCTGCCCGCCGGGAGGGGCGCTCCATCTCCGTGCGCTGCCTGGTGCGCGCCCTCGGCACCCGCGGACCGTGTCGGGTGATCGCCGAAGATGCCGCTGGAAACCAGCTCACCTCCGAGCTGATCTCCGGCTGGGGCGCCCCGGAGGTGCTGTGGCTGCCCCCCGGTCCCGCCACCTACCTGCGCCTCGACGAGCCCTACGGCGCCCGCGCCCAGCTGCTGTGGACCACCACCGGCGAGGTGCCCGGCGTCGAGCGTCTCGCCTGGGAGGCGCGCCCCGGCCAGCCCCTCACCGCCACCGTGCTCGGACCGACCGCGTTTCGCGCCGACGTGCGCCCGCTGGGCAACAGCCCGGTCAACGTGCGGGTCGTGGTCGGCGATCTGGTCGTGACCCAGCGGGTCGAGGACGAGGGCCAGGTGGTCGTGCCCGCCGATCGCGAGGGCCCGGTGACGGTGAAGATCTACGTCGACCGCAGCGCCTGGGTCCGCCTGGCCTCCCGCCGTCCTGCCCGGGGCGGCCCCACCCCGACCGATGATCGCCGCGCCGTCACCCGCGCGGTCGCCCGGGTGGAGCCGCCGCCGGAGCAGGAGCTGGCGGTCGCACCCCTGCCCGCGCCCCAGCCGGCCATGCCCGCGGGGATCCCGGCGCGCACGTGGTTCGCCGAGCTGGTGGTCGGCTCGGCCGAGTGGACGCCCGCCGAGGCCCGCGGTCCTGCCGGCGCCCCTCCCGCGACCACCCTCACCGGCGGCCTGCAGGCCCACGCGACCCCGCGCGCCTGGCTCGAGGGTAGCGGCACCGTACAGACCCGGATCGACGGCGACGTGATCGGCTCCATCGACCTGGGCGCGGACTACCGGCTCACCCGCGGCCGCACCCGGGTCTTCGGCATCGGAGATCTCTCGCTCGCAACCGGGCCTTTTGCCGATCGCACCGCCTTGCTCGCCGGCCACGCCGACCTGGGCGCCCGCCTGGTGCAGCCGGTCTGGGCGGGGGGCACCATCCAGGCCCGCCTGCGTGCCCGGGCCCACGTGCGCTCCAGCCTCGACCCGAACCAGGGCTACGAGCCGAACAAGAACCGTCTGTGGTCCCGCTACGTCGAGGACCACCCCGCCACGGTGGCCGCCTCGCTGACGCTCCGCCACCGGGCCGGCCCGTGGATCGTCGCCCGGGGCGGCCTCCGCGCCGCCAGCAACTACGTCAACGACCCGCTCCCGGTCGATCTCGTCGGCCTGGACGGCTCCGTCGATCTCTCCCGGGCCTCGCTGTTCACCCGGCTGGGCGTCGGCGTGGAGCACCGCTTCCTCGACGCCTTCCGCAAGGACGCCTTCACCTCGGTCTACCTGGAGGGCCGGGTCCGCTGGTACGGCTGGGTCACCGAGCGGATCTCCCTGCAGCCCTGGGCCGGCCTGCGCTGGCGTCCGACCGATCGCAAGGCCAGCCTGATGGTCGGCATCGAGGGGCGCTTCGGCATGCCGCGCGGCCTGGAGGACGTCCGGCCGTCCCGGCTCGCCTCGCGCCACGTCGGCGAGTGGGACTACTGGGCCCGTGCCCACCGCCGCTGGCCCGTCACTGGCGGGATCAGCGAGGACGATCCCGAGGACCTGTGGACCCCGCCCGCCCCCGAGCCGGTGGAGGTGGCCCCGTGAGCGGCGCCGCTCCCGACACCTGGGCCGAGGCCTTCGAGGCGCGCCTGCCCGAGGTGGCCCGCCGCGCGGCCGCCCCGGTGGTGGACGATCTGATCGCCTCCCTCGAGAAGCGCCGCACGGACTCCCCCGAGGATGCCCTGCTGGACGAGGTCGAGGCTCGGCTCGACGCCTTCGACGACGTGCGCGAGCAGGCGCGCCGCCTCCGCCAGACCCTGCGGGCCGCCGAGGGACTCGGTCCGCGGCGTCAGGCCCTCATCGACGTCCTCGGCGAGCTGTCCGGGGGCCGCGGACGGCGCCGGGATCGCCGCGCCCTGCGCCGCAACCTGGACGAGGAGGCCGCCGAGGACCGGATCGTCCGCAAGCTCCACGAGGCGCGCCAGCCGCTCGAGCTGATCTGCGTGGTCCTGTCGGGCTCCCGGCTGCGTGAGGCCGAGGCCGGGCGGGTGGCGCGGGTCCGACCGCGGCTTGTCGCAATCATGGAGGATCGAAGCCTGCTCTGGGTCATCCGCGAGGCGGCGGTCCGCGCGATCGGGGCCTGCTGCACCGGCGATGGCGACGCCGACGCCCGCGAGGCCGTGCGCCACATGGCCCTCGACGCGACCCAGGATCCGTGGGTCCAGGCGACCGCCCTGGCCGTGTGGCTGCGCCTGACCGCCACCACCCTCGCCGTGCAGGGCGCCCTGTCCCGCGCCCTGCTCGACGAGCGCGAGGACCGCCACCCCGACCACGCCTTCTTCCGCGCCCGGGCGATCGCACTGGCTGCCCAGCACGGCGCGTGGGCCCAGATCCGCCAGGTCGCCGCCCACCGGGATCCGAGCGAGCACGTGCGCATGGCGATGGTGCGGGCGCTCGCGGCGTCCCCACAGGTCGAGGACACCCAGCTGCTCCTGGACCTGGTCCGCGGCGCCGAGCCGAGCGCGCGGGTCCGGGCAGTCGCCGTGCTGGCTGCCATCGACGTGGGCGTGCAGCCCCGGATCGGCATCCGTCTGGTGCGGGACTGCCTCGCGACCGACGTCGACACCGTCAGGATCGTGCTGTCCGGGCTGCACTACCGCCACCGACCCGAGCGCCTCGGACCCGGGGTGGCGCGGGAGCGGCTGGAGGCCTGGGGGCCGTCGCTCGCGCGCTGGCGCGACGAGGCGGAGGTGCACCCGGACGTGCGCGCCGACGCCGCCGCCGTGCTGCTCGCCCTGGAGATCGCCTGCGAGCCCGAGCTGCAGCAGGTGTGGGCCGACGTCGATCGCTGGGCCATCGAGGCGGCCGAGGGAGCCACCTCGACCCTGGGCGCCAAGGTCGAGCCCGAGCGCCTGCTCGACGTGCTCGCGCTCGTGGCCCAGCACACCCAGGACCTGTCCGCGACCCGGCTCTCCGACGGCCGCTACCGCCTGTACCACGGCAGTCCCGCCCGCCCGACCCTGTGGCGCCTCGCCTACGAGGCCGTGCACGCCAGGCCCGACAAGCGCCAGGCCTTCTCCCACATCATCGATCGCCAGCCCCGTGGGCGCCTGCTCGCCCCGTCCGGCTGCATGGCCGAGGTGACCGAGACCGCGGTGCCCGGCCGGCCGGTGTGCACGCCGACGACGCGGTGGTGGCATCCAGATCTCCCGCTTCCCTCCTGGGTCCTCGCCGCATCGCGTCGCGGCTCCGTGGAGGTGCGCGCCCTTCCCGACGTGCGCTTCACCCTGTCCGCCGATGGGGTCGTGGGCCGTGCTGCCGCCCCCGCCCGCTACGTGCGACTGGCTCGTGAGCGGGTGGCTGCAGCCGACGCCCCCGCCCGCGATCGGGTCGTCCGCTACGACAAGGCGCTGGCCAGGGCCGGGTTCACCGTCACCCGGCACGGCCTCGGAGGGCTGCTGGCGGCGGGCGGGCTGGGCGCGCTCGACGACCTCGCCGAGCTCATCGCCAGCAACGGCCTCGTCGCCGAGCTGGCCCCCTCGGCGCGCCAGATCCTCTCCCTCGACGGCAACACCCTGCCCCAGCTGGCCGCGTTCTCCATCGTCATCGGCGTCGGCTGGGCGGCGACCGCGTCCGTGCGCCAGCAGTCGGCCCGCGCGGCCCGCAGCCGCATCCCGCTGGTGGTCGGCGGCTGGGGCTCCCGCGGCAAGTCCGGCGCCGAGCGCCTCAAGGCCGCGGTCTTCCACGAGCTCGGCTACCCGGTGCTCTCCAAGACCACCGGCAACGAGGCCATGGTCGTGGTCGGCTACCCCGGCCGCGACCCCGTCGAGGTCTTCCTCTACCGCCCCTACGATCGCGCCTCCATCGTCGAGCAGCGCGAGGTGCTGCACCTGGCCGACAACCTCGGCGTGCAGGTGCTCCTGTGGGAGTGCATGGCGCTCAACCCCCGCTACGTCAACATCCTCCAGCAGGACTGGATGCGGGACGATCTGACGACCATCACCAACACCTACCCCGACCACGAGGACATCCAGGGACCCTCCGGCATCGACGTGGCCCGCTCCATCGCCACGATGCTGCCCCGCGGCACCCGCGCGCTCACCGCCGAGCAGGCGATGACGCCGATCCTCGCCGAGGAGGCCCGCGCCAAGGGCACCCAGCTCGACGCCCTGTCCCCCGAGGCGTGGGAGGTGCTGCCCAAGGACGTGCTCGACCGGCTCCCCTACGACGAGCACCCGCGCAACATCGCGCTGGTCGTCGCCATGGGGCGGGCGCTGGGCATCCGCAGCGACGTCGCCCTGCGGGCCATGGGCGACCGGATCGTGCCGGACCTCGGCGTGCTCAAGGAGTACGGTCCGGCGACGGTCGAGGGCCGGATCAGCAGCTTCGTCGTGGGTAACTCCGCAAACGAGCGCGCCGGCTTCCTGTCGAACTGGGAGCGCACCCGCTTCGACCAGATCCCCGACGGGGCCGGGCTCACCGACTGCTCCGCCCTGGTGGTCAACAACCGCCGGGATCGCCTGGCCCGGCAGGCCGTCTTTGCCCGGGTCGCCGCCCTGGACGCGCCAGTCGACCGCCTGGTCGTCATCGGCACCAACGTGCGGCCCTTCGTGCGCGCCGTGCACACCGCCCTGCATGGCGATCTCCGCGAGCGCCTGCGCTCCCGCCGCGACGTGCCCGCCGAGCTGGCCCGCGAGCTGGCCCGCACCCTGCGCCGACCGCTGCTCGAGCCCGACGCCGCCGTGACCGTGCTCGCCCGCGCGCTCCCCGACCAGACCCGCGAGGACCTGCTCGCCATGGTGCAGACCGCCTGGTCCGAGGCCCGGGTCGACGCGCCACCCACTGGCGAGTTCGCGACCCCGGCCGATCGCTGGCTCGCCGAGCTGGGCTGGCTCAAGGCCGTCGAGGCGGCGGACGGCCCGGCTCCCGACGCCGTGATCGACGCGACGATCACCCTGCTCGAACGCCGACTCCTGCCGGTCGACGACAGCGGCATCTCCGGCGACGACCTGACCCTGAAGATCGCCCGCAGCGTGCCCGCCCACTGCCGCCTGCGCATGCTGGGCGCGGCGAACATCAAGGGCACCGGCCTCGATCTCGTCTACCGCTGGGTCCAGCTCGACCGGGTCCGCAGCCTGCTCGACGAGGCCCTCGGCGCCGAGGTGTCCCGAGCCATCGTCGCGGTGCGCACCCTGCGCGCGCTGGAGCTGGGCACCCTCGATCGCGAGGAAGTCGTGCGCCGGCTGGGCGAGGGCAAGGCCGACCTGCAGGACGCCGAGCTGCGGGTCGCCGCGGAAGACCTGCTCCAGCACCTGTCGAGCCCGACGGCGAGGCGTCGCACCCGCAAGCAGCGCGGCCCCCTGGGACGGGTCTGGCGCGTGGTCACGACCAACCTCGACCTGGACGCGATCGTGCGCCGCCGCTCCGCCGATCGCCTCTACGCGGATCTGGCGGCGGGCCGGGTGGGCCTCGAGCGCGCGGCCCGGGTGGCGAAGGAGCTGGTGGGCCGCCAGAAGGTCGACTGACCGGCGGCGCCTACGGCTTCAGGTCCAGGCTGATCGTCAGGGTCGCCGCCCCCGCCGGGAAGGTGAGGCCCTTCACCACGCCCTCGATGCACGAGCCAGCGCTGCCGAGGCGGTGGCGCGCAGCCCGCACGCTCTTCACCGAGCCGTCCGCAGCGACCTCGACGGTGAGCACGAGGCTGCCCGCCAGGTAGGGATCGTCGGCGAGGCTCGTGGCGTAGCAGGCCTGCATCCGGGAGCGCGCGGACAGCATCACCTTCATGCTCGCGCGCACGGAGGAATCGCCGGCGGTCGACTTCACGGACGCGACGACCACCGTGCCACTGTTGGCCGAAGATCCGCCGAGATCCTGGACCTTGCCGGACCCGCCGCTGGAGCGCTTCGCCAGCGGAGGGGGAGCCGGCGCGGGGGGCGGTGGCGGGGCGGAGGACGCGGACGGCTCGACCTCTTCGCGGGCAGCGGCGGGCGCCTCCTCCATGACCTCGTCGTACGCCGCTTCGTCCTCCATGCTGGAGTCCGAGGAGGACGGTGCGCCGGGCGCCATGACCGGCTCGGGCATCGGCTCCGGCTCGCGCATGGGCTCTGCGATGGGCTCCTGCTCGGCCCGCGCGACCTTCGGCGGCGCGGGCGCCGGCGCGGCGATGTCGTCGGCGGCACCACCCTCGTCGTCCATGTCCTCGAGCGCGGCGACCCCCTCCTGGCGGGCGTCGGCGAGGGCCTTGGTCCGGGCGAGGGCCGCGGAGAGGTCGATGGTGGCGACCGCGAGGGGGGAGGTGAGGGGCACCGCGGCGCCCGGGCCCCGCTCGCAGGACAGGGCGCCGTCGCGGATCCCGGGCACGGCGTCCCCGAGGTCGGCGGCTGCGGCGCACAGGTAGGGTCGGGCGAGCAGGCCCTGCTCCTCGGCGAGGAGCACCTGGCCGTAGATCAGGTTTGCATGCGGATCATCGGGGTGGTCGTCCACGGCGTGTCCGGCGTGCAGGCGGGCGGTGTCGAGGTCGCCGGCGGACAGCGCCGCGGCGGCCGCCTGGGTCGACTCCTGCAGGGGAACCGGGGCGCGGGTGTTGACCAGGGGGCGCTGGTTGGCCCACAGCAGGCCGGCCACGGTGAGCGCGCCCAGGGTGACGACGGTGAGGCTTCCGACGATGAGCAGGGTGGCGGCGACGAGCAGGCCGGTGAGCCAGCGCCGACCCCCGCGCTTGCGGCGGCGACGGCGGGGACGGCCATCGGGAACCGCGTCCCCGACCAGCAGATCGCGGACCCGCGCCAGGTCGACCAGCCGGTGCTCGGGCTCGGGATCGGTCGTGCGCAGGACCGCGTCGCGCACGCCGGCCGGCACGTCGGGTCCCGGATCCAGGGCGTCCATCCGGAGCTTCTGGCCCATCACCTGGGCCAGCTGCTGCCCCTCGCTGCTGGACGGCTCGGCCTCGAAGGCCATCTTTCCAGTGAGCGACTCCCACACCACCACACCGAGGGCGTAGGCGTCGGTGCCCTGAGGGTCGGGCAGGTCGCCCTGGAAGGCCTCGGGGGGCAGGTAGACCATCGTGCCCGGCACCATGCCCTCGCGGGTGTGGCGGGTCTGGCCTGCCACCACGGCGATGCCGAAGTCGACGATGACCGGGGTGCCGTCCTTGCGGAGCATGATGTTGCCGGGCTTGATGTCCCGGTGCGCGACCCCGTGCTGGTGGGCATAGGCGAGGGCGTCGGCGACCGGGCCGAAGATCCGGGGGATCTCGTCGCCGGTGAGGGGACCGCGCCGGAGCCGGGCGTCGAGGTCCTCGCCGTCGACCAGCTCCATGGCCATGTAGAGCAGGCCGCGGTCCTCGTCGCGGCCGCCGCCCAGCACCCGCACGATGGCCGGGTGGGACAGACCGGCCAGGGTCTTCATCTCCTGGACGAAGCGCGCCTGGATGTCGCCCACGTTGCTGGGGTCGAGCACCTTGACCGCGGCGAAGACCTCCGCGGAGAGCACGCTGTGCACGCGATAGACGCTGCCCATGCCCCCCGCGCCCAGCGGGAAGTCGATGATCCAGTCGCCCAGGCGGTCGCCACGCTTCAGCTTCATGGGGCCGCCGACAACAGGATGGCCTCGGGGAGCAGCTCGCGCTCGCCGCGGGCGGTCGGGGCGTCGTCGCGGGTGGCGTCCAGGGCGTGCACGACGTCCTGCACGGTGATCCCTGGCGTGGGCACGATGGCGACCGCGCGGTCCGTGGGATGGTCGATCCGGACCCGGCGCGCGAGGCGGTTGAGCTCGGCGGTGGGCCAGGCGGCGCAGCCCCGGGTGGGGCAGGGGAGCTCGAGGCCGGCGCGGCCCGGGTCGAAGACCTCGTCGCGGACGCTCACGACGTAGCCGCGCTCCGGATCGAGGGTGACCACCGGGTTGGCGTAGCCGGTGATGTCCTCGGTCGATCGCGGCTTCGCGGCGCTCGGCGAGGAGGTGGCGACCTTGGCGGTCGGCGTGGGGGCAGCGACGGCGATCCCGCTGTCCCCCTCCGGACCGCGCACGAGGAGCCAGGGCTTGTCGAGGCCGAGGGGACGGGCGGCCTCGAGCACGCTGGCGACGGTGAGGGCGCTGGCGTCGGGGGAGGCGGAGACGCCGAAGCGGCGCGGGGGGGCCTCGCCGGTCTTCGCGGCCGCGGCGCGCAGGGTGTCCATGCGGCCCTTCAGCACCGCGACCAGCTGGCCATCGGCCCCGTCGTCGGGGCTGGCCAGGGTGGAGACCACCTCGTCATCGACCAGGATTCGGCCCGGCTCGACGCGCACGGTGAGTGCCAGGGGGGAGGGGATGTCGGCGCGGGAGGTGGACGCGGCGACGGTGCCGCCGCACCCGACGAGGAGGAGCGCGAGAGAGCCGGCGAAGAACGCCTGGGATCGAGGTGGGTGACGGTGGGCTTCGCGCGGCGTCGTGGACATGGGGCTCCAGCCGGTCCAGTGTACCCGTACCGGCCGCGACGGCGACGTCAGTGCGGCGAGACTGGCGCCAGCCACGCTCCGGGCGTAGGTGCTGACCACGGTGGAGGCTCCCTGTTCCGGTTGTTGCGATGCGGAAGTCGAGGACCTGCTGGCGCGCTGGTGTTCGCGCTCGGCGCGGCGGCGTGCGGCGGGGCGGACTCGAATGCCGTGACCCTGCAGATCCTCGACCGCCGGGAGCGCCCGGTGCTCGACGCCGAGTGGGTCGTGGGCGACCAGCGCACCCCGGTCGACAGCGCGGCGCTGGTCCAGGTCAACCTCGCCAGCGGTCCGGTCATGGGTCGGGTCGAGGCGGACGGCTTCCTCACCGAGCCCGTGGTCGTGGGCAGGGACGACTCTGGCGAGCAGGTGACCATCGCGCTGTACAGCTCCGACGTGCACTGGGCCCTGCACGCGGGCGGCGACGTCATGCTCGGCCGCCGCTACGTCGAGCCCCACGAGGGCGACCCGCTGCTGGACCCGGTCGACCCCTCCGAGGGCGCGCCCGACGTGGTCTCGGACCTCGCTCCGCTCTTCACCGCCGCCGACGTGCGGCTGATCAACCTCGAGACCGTCGTCGGCGAGCTGCCCATGGACGCGGCCTACCCGGGCAAGCGCTTCCTGCTGCAGACCCCGCCGGGCGCGCTCGATGCCCTGTCGAGCCTCGAGGTCGACGCGGTCGACCTGGCCAACAACCACGCCTACGACTGGCTCGATGACGGCGTCGTCAGCACGCTCGACGCGCTGGACCGGGCGGGGCTGCCCCGCTACGGCGGCGGGCTCACCCCCGAAGAGGCGGAGGCGCCGGTCATCCTGGAGCACCAGGGCGTGCGCATCGGGGTCATCGGCTTCACCAGCGTCGACGGCCGCTTCGTCAACGACAGCTACCCGGAGGACGGCGAGGCCATTCCTGCCGACCTCGACCCCGCCGAGGCCTGGCAGTACGAGGCGCGCTCCTGGGGCTTCGCCAGCGATACCTGGACCGTGCCCGAGGCGGGACGGCGCGCGGGCTCGGCGTGGCGGCTGTTCAAGGCGGTCGAGGACGAGCTCACCGTCGACGAGTCTGCGGCCGCGTGGGACAGCCTGCGCCAGACCTACCCCGAGCTGCAGGACTGGGTCGCCCACCGCGGCCACGGCGGCGCCGCCCTGTGGGACACCGCCACCTCGCCCCGGGCCATCGCCGCGCTGGCCGAGCAGACCGACGTGGTCGTCGTGCAGCTCCACGGCGGCTTCCAGTTCCTCCCGGGCATCTCCGAGTTCGTCGACCGCATGGCCCGAGACGCGTCGGACGCCGGCGCCGACCTGGTGATCGCGCACCACCCCCACGTGCTCCAGGGCGCCAGCTGGCACGGGGACACGCTCATCGTGCACAGTCTCGGAAACCTGGTGTTCGACCAGGACTTCCTGGCGACCTTCCCCTCGGCCGTGCTGCGGACCGTGTGGGAGCGGGACCAGCTGGTGGAGGCGCGCTTCCTGCCGGTCGAGCTGGTCGGGTATCGGCCCGTGCCGGTGGCCGATGCCCAGGCCGCGCGCACCGTGCGCACCATCTGGGAGCGCAGCCGGCTGGGTGGCCTCGGGGACCGGGTCGACGGTGAGGTGCGCGTCGTACAGGGCGAGCTCGACGAGTCCATCGAGGTCGCCACCCTGAAGCTAGACCGCCACACCGGGCTGGTCGTCCGGCAGCGTCCGTCCGCCGACAGCGTGCAGGTCGAGGTCCGCAAGGACGGGGTCGCCGCCCTGCCCCGCGACGTGCTGGTCGATCCACGGCTGGGCCTGTCCGTCGGCACGGCCCCCGACGTCTTCGTAGGCCGCGATCTCTTCGGCTGGGGCGACTTCGGCGACCGGCTCGCCGACGGACGGATCACGGACGGTGCCCAGTGGGTCTTCGACGGCACCGACGAGCGCCTGGTCGTGCTGCCTGATGGCCAGGTGGTGCTCGAGCTCGAGCGCGACGGCTTCGACGAGCAGGTGGTCACCTCCCGTCCGGTCGCGCGCACCCCCCTGTTCGACCACCGGCTGTGGGACGCCACCGGCCGCGAGCCCGCCGATCCCGACCCCCGCTACGCCCTGCGCTTGCGGGCCCGGTCCACCGGGGTGGGGGAGCCCCACCTGCAGGTCATCGTCTACGACTTCGACGACACCGACCCGACCCGCGATCCGTCCACCGCCGTGCTCGGTGAACACCGCATGGAGATCGACGTCGGCCGGCGCTGGAAGGACGTGCTGCTCCCGATCCCACCGGAGTGGCTGGTCGGCGAGGGCGATGAGCGCG
>MDTC01074701.1_pt1 | contig 11487 bp, 8 predicted proteins | sample 811181 | NCBI WGS metagenome assembly MDTC01 (sample SAMN05326644, study PRJNA326480) | marine metagenome | isolation source: seawater | place: Pacific Ocean: North | collected 2011 | reverse complement strand
TCCAACGGATGGCTGAGAAGTGCTGGGATGATTAGGGCCTGTAGTTAAGCGCTTAAAAAAAGCTTCTGGAGTAATATCCTGCATATCTAATAGTGTTTCTTCACCAAATATTAAATTTAGTGGAACGATGGTTATACCGAGCTCATCAGCAACACTTTGTGAAATGTTTGATGTTGAGTCAGTTACAATTGCTAACGTCATAATGCCTCCTATTCAATTGATCCTAGTATATGGTACAAAGGCTGTCCACCATTGTGTAGTTCTATATCTATATCTTTGTAATTTTCTCCTAAATAATTATTAATAGATTTTGCATCCTCTTGTTCGATCATATCTCCATAATAAAGAGTAATGAGGTCTGCTTCATTTATAGAGTCTAGTGCGAGGGAGATAATTTCTAGCAAGTTACTACTTGTTGCTATTAACTTATTATCAATCATGGCTATGTATTCACCAGCCTTGACCGCTTGATTGTCAATAGTAACGTCTTTGACAGCTGTGGTTATTTCAAGTGATTGAGAGGATACAATCCCATCGCTCATGTTTTCAAGCATGTCTTCTAATTCACCATCTGGATCGAATTCTAAAGCTGCAACTATTCCTATAGCTGGAGATGTAGATGGTATTACTTTTATAAAATTATCCGATAGATCGGATGCTTGTTTTGCTGCTGCAATTACATTTTTGTTATTTGCTAAAATAATACAATGTTCTTTAGCAACTTCTTTAGAAAGTGTTAACATTTCTCCTGCAGCAGGATTTGCTCCTTGCCCGCCATCTATAAAGTGCATAACACCAAGTTCACGATAAATTTCCTTAAACCCATCACCCTGCAATACTGCAATAATTCCAATTTTTTGTGGTTCGAATTGCTTTTCAGCTTGCCCCTTCTTTTTTAATTCTTCATGTTGCTCTTGCATATTTTCAATTTTAATATTTTCAACTTCCCCGATTTCTTTTCCAATAGAAATTGCATTGTCAGGTATTTCCATATGTACATGGATGTGCATGATATTTTCATCACCCACAACTATTATCGATTGACCCTCAACTGATTCGAGCTTTTCTTCTATGTCTTTTTTATTTAATTGAGCATTTTTAATAAGGAATTCAGTGCAAAATCCAAAATCATCTTCTGAATGTTCAAAATTTAAATGTGCTATTTCAAATTTAGGTAAATCAGGAGGAGCTATTTCTGAAAGACCAAAATATAATCCTTCTAAAATAACTAATACACCAATTGCGCCTGCATCAACTACACCTGCTTCTACCAATTCAGGCAATTGTTCTTTTGTTTTTTCGACACTTTCTTCAGCTTGGTCAATACTTATTTTTAATGTATCAGTGACTGACACTGAAGTTTTAATCTGATCAACTGCTGATTTCGCAGCATCTCTTAAGACAGATAGCATAGTTCCTTCTGCAGGATTAGCTAATGCAGAGTAAGCTTTTTTTGCAGCACTTTCAAGTCCAAGGGCCATAGTCTCAGCGGTAATGTCTTTATGTTGTTTAAATGAATCTGAAAATCCTTTTAACATTTGAGATAATATAACTCCACTATTGCCTCTAGCTCCTAAAAGGGCGCCATGTGCTAATCTTTCAGTAAATTCTGATACAGACTTGTATTTTTCAGACTTTACTTCTTTTATAGCCGCTTTTAGTGTTAAAAGCATATTTGTGCCAGTGTCTCCATCTGGTACTGGATAAACATTAATCGAATTGATTGATTCCCTATTCGTAGTTAACCACGCCTCAGCTACATTAAAAGCACTTTCCAATTCTTTTGTTGCTATAGATATATTTTCTTCCGATGTCATGCACATATCTTTCTTGATAATTTGAAAAAATTTTGAATTGCAACTAGATTACAAACTAACCAATATATATCATTGATATCTACGATTTATAAACTTACTCTATAGAGTATAAAACATATAGATAAATGAAAAGTATATTTTAGTTTATAAATTAAATATAAAGAGGGAATAATGTCTGCAGGCAAATGTGATTTTTGTGAAAAAGTTGTAGTGTTTGGTCGTAATATTCGTCATAAACATTCTGGTCGTTGGGAACGCAAGGCTCCAAAGACTAGCAGAAAATTTAAACCAAACGTTCAATCAAAAAGAATGATGGTTGACGGTAAAATGAAAAAAGTCAATATCTGCACAAAATGCATAAAGACTCAGATGAAAAAATTTATCCTTACGAATTAGTTTTCACAAATTTCACGAATCTTTTCTTGTAAATACAATACTGTTTTTTGACGATCTAAATTCTCATTAAATATTGCTGAGCCCATAACTACGTTATTTGACCCCGCTTTTATGCAAAGTTCTAAATTTTCCTCTTTGACGCCACCATCTATTTGAAAGTTGATTTGATTATCAAATTTATTTTTTTGGATTAAATCTTTGATTTCTTTAATTTTTTCTAAGCAATCAGTAAGCATTTTCTGGCCACCAAACCCAGGATGAACAGTCATGATAGTGACTTGATTTAATTTATTGATATATTTTGCAATTGTATTTACAGATGTTTCAGGATTAATAGCTAAAGCAAATTCTTTGTTATGCTTATGTGTTATTGCAATTAATTCGCTAGGATCATCGATTGTTTCTATATGTACAATGACTCTATCTATGCCAATGTCTATAAATTTTTGCACCTGATCATTTGGATTTGCAACCATTAAGTGTACTTCTATCGGTATATTTGAAATGGATTTTATCTTTTCAACGATATCTTGACCAAAAGAAATTTGTGGGACAAAATTGCCATCCATGATATCTAGATGCCAACAAGCTAATTCTGAATTTTCTACAGATTTAATTTCTTTTTCAATTTGCAAGTAATCCATTGTTAATATTGATGGAGCAATTTTGACGATGGACATCATAATTATTTCTCAAGCTTTTTGATTGTTTGATTCAATTGAGCATTGGCTTTATTGATAGCGCTTTTGACTTGGTTAGGCGCAGTGCCGCCAGTGATATTTCTGTTTGACAATGATGAGTATACATTCAATTTGGTGATATCATTTGTAAATTTTTTGGAAAACTTTTGATATTGCTGGAGTGTCATTTCTTCTAATGATAGATTGTTTTCAGTACAATATTTCACAATTGATCCAACTATTTCATGGGACTCTCTAAATGGAATCCCTTTTTTTACTAAGTAGTCTGCAACATCGGTAGCAAGTGCAAATCCACTTTTTGCTTTACGTTCTGCTTCTCCTTTATTAAAGGTAAGAGCATGGAGTAAGCCATCAGTGATTTTAAGCACAGAAGTAATAGTATTGATTGAATCAAATAATGGCTCTTTATCTTCTTGAAGATCACGATTATACGCAAGTGGAAGGCCTTTCATTAAAACAAGTATTTGTACTAAATTCCCTATGACTCGTGCGCTTTTACCTCTGACAAGTTCTGCAACATCAGGGTTTTTCTTTTGAGGCATAATGCTTGAACCAGTTGCAAAATCATCACTGATTTGAACAAGATTAAATTCCTTTGTTGCCCATAAAATTATTTCTTCCGATAGCCTTGATACATGGATCATGCAGGTAGCCATTGCTGAATGCATATCTATGACAAAGTCGCGATCGGATACAGCATCCATAGAATTATTTGATATGGCATCAAATCCAAGCTCATTTGCTAATAATTTCCTATCGAATTTATATCCAGATCCAGCAAGAGCACCCGAGCCAAGCGGCATAATATTTGTTTGTTGAATAACATTGATAAATCTATGAGTATCACGAGTTAACATTGCTTCATATGCTAATAGATGATGCGCAAGTAAGATTGGTTGAGCAACTTGGAGGTGAGTATAGCCAGGAAAAACTGTAGCTTGTTCTGCTTTTGCCATAGCAATAAAACTACTGCGCAAATTAATTAATAAATTAACAATTTCTTTTGAAGCCACAATACAATACATTCTTAAATCTGTTGCAATAAGATCATTTCTTGATCGCCCTGTATGCAGATATCCTGCATCTTTACCGATCAATTTATATAATGCTGATTCAATGGATAAATGTATGTCTTCATTTTTAATATTAAAATTAAATTTATTATTTTCAATTTGTTTTTGAATTTTATTTAATCCAGCAGTTATGTTTTTTGCTTTATTAGCAGAAATAATTTTTTGTTTTTTTAACATTTTTGTATGTGCAAGAGAACAGGCAATTTCTTCATTATAGAGTGCTTGATCAAATTGAAGTGAAGCAGTAAATTCTTCAACGCTACTATCTGTAACTTTTTGAAACGCACCAGACCATAATTTATTTTTTTGTTTCAAGTTCTACTCCTAGATGTGAATTATGAGATATCATTAATATTTTTATCATCAACATGTTTTTGAGCTTTAGCTTGTGTTTTTAATGGTTGCCCCCAAATTGCTATAAATCCTTTTGCTATTGATTGATCGAATTCATCATCTTCACTGTATGTTGCAAGTTTTGGATCATATAAAGAATCATTTGATTTCACCCCATTGACAATTGCATTCCCATGCCATAATTGCAATCGAACTGTTCCATTAACAAATTTTTGGCTTGAATCAATTAGCGATTTAATATCAGCATGAAATCTACTAAACCATAGTCCATCATAAACCATTTTAGCATATTCTTGATCAATCATTGATTTGATATCCTTTTGCTCTCGTGTAAGAGTTAAAGATTCAAGTGCCTGATGAGCTTGAATTAAAACAGATGCAGCAGGGGATTCATAAATCTCTCTTGATTTTATGCCAACTATTCTATCTTCGACCATATCTATTCGACCAATACCATGCTTTCCAGCAATATTGTTAAGCGCATTAATCATTTCAATGGGATCAGATATTTTGTCATTCATTTTTACAGGGGTCCCTTTTGCAAATTCTATAGTGATACTTTCTGGTTCTGTTGAAGTTTTGTTTAATGGTGTTGTCCATTCGTAAATTTCTTCTGGAGGAGCTTCCCATGGGTCTTCAAGGATACCACATTCAATAGATCGGCCCCAAATATTTTCATCAGTAGAATAAGGTGAAGATTTAATTGGAGGTAAAGGTATCTTGTTTTCTTTTGCATAATCAATGACTTCTTCTCGTGTCATATTATTTTCACGGCCTGTCGCGATAATGTCTATGTCAGGTTTTAGAGTTTGCAAACTAACATCAAATCGAACTTGGTCGTTACCTTTTCCTGTACAGCCATGCGCAACTGCATTTGCACCGACTTCCTTTGCTTTTTCAATAAGCATTTTTGCAATTAATGGTCGTGCTAGAGCAGTGGCAAGGGGGTATTTATTTTGATACATCGCATTTGCTTTAAGAGCTGGAAATGCATAATTGTCTAAAAATTCTTTTTTTGCATCAACAAGTTTGACCTCTGCAGCACCTGCTTCCAAGCCACGTTTTACTATATCTTGACTATCTGGTAAATTACCTAAATCAGCAGTCATGCAATATACCTCATAGCCATATTCTTTTTTCAGAATGTTGACTGCTACTGATGTATCAAGTCCTCCTGAATAAGCTAATACAATTTTTTTTACCATAATTCTTTTTCCATTACTTAATGCACTGAATCGATGCTTTTAGCTATTATTGCACATGCTTTCTTTAGTTCATTACTTGATACATTTAATGCAGGCATTAATCTTAATACATTAGGCCTTACTGCATTTACTAATAATCCGTTATTTAAGCATTCTTGCGCAATAGCGGGAGCAATTTCATTCTTAAATTCAATTCCTCGTAATAATCCCATCCCTCTTAATTTAACAATATCGTCATGCTCATGCAGTAAATCATTTAATATATTATCTAAGATCTTTGTTGTTGATTGTATAATTTTTATCATGTCCGAGTTAAATAATTTATTTGTAACATAATACGCACCAGCACATGTAAGCACATTGCCTCCAAATGTACTGCCATGATCTCCTGCACTAAATACATCTACTTTTTTTGTGGACATAATGCAGCCAATTGGCAATCCTCCACCAAGTCCTTTTGCCGAAGTCATGATATCTGGCAATATTTTGTTATGTTGATGTGCCCATGCTAAACCCGTTCTGCCCATGCCTGTTTGTATTTCATCGAGAATAAGCAGAATATTATTTTTATCACACCACTTTCGTACTTTGTTTAAGTAATCTTTATTCGGTGTAATTACTCCGCCTTCTCCTTGGATTGGTTCGATTAAAATCGCAACTGTTTTTGCTGATGTTTGTTTTTTAATTGAGTCCATGTCATTGAAGTTAATAAATTTAAATCCGGGCAGTAACGGCTTAAACGAATTTTTATAATTTTTATTATCATTTGCTGAGATTGTAGCAATTGTTCTACCATGAAATCCGTTCTTTGCAACTAAAATTTCATATGCGCCCTGTTTATTAATTTGCCCCCATTTTCTTGCAAGTTTTATTGCTGCCTCGTTTGCTTCTGCTCCTGAGTTGCAAAACCAAACTCGATCTAGTTTTGATGACTTGAGAAGTAACTCACCTAAATCAATTTGGGGCTGTGAATAGAAAATATTGGATATGTGCACTAATTTTTTTGCTTGATTATTGATTGCCTTGGCTAGGCCTGCGTCAGCGTGTCCTAATAAATTGGTTGCAATGCCACAAATAAAATCAAGATATTTATTTTCATTGTCGTCCCAAACATATGAACCTTTTCCTCGAACAATTGTAAGAGGAACTCGATTAGCAACTTGCATAAAAATTTTTGACTCTTTTTGTTGAATGTTATTCAAATTCTATGTTCCCGAATATTTATATGAATGTGAAATTAATTATCTAGATCACTAATAATATTCTTAATTTTTTCAATTTGATTTTCAACATCAGAAATTATTTTTTCTAGTGAATCGATTAATTCTGCATCTGATTGTTTCAGTGTCTCCTGAGTTGTCTTGCTTGACTCATCAGTAGTCTTCGGCTCATCTTTCTTTTGTTCTATTTCATTGTTGTCTAAGCCTAACACTTTATATAATGCAGTAGCAAAATCTTCTTCCATGGCAATTTCGTTACCATTCGCAACAACAACTCGAACAAGTTGAGGTAATTTTCTTGACGACGCTTGAAGATAAATTGGCTCAACATATAATACGGAATTACCAATTGGAATCATTAGTAAGTTGCCTCGAATCACTTCTGATCCCGATGAGTCCCAAAGTGTTATTTGTTGAGAAATTGCAGGATCTTGATCGATTAGTGCTTCAATTTGAGTCGGGCCATTAATTTGTCTTTCTGTTGGAAATCTATATGCTCGCAATTTTCCATAATTATCACCATCAGATCTTCCAGCTAACCAAGCAATTGTATTCGGTCTATTTTGAGGGTTAAATGGTAATATTAATGCAAATTCCTCTGATGATTCACCTGGGAGCGTCATCACCACATAGTATGGTTCCACTAGTTGTTCTTTTTGTTTGAATTTCTCAGTAGGTATGCTCCAAAAATCTTCACCTATGAAAAATACATTAGCATCTTTGACGTGATACTTAAGATACATTTCTGACTGCATTTGAAATAACATTTCTGGATATCGTATATGTTCCACCAGTGCATTTGGCATTTCACTTGCATCCTTAAATAATGTAGGGAATATTTTTGACCAAGTTGCTGCAATAAAATCAGAATCATCAAATAAATATAAATCTATATCACCTGTCTGTGCGTCTGTAATAACTTTAACGCTATTTCTTAAGTAATTAACTTTTTGACCATATTCTGTAGAATAAGGGAATGAATTTGTATATGTGTACGCATCGTGTATCCAGTAAATGTCTCCATCAATTGTGACTGCATATGGATCTGGATCTAACGTTAAGAAAGGAGCAATTTTATTTACTCTTTCGAATATATTTCTGTGGAGCAGCAAGCGCGAATCAGAGCCAAGCTGGTCAGAAATCAAAACATTTACATCACCAAGCTCCCATGCTAAGGCAGCTTTTTTGAAAAATGTGTTAAGGACTATTCCTCTGTCTTGTTCATATCTTGTTTCTTGGTTCTTCCCTTCATCGAGAGGATAGTCGAATTCATTTTCATTAGTTTTGACCATAACGTAATGATTTGTTAATTCACCAAAATAAATTCTAGAACCGTCGATAGAAATATCCACTTCATCCGCTGAGGATTGAGGTGGTATATTGCTTGTTAATAAATTAGGCAAACCATCAGTATCAACGGAATTAACAGGAGCAATTGCTGCACCAAAGCCATGAGTTAGCTGTAATCTTTGCCTGGTCCAATTCATATCAGCAGTACTATCAATGTCTAGTTCTCTTGTTGCAACCATGACTGAGCTTAATTTTCCATCTATGGTATACCTATCTACATCTACATCTCTAAATTTGTAAAAAGGTCTAATAGATTGAATTTCATTGAAAGTATCTCTTAATGGGCGCGGGTCTAAAATTCTTATATTGTCAATTGTTTCTGGGTATTGACTGACCTCTTCTTGAGACACCTGTCTATTGGCTGGAAAGTTTTGTTCATCGATATTATTAAGTCCCCAAGCTAATCTTGTGTAGTCAATATTTCTTTGAATATAAGGTTGTTCTTTTTGTAATTCATTTGGGTCAACTGTAAACTGTTGAATTGCAGATGGCAACAGCCCACTACCTACTATACTTACAAAAATCCATAATCCAATAAGAAATATCGGCAACTTATAGTTATTAGCAATAAATGAATTGACAATTACTACGATGCCAGTAAATAATGCAATGCCTGCTAAGATATATCGTACAGGCAGCTTGATAGAAACATCTGTATATCCTGCACCATAAATTAATCCGTTTGCATCAAATAAAATATTATATACACTTAAGAAAATACCAATAGCAATCAAGATAATAATTAAGCCAATAATGACAGAAAAATGCCTTTGAATATTTTTAGGCATATTTGAAATATCATTGATTGAAAAAGATGTTAAGTATATGCCTCCAATAATAAAAAATGTAAAAAGCAAAACTCCAAGTAGCCAACTTTGAATAAATTGGAAGGCAGGCAAGGTAAAAGTGTAAAACGCTATATCTCTTTGAAAAATTGGATCTAATGTACCAAATTCTATAGAATTAAAAAATTTATATAGTGTGTCCCAATTATTTGCTGCTGAACTCCCAAAAGTCACTGATATAAATAATGCAACAGAAACAAGTATGATGGTTGAAATATTAGAAACTGATGTTGTAATACCTAATTGATCTAATATCCCCCCACTATTTTTTTGAACCGTTTGTTTTTTTGCTATAAAGATATTTAAGGCAATTATTAAAGCAGATATAAAGAAACCAGCAGTAAAAAAGGTTATTTTTGCTGATAGAACAGTTTTATATATTGATAAATAGTTAACTGCTTCTGATGATCCAGTTGCACTAAACCATAACCAATTTACATATATTTCTTTTAATGCACCGAAAACAAAAAGTCCAATGATAGAAAAAATAAAAAGTGCAATAAATTTCGTTGGAACCTTAGGTAGGGAAATCCCTTGCCCTTCAAAACCAAAAGGATTGCTTTCATCTTTGTTTGAATTATTAAAATCAAAATAGCCCATATTTCCTCTTAATTTATAGAAATTATTGTTTCAGTTGCGCTCTTGTTAAATATATCACTAATAATGGATTTGTGTTCACTATTTGCGATATGACATTTAATTCCTAACTTAGCAGCAATTATCGCATTTTCAACTTTTGGAATCATTCCTCCAACAATAATTTTTTTCTTTATTAATTCCTTAGCATGATCTGGATTTAAATTGTTAATTATTTCTCCATTTTCATCTTGCACGCCATCTACATCTGATAACAATATACAGTTTTCTGCATTAGTTGCAATAGCTAAAGCTATTGCAACTGTGTCAGCATTGACATTTAGAATTCCACCTTCCTTTTCTAATGAAGCTGCCAATGGTGAAATAACAGGTAAATATTTGTTATTCAGTAAATCTGCAAGAATATCGGAATTAACTTTTTTAATTTCTCCTACATAACCAATATTTTTTTTAATTTTCTTTGCTTGCAATAAATTGGCATCTACTCCAGCAATGCCAATTGCTTTTAGATTATATTTATTTAATTCTGCGACAAGTTGTTTATTTGTTGTGCCTGCTAATGCACCAATCACAATATCCAATGTTGCTTCATCAGTGTATCTTAAGCCATCAACAAATTTTGTTTCTATTTGCATGTTTTTTAGCCAATTAGAAATTAATGGACCACCGCCATGCACAAGTATAATTTTTGAACCTGTTTTAATAATATTGGCTACTTCTTCTATAATTTTTTTATAATTTTTGGATGATGATCCACCGATCTTGATTACAGTTAATGATTTAGACATGTTGCTCTTTCTATTATTTACGTTGTGTATTCACTATTAATTTTTACATATTCCTGAGTTAAGTCACATCCCCATGCTACTGCATTCGCATTGCCATCATTGAGATCTATGCTAATGGTTACAGTTTCGCCATACATTTCATTAACGGCTTTTTCAGCATTGCTAAAAAGAGGTTTTCCATTTTCATAGACTTTTATTTCGCCAATATGTATAGATATTTTATTTTCATTCATAATCGGCATTGCATTGCCTAATGCAGTTATAATTCTACCCCAATTAGGATCTTTGCCTTTTACCATTGTTTTTATCAAAAGCGAAGAAATGATTGAACGTGCTGCATTTTTTGCTATTGACTCAGAATCTGCTTGATTAATTTTTGCTTCAATTAAACAAGTAGCCCCTTCTCCATCACTTGCAATTCCTTTGGCTAAATAAATACACACTCTTTGAAGAGCCTCTTTGAATAAAATACCTAATGGATGATTGCCATCAATCGTCTCTTCTTCGGTGCCTTGTTTTGAAATTAAAGCAACCATATCACAAGGTGAAGTATCCATATCAACATCTATCATATTAAATGAAAGATCTACGGTTTCAGTTAATATTTGATTGGCCCATTTCGGCTCAATGGGCACGTCTGTTGTAAGAAAGGCAAGCATTGTCGCTAAATTGGGGTGTATCATCCCTGCTCCCTTCGCACATCCAGCAATTACATATTTTTTTTCATTGTATTCTAATTCTAGAGCGATCTCTTTTGCTTTTGTATCTGTGGTTAATATTGCATTTGCAAACTCATTTCCTTTTGATTGTTTTAAGATAAATTGCTTTATCCCAGAACGCATTAAATCCATCGGTAATTCAATCCCTATAATCCCAGTTGATGCAATGTATATTTCTTCTGGATCAGCCTGGATTTTGTTTGCTAGTAAGCATGCTAGTTCCTTTGCATGACTATAACCAGTATCACCTACTGCTGTATTTGCGTTGCCGGAATTTACCAATAGTCCACGAAAGGGTTTATTTTTTTGTAATAAATCCATAGTCCATTTTAATGACTCGCCTTTTAACTGGTTTTGAGTATATTTTGCAACAAAATTGCATGGTTCGCTAGCATAAAGAAGAGCGAGGTCTTTTTGTTGAT
>MDTC01035519.1_pt1 | contig 11487 bp, 7 predicted proteins | sample 811181 | NCBI WGS metagenome assembly MDTC01 (sample SAMN05326644, study PRJNA326480) | marine metagenome | isolation source: seawater | place: Pacific Ocean: North | collected 2011 | reverse complement strand
AAGAAGGAACATTATTATATCGTTTTTCTAAAGAAAAAAAAGAATCATCTTATAGATGTAATGACACAGGTAAAGAAGGGTTATATTTTTCAAATAATAAAATTATTCCTTTAGGAATGTGTTTGGAATATAATAATCCCGGATTTATACATACTTATCAATTAAAAAGAGATATTATTTTATATAAGGGAAAATATTCTTTTAGAAAATTAGAATTTGAAAGATTTTATAAGAATTTAGAAAATTTTACTAAAAATAATTTTACTAAAAATATTAACCCACTTATTAATTATAACCATTTAGATGAAAACATTTATCCTATTCATAGTGAATTTAATAAAAATTTTTGGAAAAGAAAATCATTAAATAATCATGAAATATTTATTGGTAAAGAAACATTATTTCAAAAAAATAGGATTTATTCTGAATTTATTTTAAAAAAAATTTATGATCCTGAAATAATCAATTATAATAATGCCTATAAATTAATTCAAAATTATAAAAATAGTTAATAATTTTTTTGTGCGTTTATATTATAATGGTAAAAAGAAAGTCATTGACATTGGCACAAGCCAGAAGAAGTTTAAGAGCTTTTTACGCTCAAAAAGCAGGTAAAAGAAGGGGATGTGGAACAGGTCATAAAAGGAAAAGTTCTAAAAGAAGAAGTTTTAAAAGAGGTGGTGCTACAGATAAAGAAGAGGAAAAAGGTGTATTTGGACACTTGACTGGAGCGGTGCATGGTGTTACAAGTGGTGTAACAGGAGCGGTAGGTGCAGTAGCAAAAGGTGCAACAGGAGCTGTGGGTTCGGTTGCCTCAACGGTAACAAAACCATTTATGGGAGGAAGAAAAAGAAGTAAGCAAAGAAGAAGTAAGCAAAGAAGAAGTAAGCAAAAAAAAAATAAGCAAAAAAAAAAAAGTAGTAAAAAAAAAAGAAGGAGAAGAAGATAAATAATTATAACAATTAATTTAAATAAAAAATTTATTTAAATTAAAATATTAAACGAAAACCTCAGTTTCAATTTCACTAATTATAGATATTTGTTCAAATTGTTCGCTATCACTTAAATTGTTATTATTATTATTATTATTATTTTCATCATTATTTTCATCATTATTTTCATCATTATTTTCATCATTATTTTCATTATTATTATTAATATCATTTTCTGGAACTTCAAAATTAAAATTAATTTCCATTTGATCCCAATTATTATGTAAATTTGAAATACTGTGAAAATTATTTCTTCTTATTGACCTGTTATTTCTAAATTTTTTTTTTCTCCTTTTTTTATGAGAACTTGAACAACATATACTTTTTTGAAATATTTTATATTTTTCCAAAAATAGGTCAATTGATTTACCATAAATAAAAATAAAATTTGAATTTAATTCGTCCAAAATTAATACTTTTTTAAATATATTTGTTATTAGAATAGGGTCTGCTGAATTATAACATTTTTTACAATAAATATCTTTAAATTTATTATTAGTTTTAATGTTAGTAATTATGTAACATAAGAGTTCATGTTTAAATCTTTCATGAGACATTTTATTTATAAAATAACTACAAGATCTGTAAAAAAAATGTGTTTTATAATTATTAAACATTTTTTCGACATTAAAATATGAATCTTTAAATTTAATTATGTCAGATGGAATACATTTATTTTTTTTTGAATAGTATTTTAATATGTTATTGTAAATTAATATATTATCTTTTAAACTAAAAACTATATTATTATAAGGATTACAAGGTTGTTTAAAAACCGGATATGAATAATTTGGGTGACCTGAAAAAAGATTATATTTGAGAATATGCACTAATTCATAACAATTAAAACGATAAATAATTTTTTTTTCAGAATCTCTAATCTCAAAATGGTTTTCAGGATCAATTTTATTAAGCAGTAAATCTGAAGAATTAAATTCATTCCAATCTCTTTTAATTTTAAAATTTTTTTTAGATTTTATGTATTTTTTTACAAAATTTTTAATTGTAATAATTTTACTGAAAATTTTAAAAATAAGAGAGGGATTCGGATTCATAAAATTCATTTTATTTTGTTTTAATTTTGAAAAACAATAATTTATTTTAAGAAAATTATAGTCAATATAATTTTTAATTAATTCATTTAAAATGATAAATTCATATTTATTGTAATCTTTAATTTTGAATAATTGGAATTTATTTCTGTTAAAAGGACTATCAAATAATTTGAAATTACTAAAATCAAAGAACTCTGATTGAATGGGTAAAATATTTGAATTAATTTGATTATCTTGATTATTTTCAACAAGGCTACTCATTTTAATTATAATAATTAACTTTTCTTTAAAATATTTAATAAATAAAATTTGATTTTATTAAATACTTATAAATAATAATATAATTATAATAATGTCGTTTAAAAAAGAAAATATTGTTACTATTGATCCTTGGAATGATAACAATAATTTACTAACTAAAGATGATGTATATAATATATATGAAAAAGCAGGAATAAAAAATGCAAGAGATATAATTGAAATTAATAATTTATTATTTTATCAGATTGCTTTTGTTCATTCGTCATATGTCAAAAATAAAATTTTTGAAGATAATTCAAAAAAAAATAAAAATTCAGAAGATTCTTATAAAGTCCAATTAACAAAACAGCCAAAAGGATCCATTGATTTATTCGAAGAGTATCAAGATTATGAAAATCAAGAATTCTTGGGTGATAGAGCATTAGATTTTAGTGTAGCATTTTATATTTGCAGAAATTTTCCCGAAAGAGACCAAGGATTTAAGACAGTATTAAAAACTAAATTAGTTAAAACAAATACATTGGCAAAATTTGCAAAATATTTAGGTTTTCCTAAACATCTTATTATTTCAAAACAAGTAGAAGAAAAAACAAAACATGGAAGATTTAATGATAGAATTTTAGAAGATGTAATGGAGGCATTCATTTGTGGAATTTTTTTGGATCAAAATGAAACGAAATATTATTCAGAAATTATTAAAAATGCAGAACCAGGAAAAGAATTACAAAGAGAGTTAAGATTAATTGGACCTGGTTGGCAAATAGTAAATTGTTTAGTCGAAAATTTATTAGAAAGAGTTATTGATTGGGAGGATTTATTAGGGCGAGAAGAAAACTACAAAGAACAATTATTACAATACTATCAAAGAGAATTTAAAATTACACCCGAATACATTTCAATTAGTATTGAGGGTCCTCCACATCAAAGAATTTTTACTCAAGGAGTTATAGATAATAATGGTGTTATTGTAGGTAGAGGAGTAGGAAAGAAAAAAGCTGAAGCAGAACAAAATGCTTCTTTAGATGCACTTAAATATTTTGGTGAAATAAATTAATAATTAAATCATAATTATTAATTTAAATTTATTTTTATTTGTATATAATAACTATGTCTTACAATTTAGATGAAGTATCTGAGAACTACGTTTTAAAAACTAAAGAATCACGATTAAATGATAATGATGTAACTTGGATATTACCAAACAGGGTTGATTTTCAAAAATTTATATTAAGTGACGACTTTAAGCAGAAATCACATGATAAAAAAAGAAAAATAATAAATTGGAATTCTGATAAAAATGAATTTGAGAATTTATATTCTTTTAATCATCAAAGCTTTGCTGCAAATTATTTAAGTAAAAACTCTCCATACAGAGGTATTTTATTATACCATGGTTTAGGTTCAGGTAAATCTGGTGCATCAATTAGTATATCGGAGGGTATTAATGACAGAAAGGTTGTATGCTTATTACCAGCTTCTTTAAAAGGGAATTATTTACAAGAAATCAAGAAATTTGGACAAATTTCTTATAATGAAAAATTTTTTTGGAAATTTATTGAAATTCCAGATAATGAAAATGATTTAGATAAATTTAAAGAAATTCTAATTAAAAAAGGATTTCCAAAAGAATTTATTGATGATAATAGTTACATTTCAGAAATTGATAATAAAAAAGGTGTATATTTAATTGATTTAGAGAAACAACATTTAAATACTGAATTAAATGAAGAACATAAAAAAAAACTTAAAAATCAAATTGATAATTTAATTGAATATAGATATAAATTATGTAGTTATAATGCAGGTAATCATACTCTAAGATTAATTTTAGAAAAAATTTATGGTAAAAATAAATTAAATGATATTTGTGATAAAAGATTCGGAACTGAAAGTAAAATTGATTGGAGTTCTAAAAGTGAAGTAAATAAATTAATGAAATATATTTATTCTAATAAATTAAATCCTTTTGATAATAAAGTAATTATTATTGATGAAGTTCATGACTTAATATCAACAATTTATTCAGGTTCAATGAACGGGATGCATATTTATGAAATGATTATGAAAGCAGAAAATTTAAAAATAATTTTATTATCAGGAACTCCTATGATAAATGTTCCATTTGAAATCACAATTTTGTTTAATTTATTAAACGGATATATTAAAAGCTTTATTTTTGAAATTGAAATAAGTAATTATTCAGGTGTTAAAAGGGAAAAATTAGAAAATATTTTAAAAAATTCAGAGAATGTTGATAGATTTTTAATTAAAGAACAACAAAAAAAAGTATTAGTTGAACTAACAAGAATTCCAAAAAAATTTAAAAAAAAAATAACAAATAATAAATACAGGGGTGTTGTAAAATCAATTAAAATATTATCTGATAAACAATTTATCGAATCATTATCAAATAAATTAAGTGAAGAAGAAATAGGAAATGTGAGTAAAGTTAATAACCGATTATATACTCTTTTTACAGATTTATTAGATTTTAGTTATGAACAAGAATTTAAAACTGAAGATATTAAGTATGGTAAAAGAAAATTAAAATTTACTAAACCATTAATCAATACAAAATTCGATTTCAAAAATAAAAAAATGATTAATCTTTTAGAAAAAGAATTTTACAGTAATTATTTTGATGAAGATAACTCAATTAAAAATAAAAGTCAATTTAAAAATAGATTAATTGGATTAGTTTCATTTTACAATGAAATTAGTGGTAAAGTATTTTCTTCAAAAAATAAATATAGGGAAGAAGGGGATTTTAAAATTTTTCCAAAAGTAAAATATGAAAACGTTGATTGTACAATGGCAAATTATCAATTTATTGTTTATTCAGAAAGAAGAGAAAAAGAAATTGAATTAGAAGAAAAAAGTAAAAAAATAATGTTGAGTTCAGAAAATATTAATATTGGTAATTTAAATCAAGCAAGTTATTATAGACAATTATCAAGACAATCTGGAAATTTTGTTTTCCCACCAGGAATACAAAGACCTATAAAATCTGAAATTAAAAAGAAATTTTATGAAAAATATAAAAACAAGTGGTTTAAAAATAAATATGATGAATACATACTTGAATTAAATAATAAATATCATTCCTATTTTGTTGAAAATGAATTATTAAAATTAAAAGAAAAAGATATACTTATCCCTGAAAATTTTTACAATGAATACGAATTATTAGATAATCTAAATATTGAATTAGAGGAAGAAATTAGTGATGAAATAGATAACGAACTATTAGATTTAAAAGAACAAAATTTAGAAATAGAAAGGGAATATAAAAAAAAATTAAATGAATCAATAACAAAAGTATTTGAACTAACAAAAAATAACAAAAAAAACTATTTGAGGATAAATAATAATAACAATTTAAATGGTATTACACTAAATTATTTATCTCCTAAATATACCCAATTATTTAATAACATTTTAAAGTCGGAAGGATTAGTATTCTGTTATTCATTTTATATTGGAGGGGAGGGATTTGAAATTTTTACAAAAATTTTGGAAATTCAAGGTATGTATCAACTTGAACCGAAATTTATAGATAATAATGGATTAATAAAAAGAGATTTAAATTTTAAAATTGGTGATTCTATTAGATTTCATTTAGAAGAAGATGTAAATGACTGGAAAACTGATAGAGTAATAGGAATAGAAAACGATACATTATTAACCAATAATTATGGAAAAATTAAGATCAAAGATGCGTATAAATGTCACTACATATTATGGACAGGAGCTGTAAATTCAGAAGATAGAAATAAAATATTAAAATGTTATAACAATTTGGAAAATATTTATGGAAAGAATTTATTAATATTATTAGCTAGTACGGCTGGAGCACAAGGTATATCATTATTTAATGTAAGACAGGTCCATATTATTGAACCTTATTGGAATAAAGTAAAAACTGATCAGGTAATTGGCAGGGCAAGGAGAGTTAAATCACATATTAATCTTCCTGCTGAAAAACAGAATGTTAGTGTTTTTGAATATATTTCTACTTTTTCAGATAAACAAAAGGGGACTAATTGGTCTAGAGATAATATCATTGAAGACTTAGAATTATACAAAGAATATCTTATAGAAGACAAAGATGATTTAAATACAGCAAAAAAAGTTGATGACACAATAATTTCCAAAATTAAAGATAGTTCCAGTTTATTATTAAAATATGATAATTACCTAACAAGTGATGAAGAATTAAAAAAGATCTCTATTAAAAAAGATGAAGTTAATACTAAAATTTTAAATATGGTTAAAGAAGCTTCAATTGATTGTATAGGAAATCAAAGTGATAATATTAATTCTGATTTCAAATTAGCTAATTTAAATTGTTATTCAAAAAAATTAGATTCAGAAAATTTTAATCCTGAAGATGACAATGATGAATATTTTATTGATACATATAATTTATTTAATCAAAAAAGTTTTAAAAAAACAACAAAAATAGTTGAATATAAAATTTTTAGACTTTCTCCTGGTAAATCTGAAACATGGAAATGTGTTGCTTGTGAAACAGTTAATAATGATGAAAATATTAATTGTAGTGTATGTAATTTAAGTCAAAAAGAATCAAAAGAAATAAGTCATGAAGATAGGAAATTTTCAGTCTTAATAAAAATAAGCCCTGATGCAGATGAAAATAATTGGAAAAAATATTTAGGTAAAATTAACAAAATTTATGATTATTATGCCTATAATAATTTATATATAAATGAAGAATTTGAATTTAAAACAATGGAATCAGTAGGAACAATTGATGATGAAGAAGAGTTTTACTTAGACGATGATTATATTCAAAATATAGATTATTTTACAGATATTGAATCTATAATTGATCAATTAGAAAGAGATAATAAAGATATAAGAAAAGGTAATAATGTATATAAATTCAGAAAAAAAATATTAGAAATGTATAAAAATTTAGCATAATATAAATAAAATATATTTATATTATAGTATGTTTTCTCAAATAAATAATCCTGATAATAATAAAATTTTTAAAACAAAATCAAAGAAAGGTAATAAAATACTTAAAAATTATAAAAAATTTATATTAAATAAAAATAATTTTTTTTTATTAGATGGTCCCATTTCATATTATTTTTTTAAAATAAAAGATAAAAAAATTTTACTTTTTGGTGATTCTCATGAAAATAAAAATAGATGTTTTCAAATTATCAAAGGTAAAAAAAAAATACCGAATTATAAAAAAAATGAATTAATGAAAGAAAAACAATATCAAAGTTTTGTTGAATACTTAAAAAAAATGATAACAAAAAATTCCAAAAAAAAACAATGTTTAGATTTTTTCTTAGAAGATTATTATTTTGTTAGTAAAGACAAAATAACACAAAAAGGAGGGTCAAATCGTCCTGAGTTAATTGCTAAATTAAGAGAAGTATTTGAAGACTGTATGAAAAAAAATTTGAAAAAAAAAAATTGTAAAAAAAATTTTAGATTTCATTATTGGGATGTAAGAAAGTTTGAAATATATTATAAAAATAAATATAATAAAATTAAAATAGACAGAAAAATGCATTTATTAGAAGAAGCTTCGGATACACTGGAATTATACAATGATATAGATTTAGAATTTAAAAATTTAGAGGAAATAATGAATACCTATTTTTTTATAATTGGTAATAATTCCAATTTAAAAAAATATTCGAATGGAGAACAAAAAATTATAAATTTACAAAAATTTATTTTTGACACAGAACGATTCGAAGGTAATGAATATGAAGAACAATTTTTAGAAAGCAAGTTTGGTTATACATATTACTTAGATAATGAATTAAATGAAAAAAAATTAAAAAATGAAAGATTGAAATTTAGAAAAAAAATTTACTTAAATATTGAACAAATTAAAATAATAAGTAAAAAAATTTGGAAACAAATGGAAAATTTAGACTCAAATTATATAACTAAAAAAGATATAATCGATTATTGGAATTATAGATTTAAGTTATATTTATTGAAAGGAAGAAATATAGTTAGTAATAAAGATATATCCAAATATGATACTTGTGCACATACAGCTATATGGGATTTACTCATGCTTTCATTAACAGAAACTTATACAATTGCAAGAATGTTTCGCAAATTTAAAAATAAAAGAAATATTGAAAATTGTGAATTAGATAAATCATTAAAAAATATTATTTATTTTGCTGGAGATGATCATACCCGGAATATTGGTAATTTTATAATTTGGAAATTTAAAATTAGACCAATTTTTTTTAAAAATAGTAAAAACTTTTTTGGAAATGAAAATAAGATAGATCAATGTAAAATATTCCCTAATTTAGATTTATTTGATTTGAATTAAATACATTTGTTAAAAATAATAAGTATTTTTTTATCTATATTTTTAAAATTAAAATCAGAAAAATCAATAACAAAAAATTGATTTAGTTGAATTATTGGAAAATATACAGGTATCCATTTAATTAATTTATAATTTTTCATGTTAATAATATTAAACGGTATAAATTCAATTTTTAAAAATTTAATTAATTTATTAATTTTACCAATTTTAAGATAAATATTTTTAGAAAAAGAATCAACTGATTTACTATATGTTAAAATATATTTTATTTTAAAGGGTATATTCATTAAATTATATTTTTCAACTTTTGCAGGTAAAAATTCATATTTAATTATTTTACCTTTAGGTAAATCAGGTATGTAATAATGCCCCATATTAAATTTTCTTCTCGATATGGGTTTTTTATTTTTTATTTTTGTAATTAATAATTTAAAATCATTATCGTTATTAAAGTCTCTATAAAAATATTCTGCATTTTCATAATAGGGTAATTTTGACAATTCATATTCACAATTAAATGGAATAAAAAATTTATTATAAAAATAATCCGTATTTTTATTTTTATTAAATTTATCTTGAAAATTTTCAATTACATAATTCATTAAATACTAAATTTAATAATTACTAAATATTTATGTAATTATTAAATTTAAACAAGGCTCGGTCTAATTTCACTAGTAGAATCAGGTTCATGCATTTTAACTTCAAATATATATTCGATTTGATTAGTAATATTAATTAGAGTATCACCATCAGAAACAGGTTTATCAAATGTAATTTTTTTTTGTTGCCCAGTTGTATCTACATTTGTAATTCTATGGTATGTTTTTTTAGTAGTATTAAAAATTCTATCTTTTTTAAATGAATTATAATAAAAGCTGTCATTTATTACAACATCAGAATTATCTAATGAACAATTATCAAGTATATCTGTATCTTTAAAAATGTCACCTAAATTTTCACCATTTGAACCTACCAATTGTAAGCTAATACGATCTAATTTAGAAAGTGGAGATGAGTAAAAGACAGTAAAATCATCATCATCATTTTTATAATACATGTAGGCTCTCTCTTTTGTTCCATTATAATCACCAAATTCAACAAATTTATCAAAGTGAATTTTACAAAATATATTTTTATTAAAACTTTTTGTACTTAAAATATTTGAATTGAATTCGTCAACACAAACAAAAAAATATGGCTCAGGAAAAAAAGTATCATTTCGGGGACGAGGTATAATAACTCTTTTTAATTTTATTGAAATTATATTTCTTAAAACTGTTTTTATATTTGGATTTTTCAAACTTGAAGAACTAAATGTGGTGGTTTTAACAGAAAATTTTTCTTTATTACTATCAGAAATAGTATCATCTGTAATTATTTTTTTAACAGTTTCCCCAGAGTTTGCCCCAAATACAATTTTAAAATTGTATTTATTAAATTCTAAATTATTAAAATCTCTATCTCTAGAACTAACTATTAAATTATTTGTTTTTATTGTTAAGGGTAATTTTTCTTGCTGTTTAATTAATGTAGGTATATCTAAAATAGTTTTATAAAATTTATCAATATTTTGACTTTCCATTACATCTATTAATTTTTGAATTCTATTATTTATTTTACTATTTTCATTTTCCTGTTGATCCATTTTCTTTTTAATTATTTCAAAATTGATATTTGATTCATTATTTACTTTTTGAATTTTTGCAGTTGATTTATCAGTATTTAAATTATTTTGTAATTCTTCTTCAATATTACTATCCATTGAATTAAATAATGAATCCATATCCACATTGTCTGGAGTCATACTATATTCTTCATTTCCATTTACATTAGATTGTATATTATCATTAAAATTATTATTTGAATTATTTTCCAAAATATTATTAGTTAATTGTAAATTATTATTTTTGGAAATTTCACTAATATCTTCTAAATCTGCAGTATTATCTTCAAACAAACTTTCTAATGGGTTTTTATTTTTACCAACTTGCTCAAAATTTGAATTGAAATTATTTTTTACTGTATTGGGAGTATTATCCTGGTTCTCTTGATTCATTTGATTCATTTGATTCATTTGATTATTATTTTCAAAATTATTCATTTGATTCATTTGATTATTATTTTCAAAATTATTCATTGTTGTTCTTTGTAAATCAGAGCTAGGTATATTTTGATTATAACTATTATTGAATTTATCATTAACTGTTTCTGGGTAGAAATTTTGTTTATTTACTGTATTTTGAGAAATATTCTCATATTCATTTTGTCTATTATTAGTAATTTCTTCATATTTTTTATTAACGTCGCTATTAGTAACATTAAATTGACTTTGAAAATTTGGAGTTTGAGGAATATTTTGTTTAAATTCTCTTAATTTCATTAACTTATCATATTGTTGACTCACATTTACATTATTTTGAATATTATTCATACTTGGGGATGGACGATCTGATAATTTATTAACTGAGTTGTCTCTAACCAGGTCTCTATTTTCAAAATTATTTCTAGAATTAGTATTACTTTTTAAAGAATCGTCAAAATAACTGTTTGAAACAGACATTACTTTATTAGATAATATTTGACTAATTTTCATTGGAGGCATATTTGCAGGAAAATTAAAATTATTTCGATTGGAATAAACCATCTTCATTATATTGATAATTTCTTTTGAGAACTTTTCGTTAGTACTGATGTCAATACTGTGTTTTTTACTAATATTTTCTTTTACAATTGCAAATAACTTGTTGTAATTATTTCTAGAAAAAAAAATTTTTTCCATTATAATAATATTTATATTTAATTTTTAAATTTTAACTTTTAATAATTATTT
>MDTC01104573.1_pt1 | contig 11488 bp, 7 predicted proteins | sample 811181 | NCBI WGS metagenome assembly MDTC01 (sample SAMN05326644, study PRJNA326480) | marine metagenome | isolation source: seawater | place: Pacific Ocean: North | collected 2011 | reverse complement strand
GCCTGCGCATCATCGGTCCGTCGGTAGACCGCGCGCCGATTCCCACTGTGGCGGCGTTTGGGCTAAAGGGTCGCCTGCACCTGCATGTGCACGCGGCCACGGGACAAGAGGCCGCGGAGTCTCTGGGTCGTGCGCTGCAGGGCGCGCTGGACGCGGCACTCGGCTGAACAAGCGGGCTGCCTGGATGGTTGAGAACCTCCAACGGTCGGTGCAAGTGCGATACTGGTCGTCTGGATACGGGAACGGGCCTAAGCATCGCACCAGCGCGCCCCCAGCCGGGGGGCATTCGATGGCCCCTGTTCTGAGGTGAGACTTGGTCCACGACCCGCCGCAACAGGTCTTGCTGCAGCGCCTGGCGCGAGTGGAGGCCCTCTTAGAGCGGGCCACCACAGACGGGGAGCGGCGCGCGGCACAGGCCGCTGCCGACCGCATCCGGGTCCGCCTCGCGGCCTCGAGAGCCACGATTCCGGCCGATCCCCTCCTGTCCCCGCCGGGTCGCGGCTGGCCCGACCGCGGCATGCTGCGCGACCGCGTGCACCACTGGATGAGCGGTCGCTTGAGCAACGAGGCCCTCGCAGAGTGGGCGCAGGGCGAGGTCGACCAGTGTCTCCTGCCCGACGTGCCCGCGAGCGACCCGGTCAGCGTGGAGGTGGAGGTGCTCCTGCAGCTGAGCACGCTGCACCTGGGCGTGCTGTTTCCGGGGCGAGACGGACCGGCCCTGATCGCGTTTCTCGAAACCCCCGAGGATGACACCGAGGGGGGCTGGCGCGCTTGGTTCCGGCACCTGCGGGGAGAACCGTCTCCCCGGCTGTCCGACGGGCTGTGACGGGGATGGATGGTGCGCTTGCCCAGCACCGCTCGCGAGCGGCTTGGCGTGTGCCTTCGGGCATGTGATAGGCCCATCCTCCGGCGAGGTGAGTCCATGATGTTGATGCAGTTCCCAACCCATGACCGTGTGTGGTGCGCTCGCCGGTGCTTTTTGCTCGCCCTTGGACTGACATCGTGCGTATTTTCGAGTGACGAAAAGGACCGCGGTAGCGGCGACTCGGTCAGCGCAACGATGAACGTGTCGTTTCCAGATGGCAGCAGCACCCAGGTGCGGTTCACGCGCGCGGCGCTGGGCGGCACGATGGAGTTCGATCCCGACGACCGTCCGGAGATGCGGCGGGTGTTGCTGCAGCTGGAGTCGGCTGCTGGGGAGGGCGTGGACTGTCGGATTGAGCTGGAGGTCGACGGGTACTGTGGTGCCGGCTCGTATCCGCTGGGCGTCTCGGCCGTGGGCATCGCTACCCTCTTCGACTGCCCTGGGGTGTCCGACGACTATGAATCGGTCATCAACCTCAGCGATGGCGCAGTCGAGCTCCGCCGCCTGGCGGTCGATGCGGAGCGAGGCGCCACAGCGGGCGCGGCCTACCCGGTCGAGCTGCAGGGCTCGCTGTCCCATTCGTTTGATGGGATCGAGCTCGACGCCTCCTTTGACATCGTTGGACAGATCGATGGCCGCGATGCGGAAGAGCAGGAGTGTGGGGAGTTCACACCGCTGCCGGATGGTGGCTCAGGCGGGAGCGGCTCAGGCGGGAGCGGGTCTGGCGGGAGCGACTCAGGCGGGAGCGGGTCTGGCGGGAGCGACTCTGGCGGGAGCGGCTCTGGTGGCAGCTCCGACGGCAGCACACCGGAGATCATCGCGGGGGACATCGCGTGTCAGCGAGGCTCCGATAGCAGTGCCGAAATGATTTTTGTCGAGCTGCAATACACAGATCCGCAAGGCGACTTTACCGTTGAGCAAGGCCGTCTCACTGCACATGACCCGGAAACGAGCGAGCCTGTCGACGTGTTGAACGACGTGCTCCTGTGCCTCGACGGCCAGTGTGTGGCCAGTTGGATCATCAACCCACTTCGCTGCGATGACTATCGGAACAGCTATGAGTTCTCCGCGACCGTGACCGACGAAACGGGGCTGGAGTCGGAGCGACTTTTTCTCCCCTGGCGAGACTGAGCGGCCTGACCGCTTCAACCCAAGCCGCCGCTACTCCGGAATGCGCGCGGCCTCGGGGGGCAGCTGGGCCAGCCGATCCGGCGTGAGGGCATGCGCCAGGTCCGCCATGCGATCGAGGTCTGGGAGCGGTCTTGCGGCGATGGGCAGGCTGGGCAGGGGCTGGTCGCTGCGGGTGGCATCCGAGGACCACGACCAGTAGGGTGCAGCGCCCACGCGCACGACCACGCCTTCATGGCCCATATGTCCATGGGCAGGACACCAGTGGTTTCGCACCCAGCTGACATGATGCACCTGGAGCGTGACGCACGTGATGGCGGCGCCGTCGGCACACCAGGGGGTGGGCTCGGCATCGCACCGACGAAGCTGTGCGTTGGGGGCGGAGCCGTGCTGGGCTGCCCACGCATCGCCGATCGAGAAGGACTGGGGCACCCGCACCTTGGGGGCGTGGTATTGCCAAGGGGCATCGCCAGTGCGATGAGCGAAAAACACCGCCCCTACGGCGTGGGTGCCATGCAGCGAGGCATGCACTGTGCCATCGGGATGGGTGGTGCGGCAGGCCATGACTTGGGTGAGGGCCAGCGTTGGCGCATCGTCTGGCAGCGCAGTGGGGATGCACTGCTCGGTGAGCTGGGCCGTGTCGTGCCCAGGCGCGTCGAGCAGCGGGCCTGTGCCGGTGTGTTCGATGTAGGTCTGGGGCGCGGTTGGCTCGCCGAGGAATGCGGCCAGCGCGATTGCAGGTCGAGCATCCGCGGGTGGCATTGGGGTCTTTCGGCATCCGCCCAGCAGCAGAGCGGCGACACACAGTGCTCGGGTTCGAGGCAGCATGGAGCCTCCGGGGCCGGCTGCGGGACGGCGGGCGGACCCGGCCATCGTCGAGAAGGAGGCGAGTAACCGCTTCTGATCGAGCAGGACTCGCTCAACATCCTGTGCGCTTTCTCTTGCGATTGGTCGTGACTCGCTTTAGAGTCACGGACCGTCCCTGGAGCATGAATGGCCCGCAGTCGAAACAATGGGGTTCCCCTGACCACCGCCAGTGCTCCCGCGTCGCTTGTCACCCGCCTTGAGGGCCTGGGCCTGTCGCGCAACGAGGCGCTGGCCTATCTTACGCTGCTCGAAGCCGACGAAGAGGATGGCCTGACCGGCTACGAGGTCGCGAGCCGCTCGTCAATTCCCCGATCGGCCGTCTACACGGTACTCCGCAAGCTCCAGTCGGCCGGGGCGGCGTTTGGATATGGCGAGAAGCCCGAGCGCTTCGTGGCCAATGAGCCTGGAAAGTGGCTGGAGCAGGTGCGGCGCAGTGCCGAGGCCACCATCCAGGAGGCCGCCCGCGAGCTGCACCAGCTGCCCAAGCGGCCTCGACCGGAGCCGGTCTGGATCCTTCGGCGGTATGAAGAGGTGATGCGTCGGATCGACCACATGATCCGCAGTGCCGAGCAGAGCGTGTGGATCTCGATGTGGCCGCGCGAGCTCGAGCGGCTGCGGCCAGCACTCGAGTCGGTCGCGGATCGCACCCTCCACCGGGTGATCCACTCTCCCGCCGCGCTCTCCGAGCCCTTTCCAGGCTTCTCCTGCTGGACCGACAACGTGTCCGACGACGAGACCAAGTCCACTTGGTCGCACAAGGCCCTCGTGGTGATCGACCGCCGGGAAGCCCTCATCGGCGGTACCGAGCCGCTGGCCGACAACCACGCGGTGTTCACCTCGAACCCGTCGCTCGTGGATGTCGCCACCAACCACATCATCCTCGACATCACCATGATGGCGCGCCTCCAAGGGGAGAACCCCGAGCCGGTGGTGTCGCCCATGATGCGCCCCCACCTCCTGCCGAGCATGCTGGAGAGCGGCAACCTCCCCGCGCCCACCCTCCACCAGGCCCGCTGAGTCGTCATGCGGCACTGGCTTGTCATTATCGCCCTCAGTGCGTGGGGCTGTGCGCCGTCTCGCCCATGCGGTGCCGAGCTGTGGCACACCGGGTCGGGCTCCGCCCGCGAGGTGGTGGCCGTGGGAGGGTGGAACCGCTGGGATCCGGGTGCCGACCCGCTGCAAGAGGTGCACTCCGGGGCCTGGACCACGCGGGTCGAGCCACCACCGGGTGACTATGCCTACATGTTCCAGGTCGACGGGAAGCCGGTGCGAGATCCGTATGCGCCGCTGCTCGAGCACGACCCGAACGGCGGCCCCGAGCGGTCGGTGCTGCGGGTGGAAGACTGCACCGTGCCCACGATGGTGGTCGACGACCTGCGGGCCTCAGCCGAGGGCGCGGTGGATGGCTTGGTGCGCTTCCTGCGGGGGGACGGCGGTCCGCGGCTCGACGCGGAGAGCGTCACGGCGCGCACCCTCGACGGGCACCGCCTCCACACCCACGCCATCCCGTCACGGGGCGACATCGAGCTCTCGGGCCGGGGGCTGTCGGCCGGAAAGCATACCGTGGTGGTGTCTGCGGCCGACGAAGACGGCACCACCGCCACGCTGCGGCTTCCCCTGTGGGTGGAAGACAGCCCTCACACCTGGGCCGACGGGCTCGTCTACCAGGTGATGATTGACCGCTTTGCCGACGCCTCGGGAACCCTCGAAGACGATCCGGCTGCCATCGGACTGCGGGCGGGGGGCACGCTGGCCGGGGTGCAGGCGCAGCTCGATGCGGGCTGGTTCGAGGCCCTCGGGGTCTCCGCCCTGTGGCTCTCGCCGGTGTACCCCGTGCCCGACGGCACCTACCCTACGCTGCAAGGCCACCAGATGGCGGCCTACCACGGCTACTGGCCCACCGCGTATGCGGGTGTGGAGCCCTCCATCGGCACCGAAGAAGACCTGCGAAACTTGGTGCAGAGCGCCCATGCACAGGGCATTCGGGTGGTGCTCGACGTCATCCCCAACCACGTGCACGAAGACCACGCCTGGTGGCGCGACCACCCCGATCGCTTCCACGCGCTGGGCGACCACAGCTGCATCTGCGGCACCCCGTCGTGCCCCTGGGACGAACACATCGAGACCTGCTGGTTTGCCGACTACATGCCCGATCTCGACTGGGAGACGCCGGCCGTGTCGGATGCGGTGGTGCAGTCGGTGGTGGACACCGCCATCCGCTGGGACCTCGACGGGCTGCGCATCGACGCAGTGCCGATGGTGCCCCGGGCAGCGGTGCGCGAGCTCACCTGGTCGATCCAGCGAGCGCTCGAGCAGGGGCCCACCGATTTCCTGCTGCTCGGTGAGACCTTCACGGGACCCGACGGCTGGGATCAGCTCCGCCACAACATCGGTCCGTTTGGTCTCGACTCCCAGTTCGACTTTCCCTTCATGTGGGCGCTGCGCCGCTGGCTCGCGTGGGGCTCGGCCGATGCGGAAGACGCCGCCGCAGCCTGGGAGACCAGCCAGGCCAGCTGGGCCGGCTCGGGCGCCACGATGGGCTTGTTCGTGGGCAACCACGACGTCTCCCGGTTCGTCTCGGAAGCGGCTGGAAGCAACACCAACAACCCGTGGACCGCGCCCCCCGGCACCCCGTCCACCGCGGCCCCCTATCGGCGGCACCTGCTCGCCCAGGCCTTGGTGCTCACCTTGCCCGGCCTGCCCGTGATCTGGCAGGGCGACGACGTGGGCCTCGCTGGCGCTACCGATCCCGACTGCCGCCGGCCCATGCGCTTTTCGGCAGATGACGGCCTCAACGATCACCAGGTCGCGGTCCTCGACGTCACGCGCACGCTGGGACAGGCCCGCCGCTGCTCCAAGGCGCTGCGCCGGGGCACGCTGTCGCTGCTCTCGGTCGAAGGCCACGGCTGGGCCCACCTGCGCGACGCGGGCGACGGCTCGCCGGCAGTGGTGCTCGTCAACGGTTCTACGAGCCCGCTCTCCCTGTCGTTCGAGGTGCCGACCGCGGCGCTCGCGGGAGCCACAGAATTCCTCGACCTGCTCGGTGTGCGTCCGCCCCTCGTGCTCGCACCGGGCGGCGCCACCACCGTGACCCTTCCGCCGCTGTCCGCTTCGGTGCTGCTGCCGGCTTCGTCGGCCTGCGCAACCTCTGTTCCTGCCTCCTCGCTTCCGGAGGATCCATGAGCCAGATGAATCCGTCTTCGTTCCCCTCGGTCGGCACAGCCGCCACCTTCCCTGCAATTGGGCAAGGGCTTGCGCGCCTCTTCGGCCTCGTGATGGTCTTCTTGCCTCCCCTGGCCGGGTGTGACTCCGACTGCCTGGGCGACGACTGCCCCGGTGTGCCCGACGAGCCGTGGGATCCCGATGATGCCCTCGATGGTGACGGAGATGGCTACGGCTACGGCTCGGGCGGGGGCTCGGGCGACGGCGATGAGGGCAGTGGAGACGGCTCCACGGAAGAGGAAGAGGAGCGCGAGATCCTCACGGCTCGCTCGTGCACCGTCACCCTCCGGCACACCCCGTCGGGTGGGCCCGACACCGTCGACGTGGCCGGTGAGTTCAATGACTGGGTCCCGCAGCCTCTGTCTGCCGACGGTGACGGCAGCTACAGCGCCGAGCTCGGCGAGCTCTCCCCAGGCACCTATGCCTTCAAGTACATCTACGACGGGGAGTTCGAAGGCCAGCCGCCGGTGAATGTCTACACCAAGTGGAGCGACGGCTCGGAAAACCGCGCCCTCCGGGTGGGCGACTGCAGCCGCCCGCTCCTGCAGGCCTCGGCCGCCGAAGCCACGGCGGGCGGCACCCTCGACGCCACCATTCAGGTGGCCAGCGCCGCCAGCGGTGCCCCCATCGACCCCGCCACGGTCACGGTGACGGTGGGCGACCGCAGCGTGACGCCCACCATCGACGCGGCCGCCGGCACCATCACCATCTCGGAGACCGGCCTGTCCCCCGGCAAGCACAGTGTGCGCGTGTGGGCCTCCGACACCGACGGCGCTGCAGCGGAGAACAACCCGCTGTGGGTGCCGCTGTGGGTGGAAGACGAACCCTTCGAGTGGGAAGACGGCCTACTCTACTTCGTGTTCACCGATCGCTTCCGCAACAGCGACTACGGCGACGAGCCCTGGCGCCCCGTCGATGGCGTGGCCACCATTGCCAACTACCAGGGCGGCGACTTCCAGGGTGTGATCGACGCCATCGAGAGCGGCTACTTCGATGCCCTGGGCGTAAACGCCCTGTGGCTGTCACCGGTCTACGACAACCCCGAAGGGTCGTACTACGGCGTCTCCGACGGCCGCCTCTACACGGGCTACCACGGCTACTGGCCGCTCGACGCCCTCGCTATCGAGAACCGCTGGGGCGACGCCGGGGCCGGTGGCGACGATCGGCTGCAGTCGCTCATCGACGCTGCGCACGCCCGCGGCATCCGGGTGCTGTTGGACCTCGTGCTGAACCACGTGCACGAAGACCACACCTACACCTTCGAGCACCCCGAGTGGTTTACCGGCGGCTGTGTGTGCGGGCAGCCGGGCTGCGGCTGGGAAGAAAAGCCCGTGGAGTGCTGGTTCACCGACTATCTCCCCGATCTCTCCTACAAGAACCACGACATCACCGAGCGGGTGCTCGCCGACACGATGGCCCTTGTGGCCGACTACGATGCCGACGGTGTGCGGGTGGATGCCGCCAAGCACATGGACCACGTGATCATGCGGTCTCTGCGCAAGCGGCTCGACGAAGTGGAAGCCGAGGGGGGCGCCGCCTTCTGGGCTGTGGGCGAGACCTTCACCTCCGACCGCGGGCTCATCATGAACTACGTGGGCGACCACGAGCTCCACGGCCAGTTCGACTTCCCCCTCTACTACAGCATCCGCAACACATTCACGGGTGGTGGCGGCAGCTTCCGCGAGCTGCATGACTCCGTGGGGTGGAGCCGCGACACCTACGGCGACGCCATCATGTCGCCCTTCCTCGGCAACCATGACATCGAGCGCTTCGCCACGGCGGTGACCGGTGCCGCGGGCGATGCCTGGTCGGACTGGTACGAAGATCCCATGGCCGAAGGCGGCAGCACGGTCACCCAGTGGGACCTGATCAACAAGGCCAGCATGGGCTTTGCCTTCACGCTCACCCAGCCTGGCGTGCCGCTGATCTACTACGGCGACGAGATCGGCCTGCACGGCGCTGGCGACCCCGACAACCGGCGCTTCATGTCGTTCGACCCCTACCTGTCGGCCAACCAGGAGACCCTGCTCGACCGGGTGCGGGCCATCGGGACCGCGCGCAAGAACTCCACCGCCATCCGGCGCGGTACCGCTGCAGAGCTATGGGTTGATGATGACCTCTACATCTACGCCCTCGACAATGGCGCGGGCGACGTGGCCATTGTGGCTCTGAACAAGGGCTCGGGCGCCCGCAGTGAGGCGGTCGACCTCTCAGGTCTCAACGTGGATGGTGCCCGCTTCAGCGATGCGCTCGGCAGCAGCCTCGGCGGCACGGTCTCCGGTGACCGCCTCTCCATCTCCCTCAACGCCTGGCAGTACGCCATCCTGGTGCGGCCATGAACGGACTCTTCCTTCTTCTCTTCGGGGCGCAGGCCCAGTCCGCCGAGCTGGCCATGGGCACCTACGGACGGGCCGGTGCGGCCACCGACCTGTCGGGTGGCGAGGCCGACACCCTCGATATCCTCACCTATGCCTCGCGCATCGGAAAGGGGCCCTATGCCGAGATCGACTTCGTCTTTGTGGAAGAGGTCGATGGCGCGTACTTCCGGGCGGTGATCACACCGGCCTTCGCGGGCCAGACCTTCCACTACACGGGCGACTGGGACGCCGACATCGCCGTGCGAAACCTCTTCGCCGAGGCCATGAGCCCCCGCGACTCGGGGTGGAGTGCGTGGGCCGGCGCCCGGATGTGGCGGGGCGACGATGTCTACCTGTGGGACTTCTGGCCCATGGACAACCTCAACCTCATGGGCGGTGGCGGTGCCTACAAGAAGAACGGCTGGGAGCTGCGGGCGGCGATCGGGCTGAATCGGCTCAGCTCTGGGGCCTTTCAGCAGCAGAGCGTGACCGTGCAGACCCCCGGTGAGGTCGAGGCCACCGACGTGGAAGTGCTCGACCGCCAGCGCACGGTCGCGGCCCTTCGCGTGGGGCGCACAGGGCAGGTGGGCGGTGTGAGCCTGCGCGGCCGGGTCTACACGGAGCTGCACCGACTGCCCGAGGGACAGCGCACCGTCGAGGCGCGCCTCACCGAAGACCTTCCGGCTGACCGGGGCTTCACCATCGGCACCGAGTGGTCCACCTGGGGATGGTCCGATGGGGCCTTCGCCCACGTCTGGTACCGCCACAGCCGCGGGCTTGCCTCGTTCTCCGAGCTGGGCGTGCCCGAGCGGGGCTACGCGCCCGACGGCTCGCTTACCGGTGCCCGCACCCACCTCTTCGCGGTGGCGGGGAACCACGAAAACGAGCGCTTTGGGCTCCTGTGGGGGGCATGGCTTCGCTCCTTCAAGGATGCCGATGAGACCACCGCCGACTGGGACGACCGCATCGAGACCGCTGTGGGCGTTCGGCCCGCAGTCTTCATCGGGCGCCATGGCGTGATTGCCACGGAGTTTTCTCACCAGCGCTTCGTCTCCTCGGGGCTGATTCCCCAGAAGGAGTCGGTGGGTGCGCCGGCGCTCCGACAGTTCGCGCTCATGCCCGGCGTACAGCTTCGGCCGGGCCAGATGTCCCGACCCTGGATCCACCTCACCTACGCCTACGGTCAGCTCAACGACGACGCCCGCTGGCTGTGGCCCGAGAGAGACCCCCGCTTTTCCTCCAACCACCACCATCGACTCGGCATTGGCGTCGAGTGGTGGTTCGACTCCGCCTCGTACCGTCCCGGAGGTGTCCGATGATGCCCCAGATCCACCGCAGCACGCGGCGCACTCTGTCGACCCTGTCACTCGCCGCGCTCACGTCGGCCTGTGCGCCCACGAACCCGTACGAGAAAAACCCGGCCATCACCAACCACGTCGAAGACTGGCGCGACGAGGTGATGTACCAGCTCATCGTGGACCGCTTCGCAAACGGCGAGCGCGACAACGACTACAACGTCACCCGCGATCCCAGCGACCTTGCTCGCCACCACGGCGGTGACTGGCAGGGCATCATCGATGAGGTCGACTACTTGAAGGGGCTTGGCGTCACCACGATCTGGATCTCTCCCGTGGTGCTCAACGTGGAAGAAGACGCCGGTGTGGCCGGCTACCACGGCTACTGGACCCAAGACTTCGAGAAGACCAACCCCCACTTTGGCGACCTCGCCCGCCTGCGCGAGCTGGTCGATGTGATGCATCAAAACGACATCAAGGTCATCGTGGACATCGTGGCCAACCACGTGGGGCAGCTGTTCTACTACGACATCAACCAGAACGGGCAGCCCGACATCCAGGTCTGGTATGCCACCAACGGCTCCGATGAGCTCGATGTGGTGACCGAGTGGGACCCCGCCTACGACGAGCGGGGGATCCAGTCCTTCTCCAGCCTGGGTGAAGCCGGGGAGGCTCCGGTCGAGTGGGTCTACATGCCGGAGATCAACCGGATGCCACCCCAGCCGCCGGAGTTCCAGAACTTCGACTGGTACAACCGGCGCGGCCGCGTGACCGACTGGAACGACCTTACGCAGGTCGAGCTGGCCGACTTCCCCGGCGGTCTCAAGGACCTGGCCACCGAGAACCCCAATGTGCGGCGGGCGCTCATCGAAGTCTTCAGCGACTGGATCACCAAGACCAACATCGACGGCTACCGCATCGACACCATCAAGCACGTGGAGCACGATTTCTGGGTGGAGTTCTGCTCGGCCATCCGCGAGCACGCGCGCGGCCTCGGCAAGGAAAACTTCCTGCTGTTTGGCGAGGTGTTCGACGGCAACGATGAGCTCGTGGGCTCCTACACCTGGGAGGGCATGCTTGACGGTGTGGTGGACTTCCCCGCCAAGTACCAGGTGTTCGACAATGTGTTCAAGAACGGCGGTGCAACGCAGCGCATCGCCGACCTGCACGCCCAGCGGTATGCGAACTGGGGCAACGCACCACAGGCTGGTGGTGTGGGGGTGGCCCCGCGCGACCTTCCGCTGTCGTTCCTCGACAACCACGACGTGGGACGCTTCTTGTGGCAGGAGGAAGACGACTCTGCCATCTATCCGGCGCTGGCGTGGCTGCTGCTGCGCGACGGCGTGCCCATCCTGTACTACGGCACCGAGCAGGGCTTCGACGGCGGCAATGACCCCGCCAACCGCGAGCGGCTGTGGGACGCCGGCTTCGATGAAGACCACCCCATCTACCAGTGGATCGCAGACCTCAACGCGCTCCGACAAGAACACGAGCCGCTGCGGCGGGGCACGCTCGAGTACCTCTGGACCACCGAGAACACGGGGGAGGAAGACGACGCAGGCATGCTCGTGGTGGAGCGCCGCATCGATGATGAGGTGGTGATCGTGGCGATCAACACCCACGCCACCAAGGCGAGCCGCACCGTCGACGAGAGTGGCTCGTTGGTGGTGGACCTCCCGGTGGGCACCTCGCTCGAGGATGTGGGGCCGTCTGATGTGACCCGGTCCTTCTCGGTCTCGAGCGAGGGTGCGCTC
>MDTC01095487.1_pt1 | contig 11488 bp, 11 predicted proteins | sample 811181 | NCBI WGS metagenome assembly MDTC01 (sample SAMN05326644, study PRJNA326480) | marine metagenome | isolation source: seawater | place: Pacific Ocean: North | collected 2011 | reverse complement strand
TATTTACTCTAGTCTTTGCTGCCACCATCTATCCTGCTAGCCGCGCAGCGGCCGTGCAGCCGGCAGCAGCCCTTCGCAACGATTGATAATCAGCATTGGGCAGATCATGCCGCCCCTCTGAGTAAATCGGCCGAATATTCTTCAAATCGTCAGCTCGCCCCTACAGCTGTGCTTATCGTCGACCACTAGGGCAGTGATACTTCTTCGGGTTATTCGCTGTTAAAAACCACGTCGCCGCAATATGGCATATTCAGTGCAAGATATTGCAATGGTTTTGGCCATCCAGATCAGCGCGCTCTGAAGCGATTCATCAGCCTGGACATCTCCACACTGGCCAGATTTGGGGCCGGTATGGTTCCCTTTGAGCTGACAGATTCCAATATAGTCAGCCCCCTGAAGCCTATCGCTGTAGCAATCGTCATTACTGGTCCTGGTCAGGCAATCGCGAGCTGTGCCGATACCCCTTAAGATTGGGGTCCGAATACTGCAGCTAGGAACCCTGTTGTAAACTTGTCGCCTGTTGCAGGGAGATCTGGCGTGGTAGAAATTGTACAAGCTGGTGGTTGGCTGATGATGCCGATCATATTGTGCTCAATTGTTGCAATCGCGATTATTATCGAACGTTTTTGGACCCTGGGAGCGGCCCGGATTTCACCGAAATACGTGCTGGCGCAGGTATGGACCTGGTTAAAAAATAACCAGCTTGATTCCACAAAGCTGCGCGAGCTGCGCCTGTCTTCGCCCCTCGGGCAGATTCTGTCTGCCGGGTTAATTAACTCGAAATATGGCCGCCATGCCATGATAGACAGTATCGAACAGGCTTCTTCCCAGGTAATCCATGATATGGAGCGCTATCTCAATACCCTGGGGACCATTGCCGCGATCACGCCGCTGTTAGGCCTTCTCGGTACGGTAGTGGGTATGATTCGTGTATTCAGTGAGATCATGCTGCAGGGTACCGGAAACGCCAACGCTTTGGCTGGCGGGATATCAGAAGCCCTAATCACTACCGCTGCGGGGCTTACTGTCGCTATTCCTACCTATATGTTTCACCGCTTCTTTTTGCGGAAAGTGGATTCTCTGGTTTTGAATCTTGAACAGGAATCCATCAAACTGGTAGATGCGCTGCACAGCGATCGCCGTGTTGAGGTTAAAAAGTAGGGGTTAATCGATCGCCTCACGCGCTTGCGCCGAAGGCAGACCAACAGTCATGAAATTTAAACGTAGCAGACGGGATGAGCCAACTATCAACCTGACGCCTCTGATTGACGTCGTGTTTTTGCTGCTTATCTTTTTCATGGTGACGACTACCTTTAACCGCGAAACCCGTCTTTTGGTGAATTTACCTGAGGCCAATGCCGAAACGGCAGAGAATAAGCCACAGCAAATTGAGATTATCGTGGCCCGAGATGGCGTGTATTCAATTAATGGGCACAAAATGGTTAATAGCCGCGTTGAAACTGTCATGCGCGGCCTGGATCTTGAGTCCGGCGGAGATCGCAGCCTGCCAATCATATTGGTTGCTGATGCTGAAGCGACTCATCAGTCGGTAGTGACCGCAATGGATGCGATTGGTCAGGCTGGTTTCACGCGCCTGAACATCGCGACCCAGCGCACCGAGGAGGGCACCCTAGCGCCTGCGCTAAATTAATGGCCACCAAAAACTTGCCAGAGTCGACCAACCCGGGTTGGGCACTTTATAAACGCCTGTTGAGCTACGTCATTCAGCATAAGCTGGTTATGGCGGTCGGCCTGATTGGCTTTGTGATTTTTGCGGCATCCGGACCCGCTGCCACGCAATGGTTGGGCTGGACGCTGGATTCTATCAACTCCGAGAACTATGAAGAAGCTCGTATCCTGAGCCCGCTGTTCTGCATTGCTATCGCATTCACGCGCGGACTAGGCTCGTTCATGGGTGGGTACTCCATGGCCAACCTGGCCCAGCGTGTCATGCACCGGCTTCGCTTTGAGCTCAATGCTAAGTTAATGAAGCTGTCTGCAACTTTCTTCGATCAACATACCAATGGGCGGCTTGTGTCAAAAGTAACCTATGACGTCCAGCAGATTGCGGGTGCCGCCAGTGAGGCTATTACAGTTATTTTTCGCGAGGGGCTGACGGTTGTTTTCTATCTTACCCAGCTCTTTCTGATTGACTGGCAACTCACGCTGACCTTTCTGATAATTGCGCCAGTAGTCGGCTCTATTGTTTCACTCGCATCAAAGCGCTTCCGCCGTTATAGCTCGCAGATGCAGGATTCCATGGGAGAAGTAACCCAGATCACTAATGAGACTATCAAAGGGCAGCGAGTGATTCGGACCTTCAGTGCCGAGGACTATGTCAATGACAGGCTTTTTGCAGCCAGCGAGCGCAACCGCCTCCAGAACATGAAGATGGAGTTGACCCGGAATGTCAGCACGCCGCTAGTGCAGATGATTGTAGCCATGGCGCTGGCCTTCCTGGTCTGGTTGGCGATGTCGCCAGATTTTTTCGCTGGTCGAACGCCCGGGGAATTTGTCATATTTTTAAGCGCGGCGGGCCTGTTAGCCAAACCGATTCGTCAACTCACCCAGGTGAATTCGGTTATCCAGCGTGGTATCGCGGCATCTGCCAGCATTTTCGCACTGTTAGATGAAGCACCAGAAACAGACGAGGGCACTTATGCAAAACGTCGAGTAGATGGCAAGTTGGAATTTCGCCATGTGGGTTTCTCCTACTGGGAGGACACTCCGGCTTTGAAAGATGTTTGTCTTGTTGCAAAACCAGGGCAGACAATCGCCTTTGTGGGCAAATCAGGCAGCGGCAAATCCACTTTAGTGAATTTAATTCCCCGCTTTTATCAATACGGCGAGGGCCAGATACTGCTTGATGATGTGGAATTGGACAATTATAAGCTCGACAACCTGCGTCAGCAGATCTCCCTAGTGACGCAGCAGGTTGTGTTGTTCAACGGCACTGTGGCTGAAAATATTGCATACGGCGACAGCAGTATTCCCCGTGCGGCGATTGAGGAAGCCGCTGAGGCTGCCCATGCAATGGAGTTTATCGACCAGCTGGCAGCAGGACTCGACACGCAGGTTGGTGATGATGCCAGCCTGCTTTCCGGAGGACAGCGTCAGCGTATTGCTATTGCTCGGGCGCTGCTCAAGAACGCACCAATTCTAATTCTCGATGAAGCTACTTCAGCACTGGACTCCGAATCAGAGCAGCATATACAAGCCGCTCTGCAGAAACTTATTAAGGGCCGCACAACCTTTATCATTGCGCATCGGCTCTCAACCATTGAAAATGCTGATCTAATCGTGGTGATGGAGCAGGGCAGGCTTATCGAGACGGGTACTCATGCTGACCTCATGACTCTGGGCGGACATTACTGCCGCCTGCAGCGACTGCAGTTCTCAGAAAACGAAAACTGATCTGTTTTATGGATTTTCTTATTAAGGCCTGGTACGAAAAGTCGCCCTGGTTATGGTTGCTATGGCCATTCAGTCTTCTGGTTCGCTTTTTGGCTAGTTTGCGCAAGGGCTCACTAAAAAGGGGGCAGGAAGCACATCTTGTATGCCCCGTCATAGTGGTTGGCAATATTACCGTAGGCGGCACTGGTAAGACGCCATTACTCATTAAATTGGCTTTCCATTTGCAGGCGCAAGGCTTCTCACCTGGTATTATTAGTCGCGGCTACAAGAGCGCATCCAGTTGTTATCCATTGATGGTTACCGCAAGGACCCCGGTTAATATTGCCGGCGACGAGCCTAGACTGATCGCCCAGAAGACACAATGCCCAGTGGTAATCGACCCTAACCGCCTCAATGCCCTCAATTACCTGATTGAGCATACCCAGGTTAATGTTGTGCTGAGTGATGACGGGCTGCAACACTATCCCTTACCACGCAGTTTCGAGATTTGTGTGCTGGATGGTGAACGTCTCTTTGGCAATGGCCTGTGTCTACCAGCCGGTCCTTTGCGAGAGTCTATTTCACGGATTCGAGAGGTGGATGCAGTGGTGTTGAACGGCGAACCATCTGAATCATCAGCAGCACTAGAGGGCGCTCAAATCATGTCATTGCAGCCCAAATTTCTGGTGCACATGCAGAGCGGTAACAAGAAACCGTTTGCTGGGGCCCCATTCAAAATGGGGACAAAGATCCAGGCAGTTGCTGGTATCGGTAACCCCAGACGATTCTTCGCTCTGCTGGACACCTTACCATATGCTGTCACGGCGTTCCCATTCCCCGACCACTACCAATATCGGCGCGCGGATTTTAGCTCGCCTCCCTTTGACGCCAATCAGCCCATCGTCATGACAGAAAAAGATGGGATAAAATGCGAGTCTTTTACTGATGATCGGCTTTGGACCCTGGACGTCGCGGTCAAGGTCCCTGAGGATTTACTGGAGATAGTAACTAACCATGTGCGGGAATTTGGTCGTGATTGACACGGCATTACCATTATTGGCGAGATCGCCCTACCATTCGATTGACTGAGCAACTGTCCATGTTAGATAAGAAACTTCTCGAAATTCTTGCCTGCCCCATTTGCAAAGGCGACTTGAGGTATGAAAAAGACCAGCAGGAATTGATTTGCTTGCTAGACAAGCTGGCCTTTCCGGTGCGCGACGCGGTGCCCGTCATGCTCTCAGAAGAAGCCCGCCACATTGGTCCTGATGAAGAGGAAAGGTATCGTTGAGCTTTAAGGTCGTTATCCCAGCGCGCTACGCCGCTCAGCGATTACCCGGCAAACCACTGCTGGATATTCAGGGCAAACCCATGTTGCAGCACACCTGGGAGCGCGCCTGCGAAAGTGCCGCGGGTGAAGTCGTGATTGCAACGGATGATCCGCGTATTCTGGATGCTGCGTTGAACTTCGGCGCTGCGGCGCAGATGACCTCTGATGTTCATCGCTCCGGTACTGATCGAATTCAGGAAGTCGCCTCAGCCAGGCAATGGAGTGCCGACACCATTGTGGTCAATGTTCAGGGAGACGAGCCGCTAATCCCGCCCCGTGCCATCAACCAGGTCGCTGACAATCTGTCCCGGCACCACAAAGCGGGCATCGCCACGCTTTGCGAAACTATCAAAGAGCAATCTGAAATTAACAACCCCAATGCGGTCAAGGTGGTGTTTGACAAGCAGAGTTATGCCCTGTACTTCAGCCGCGCAGCAATTCCTTACGCAAGCCCTGATGCTGATGAGCACCCGAGCGAACTTTATCATCGCCATGTGGGGATTTACGCCTATCGGGTTCAGGTTCTCAATGATTTTGTCAACTGGTCTCCGGCGGCATTGGAAATAACCGAAAGGCTTGAGCAACTGCGAGCCCTCGCAGAGGGCGTGAAGATACATGTTGCAGTGAGTGCTGATTCCATGCCGGCGGGAATTGATACAGTAGAAGATCTTGAAACGGTGCGCCAGCATCTGGCCGTTGATTCATGAGTGCAGCTGGTACTGCCAAAAGCAAGTCTCAAAATCAGTCCCCAGCCCAGCCTGTGGTCCGCTTACTCATGGTCTGTCTCGGCAATATTTGCCGCTCGCCGACAGCACATGGTGTGATGGACAAGCTTATCGCAGATAGAGGCTTGCAAGAGCTTATTGAGGTGGATTCTGCTGGCACTGGCAGTTACCACATTGGTGAGTTTCCAGATACCCGTGCCGCAGCAGCAGCCCAAAATCGAGGCTATGATCTTAGCGGACAGCAAGCACGACAAGTAACTGAAACGGATTTCATAGCGTTCGACCATATTTTTGCCATGGACAACAGCAACCTGGCTAGCCTGCGTGGCGGCTGTCTGGCAGAGCACCTACAGAAGCTCAAGTTACTGTTGGAATTCTCCAACGCAGGCTACGATGAGGTTCCGGACCCTTACTGGAGCGGAGAAGATGGCTTTGAGCTGGTGCTGGATCTGGTTGAGGATGCCTGCTGTGCCTTGTTGGACTTTGTCGCCGCCGATATCCGGGAGCGCTAAGCAGCATCTCCATGGTCATCGAAGAGAACGCCAGCCTGAAGCACCACAATAGTTTTGGCATTAATGCCAATGCGGCTTATCTGTCAGCAGCAACTTCCCAGCGAGAGCTGGTCGATGCCCTGGATTTTGCCGACGCCAAGCGAATCCCCGTGTGCATATTAGGTGAAGGGACCAATGTGCTGTTTACGCGCGATTACCCTGGTCTGGTTGTGCAGATGGCCATGACTGGCGTCGAACTTGATCATGACAGTGCTCGGGTTAAGGTTGCTGCCGGTGAGAACTGGCACCGTTTGGTTGAAACTTGTATGAGGAATCAGCTCCATGGGCTTGAAAATCTAGCTTTGATTCCTGGTACAGCCGGTGCCGCTCCTGTGCAGAATATCGGCGCCTATGGCATTGAACTGTCGGCGTATGTAGACCGGGTTGATGTTCTCGATGCGGCCACAGGTCGCCAACAGGTTATAGCCGCATCAGACTGTGAATTCGCTTACCGGGATAGTCTCTTCAAACGAGCCAATAGCTCGAACCTGCTGATCACTGCGGTTCATCTTCAGCTCAGTCAAGACTGGCAACCAAACACCAGCTACGGAGCTCTGAACTATGCGCTGGAGGGGAGTCAGCCTGCACCTCAGGAATTGTTCGATACTGTCTGCGGCATCCGCCGCAGCAAGCTGCCAGATCCGAAGCAAGTAGGGAGTGCTGGCAGCTTTTTCAAGAATCCTATGGTGTCAGAAGGAAGGCTGGAGCAGTTGCGCACCGACTATCCCGAGATTGTTAGTTTTGATGCCGACCAGCCCGGATTCAAGAAACTGCCGGCCGCATGGTTGCTTGACCAGCTTGGGTGGAGAGGTCGCCAGCGCGGTACTGCAGCGGTTTCACAGGAGCACGCTCTGGTGCTGATCAATCCGGGCCACGCCACTGGTGAGGATATTTATTTATTGGCACAAGAGATGAGCAGTAATGTGCTGAACGAATTTGGCATAGCGCTGCAACCAGAAGTCAGAATTCTCTAGTCTGAAGGGGGTGGCAAAATCTCCCCGCTTCAATAATTCGCTGTAATTGTTCCGAATATCAGCCAGCCACCAACTAGATGTGAAAATTACCGCCGTGCATGTGAACGTGTGCCTGCACGTGCACGTGCACGTGCACTAAAAAGTATGAACAAGTCTTCGGTTTTTCGATCAATAATTGTTAGGCAGTGATTAGCGTGCAACTACTGAATTCGACGGGAATGCGCCTAAAAAAAAGCAAAGCAAGCTTCAGCAGACAGCACTATGATGCAAGCGGACCTTAAATGCGTTTGTCTGCGACCCTGCTGCGATCCCGTCTAGAGAACATGATGAGGTACCCTTGATTCAGATGATCTTATGATTACCTTCCAGCGTGCAAAAACATAACAAGACACTCGCGAGGCCCACAGCGGGCTGATGCCGTTGCTGCCAGAAATCAATATTATTTCTGTTCTCTTCGTTAATGTTCATTCACTGGTGCGTGCAGGCGTCACTATGATGCTGGCTGCTGAAACCGACATGCAGGTAATCGGTGAATTGAACTCTGGTGAATAGGTTATTGATTTTGTGAGTTGTTCGGAGCGCATTCCAGACTCGATTTTGATGGACGCTCGCATGCTCGATATTGGCGGCGTCGAGGCGACCCGCGCTCTGCGGGAGACTTTCCCCAAAATCGAAGTAGTTGCCATATCCTCAGTGGTATCTGGGCTTATACCGTCCCAGATACTGCTAGCTGGTGCCGACGCATTTATCAGTAAAACTGTAGAGGCATAATGACATGCTGAAGGCTATTCTTTCGGTTTATGCAGGTCAGCCAGATCTCCAGCTATCTGTAGCTTAGCCAAAAGACGATTTACAGCTAACGCTACTGCATCTTCAGGAAGCTCCGCATCTACAATGCTGTGGAACTTACCACCCATGCGGTTGAGCACCCGCTTATCGAGGATACTCAAAATATTATATTCCTCCCACAAGTCAAGGCAGCTTGTTGAGATGCGGTAAACCTTACTTTAATCTCCACTTTCAGCATAATCTGAACCTCGGCCTCCACTCCCGATATCCGCTCACATTGGCATGATATTCAATAGTGGCCTATTGTTACCGATCCCTGATCCGGGTTACCACCCTGTGAAAAGTATTCAAGTCAGCTAATCAGAAACCTACCCAGATAATCGATTCATGACGGCAAAGCTAGAGATTACATTTGACCACATGCAATTCCTGAAAAGTCTGACGAGACGCCCTGGTGTATACCAGATGCTGGGGAAGACTGGCGAGGTGATTTATGTGGGTAAGGCGCGTAATTTGAAGAATCGAGTTGGGAGCTATTTCCGTGCCTCTGGGCTCACCAGCAAGACTATGGCGATGGTGAACAAGATCCATGATATTGGCATCACCGTGACTGGTAGCGAAACGGAGGCACTGCTGCTGGAGCAAAATCTAATCAAGGCCCACAGGCCGCCTTACAATATCCAACTTAGAGATGACAAATCCTATCCTTATATCCTGATTACAGAAAAGGACAAGTATCCAAGGCTGAGTTTCTATCGGGGTACTAGGCGGCGAGGTGGCCGGTTTTTTGGGCCTTATCCAAGTGCTAATGCGACCCGAGAAACACTACAGATTTTGCAAAAAGTATTTCGTGTAAGGCAGTGTAATGACTCATATTTTAAGAACAGGTCAAGGCCTTGTCTGCAGTACCAAATTGACCGCTGCACCGGTCCTTGCGTGGGGCTTATAAGCCCGGAGGATTATGCGCGAGATGTCCAATATTCCACTATGTTTCTGCAAGGCAAGAGTGACGCCCTTACCAGAGAGCTGAGGCTGAGCATGGAGATCGCGGCTGACGCACAAGAGTTCGAAAGGGCAGCCCAGATTCGCGACCAGATCATGGATTTGCGTCGAATCCAGGAGGCGCAATATGTGGCCACTCAAGGGGGCGATGCAGATATTCTCGCCGCCGCAATGAAAAGCACTACAATCTGTGTGCAGGCGATTTATGTCCGGAATGGCAGGATTATTGGGAGTAAGAGCTATTTCCCTCGTTTCCGCTTGGCCAGCACGCCTGAGGAGGTTCTCGGGGCGTTTATCGCCCAAGTCTATCTCGGCGATGACAAGGCCGCCAATATTCCCGCTGAAATCATAGTACCGAGCCCGCTGTCCGAGGTTGAGGAGCTCGAAAAAGCACTCACCTATGTAGCCGCCAGGAAAATAAAGCTGAGCCAACGTGTACGCGGCCACCGCGCCAAATGGGTAGAATTGGCTACCACCAACGCTTCTGAATCTCTTCAAGGTCGGCTAAGTAGTAAGCAAACCATGGTGAATAGGTTCATAGATTTACAGGAAAAACTAAAACTAGAATCTTTGCCTGAGCGAATTGAATGCTTTGATATAAGTCATACGGGTGGAGAGGGCACTGTGGGTTCGTGCGTGGTGTTTGATCAGAACGGGGCGCTAAAGGCTGACTATCGACGTTACAATATTAAGGGCATTACAGGTGGAGATGACTATGCTGCGATGGAACAGGTGTTGGACCGACGTTTTACCCGTCTCAGCAAAGGCGAAGGGAAAGTGCCGGACATTCTGCTTATCGACGGTGGTAAGGGCCAGTTAACACAGGCCAAGGAGATCCTAGAGAAATTTCAGTTGCCTGAAATAATGCTGCTGGGCATTGCCAAAGGCATAAGCCGCCGGGCAGGGCAGGAGACCCTGTTTCTCTCCACTGAGTCTGGATATCTGGAGATCGCTATGGCCGCGGAGGCTGCTGGGCTGCATTTACTGCAGCAGATACGTGATGAAGCACATCGCTTCGCTATCACTGGTCATCGCCAGCAACGTAGCAAAGCCCGCAAAGAGTCCAGTCTGGAACAGATACAAGGCCTAGGCCCGAAACGGAGACGCGAGTTGCTCAAACATTTTGGTGGTCAGCAGGAGATACGCAAAGCCAGCCGAGAAGAAATTGGCCGAGTGACTGGCATAAGTCGTAAATTGGCCGAAAACATATATGCTCACTTGCATAATATTGAATAAATAATAAAAGCCGCTGTGTTATAGCTTTTCCCGTTGAGAAAAAATTTAAGTGCGCATTTACGTTAACTTTTTGAGTATTAGAGTCGGCCGTCTTGCCCTCCTATTCGCAGAGATACGCTATGAATTGGCCTAATCTCATCACTTGTTTCCGCATGCTGTTAATACCCTTAGTAGTACTGAGTTACCACTCTGATCTGCAGTACGCTAACGTGCTTGCGGCAGTGCTATTTACGCTTGCCAGCCTATCGGACTGGCTTGATGGCTACCTGGCCCGACGTCTTAACCAGACTTCTGAGTTTGGTGCTTTCCTTGACCCGGTAGCAGATAAGCTGCTTGTCGTCACGGCTCTTATTATGCTGGTTGGAGAACTCAATTCCTTATTGGCACCCACTATTGTGATAATTGCCAGAGAGGTGCTAATCTCGGCGCTTCGGGAATGGATGGCGACCCGCGGTCATAGGGAAGTTGTGGCTGTGGCCTTTTCTGGCAAGTTGAAGGCTACTTTCCAAATGGTTGCGATCGTGGCCCTGATTCTCGTGACAGAAAACTCTCCAAACTGGTTGTTGATGGCGGGCTACATCATGATATGCGCAGGCGCGTTGATGAGTCTCTATTCAGCGCTGCATTACTTCAAGGCTGCCCGCCCTCATCTGACTCCCTAGCTGTGTAGATATTGCCCTGAGACTCCAAACCTGTGTAGTTTTGGTTATCGAGATGAGATAATTCCTTGACTCCAAACGTGATGGCATTAGAATATCGCCCTCGTCGGGCCGAGCCTCTTTCAGCAGGCACATTGTGGATGGCCGATAAGTGGCAATAATCAATGACTTTCAAAGCGGGAATAGCTCAGTTGGTAGAGCACGACCTTGCCAAGGTCGGGGTCGCGAGTTCGAATCTCGTTTCCCGCTCCATATTATCCTTTTCTTCATAAATCACTCAGATTTCCTTAAATAGCAAAAGCACGCTTTTGCACCAAAAGTCGTTCAGAGTGCCGCAAACGAAAAATCTAACATAGTACCCGACCCTATATCATAGTTAGGCGCGGAATCTGTGAACGCATGCGGAAAGTTTTAACGTCGTGGCGCAGACATGCGGCAGCGTTGGCCGAGTAGAACTAAACTCTGTGAAGGCTGAGTCCTAACCAAGCGTCACCTGTTCTGGAACTTCGTCTCTAGACCTGGAGAGCGCCTGTAACAAGCATAACAAGACTGGAAGAACTGCCTTTCTCCGAAAGTCCTTGGGCGATGAAGAAGAGTTCATACCGCTATCTCGATAAAGCGCCATAGCTCATTGAAAAATATGTCGAAACGCCCAACTTCCGTTATACTTCGCATCCTTAAGTAAGCTCAAGTGGGTGCAACGAAACAAGATATTAAAATAGACATGGCTGGATGGCAGAGTGGTTATGCAGCGGACTGCAACTCCGTTAACGCCGGTTCGATTCCGACTCCAGCCTCCATTTCTAAGCTGCTATCCCCGCCCAGGTGG
>MDTC01194969.1_pt1 | contig 11490 bp, 10 predicted proteins | sample 811181 | NCBI WGS metagenome assembly MDTC01 (sample SAMN05326644, study PRJNA326480) | marine metagenome | isolation source: seawater | place: Pacific Ocean: North | collected 2011 | reverse complement strand
AATTAAAAATGCTAATTGAAAATTCAAAAATAATTGTAATCAAACTAGGCTCCTCAACAGTCATAGATGCCAAGGGTAAATTTAAAAAGAAGTGGGTAACTTCACTAATTAAAGATATCAAAACCTATGGTAAAAAAAAGAACTTTGTTATTGTATCATCTGGTGCAATAGCGTTAGGTCAAAAATATCTTAAAATTAGAAAAAAAAATATTAAGATAGAAATGAGTCAGGCTATTGCCTCTGTTGGGCAAATTCATTTAGCTAGTGAATTTCAAAAATTGTTTGAAAAATATAGAATAAAAACAGGACAGATACTTATAAGTCCTGATGATACTGAGCAAAGAAGGAGGGCTTTGAATATAAGGCGTACATTCGATAACTTATTTAAACTTAATGCAATTCCAATAGTAAATGAAAATGATACTACTGCCACCGCAGAGATTAAATATGGAGACAATGATAGGCTTGCTGCGAGAGTAGCACAAATAATTGGCGCTGATACTCTTGTTATTTTCTCAGATATTGATGGTCTTTATAATAAGTCTAAACCAAAAAAAATTATTTTAAAAGTTAATAAAATTGATGATAAAATTAAGTCATTCATCGACAGTAAGAAAAATAATTATGGCTCAGGTGGCATCTCAACAAAATTAGATGCAGCAAAAATTTGTATTAATTCTGGGTGTCACATGTTTATCGCAAATGGTAAAAGAGATAATCCTATAAAAAAAATGATTAAAAATAAAATCTATACACATTTTATTCCAAAGATTTCAAGTCTAGATGCAAAAAAAAAATGGATAATTGGATCCTTAAATTCATCTGGAATAATTTATATCGATCAAGGTGCTTCTCGTGCACTTTCTAATGGTAAAAGCTTGTTAGCAGCTGGAATAACTAAAATTACAGGTTCTTTTGATAAAGGAGAAAATGTATTAATATTGGATCAAAATGATAAACATTTAGCAAGAGGTTTAGCTTCCTTTAATTCAAAAGAAATTGATAAAATTAAAGGAAAACAAAGTAAAGAAATAGAAAAAATTTTAGGATATTTGAGCAAGTCTGAAATTATTCATAAAGATGATATGGTAATGTTATAAATGAGGTATTTAGAAATTATTGGTAGAAATGCAAAAAAAGCTTTTGAAGATTTAAAGGCCGTAAAACACAATAATATTAAAAAGGTTTTAGAAAATTACAACAAATCATTATTAAAAAATAAACAAAAAATTATTAAAGAAAATCAGAAAGATGTTAAAAATGTAAAAAGAAGACATCTTGTAGATAGGTTAATATTAAATGAAAAAAGGATAGAAGGAATTCGTCATTCAATAAATGAAATTGCGAGATTTCGAAATCCAATTGGTCAAATTTTAGAGAAGTGGAAAAGACCAAATAAATTAAATATAAAAAAAATTTCAACTCCGATTGGTGTTATTGGTATAATTTATGAGAGTAGGCCAAATGTCACTGCTGATGTTGCAGCGCTGTGTCTAAAATCTGGAAATTGTTCTATTCTTCGAGGAGGATCTGAGGCAATAAACTCTAATAGACTTTTAGCTAATCTTTTTAGGGACGTTTTGCAAAAAAATAAGATTAATAAAAATTGCGTCCAATTTATAGATAACAAGGATAGAAAAATCGTAGATAGTTTATTATCACAAATGAGTAAGTATATAGATGTTATAGTGCCGAGAGGTGGTAAAGGATTGGTGAATAAAGTTCAAAAATTTTCTAATATTCATGTAATTGGCCATCTTGAAGGCTTGTGTCATATCCTTGTAGATAAAAGTGCCAATTTAAATATGGCAAAAAAAATTATCATAAATGCAAAAATGAGAAGAACAAGTATTTGTGGCGCTGTCGAAACACTTTTAATAGAAGAAAAAGCTCTTAAAACACATGCTAAGGAAATTGTTAAATCACTGATCAACTCTGGTTGCAATGTAAGAGTGGATAATAAAATTAATAAATTATTTAAAAATAAATTGAAACAAGCAACGGAGAAGGATTGGAAGACTGAGTATCTAGATGCAATTATTTCTATTAAAACTGTAAAAAGTGTAAGAGATGGAATTGATCATATTTTGAAATATGGAACAATGCATACTGATAGTATTATCACTAATAATTCTAAAAATGCTCAAATTTTTTTAAGCGGAGTTAATAGTTCTATTGCCATGCATAATGTTTCGACTCAATTTGCAGATGGAGGTGAGTTTGGTTTTGGTGGCGAGATTGGAATCTCAACAAATAAATTACCGCCAAGAGGTCCTGTTGGAATAAACCAATTGACATCTTACAAATATATCGTTTCTGGAAAAGGAGTGATTAGACCATAGTTAATGGTAAAACTTTCGAGCAAATCAATTGGATTATTAGGAGGAAGTTTTGATCCAGTTCACAAAGGACATTTAGCTATTTCAAAAATTGCATTAAGGAAGGTAAAATTAGATTTATTATATTGGCTTGTTACCAAGAAAAATCCATTTAAAGATAAAGTTTATTTTTCCTTAAAACGAAGAATTAGCCTAGCGAAAATGGCTACAAAAAAAATTAAACAAATTAAGGTTTTATACTTAGATCAAATAGTTAAATCCTCTAGATTTATTGAATTGCTTAATTATTTAATTAAAAAAAAAAAAGATAAGTAATATTTATTTGATAATTGGTTCAGATATTTTAATAGAATTACATAGGTGGAAAAGTTGGAAAAAATTGGTAAAATTGACAAAATTAGTTGTTTTTTCTCGCAAGGGATATGATATTAAGAGTAAGAAATCTATTGTGGCTAAATATCTAAAAAATAAAAATATAACTTATATCAAAAACAAACCAATAATTGTCTCTTCTACATTGATAAGAAATAAATTTAGAAAAAAATCTTAATGAAGGTATCTGATATTAAATTTAATATTGAAAAAATTTTAGACAATAATAAGGCTCAAAATATTACTTCTATTAACTTAAAAAATAAATCATACATAGCTGACTATATGGTTATTGCCTCAGGAACATCTTCAAGGCATCTGCAATCTCTTTCTGAAATTTTAGTTACTGAATTAAAAAAACTTGGCATAATTGATTGTCGTATTGAGGGTAAAGACAGTAAAGATTGGAAACTAGTTGATGCACACGATATTATAGTTCATATATTTCATCCAGAAAAAAGAGAATTTTACGATTTAGAAAAAATGTGGGCAGAAGAAATACCTAAAGAAAAAGCTATGATATGAAAAAAATTATAATTTCATCAATTTTACTTTTAAGTTTTATAAATTCTACTGCTCTATCTAAAAATGACCTTTATGAAAAAATTGATCTTTTTGGAGAAGTGCTAGAGAATATTAAAAAAGATTATGTAGATGATGTTGATCAGGCAGAGATAATGGATGCTGCTATTAACGGAGTTTTGCAATCCCTTGATCCATACTCAGCCTACATGAGTCCAGAATTATTTAAAGAAATGCAAACTGATACTAGAGGTCAATTTGGAGGCTTAGGTATTGAAATAGGAATGGAAGCTGGTGTTGTAAAAGTAATTTCTCCTATTGACGACACTCCAGCAGCTAAAGCTGGAATTAAAGCTGGTGATTACATTGTTAAAATTGGTTTAGAACAAGTCCAAGGAAAGTCCTTGATGGAAGCTGTGAAGTTGATGAGAGGACCTGTGGGAACATCTATAGATCTTACAGTAAGGAGGAAAAATGTAAAAAAACCTTTGGAATTTAAAATTACTAGAAGAGTTATTGAGGTCAAGTCAGTAAGTTCAGCTATTATAAGTGAAGATAAAAATTTAGGATATATAAGGCTAAAATCATTTAATGAAAATAGCGATAAACAATTTTTAAAAACAATTAAAAAATTTGAACAAAATTCAAAAATTAAAGGATATGTTCTTGATCTTAGAAATAATCCAGGTGGTCTTCTTACTCAAGCGATAAATATTACAGATTTTTTTCTGGATGATGGTGAGATTGTTTCAACGAAAGGTCGTAAAATTTCTGAAACAAGAAAATTTTTTGCAAGAAGAGGTGATGAAATAAATGGGAAACCAGTTGTTGTTTTAATCAATAATGGTTCAGCGTCGGCTTCCGAAATTTTTGCAGGCGCACTTAAAGATCACAAACGAGCTATTATTTTAGGTGAAAACTCCTATGGTAAAGGTTCCGTTCAATCTATTATTCCATTAAGGAATGGTGGAGGGATAAGATTGACTATTTCAAAATATTATTTACCTTCTGGTAAATCAATTTCTGAAGTGGGAGTAACTCCTGATATTTTTGTTGAAGAAATAGGTGATGATTTCAAAATTAATTCAGAAAAAGATAATCAACTAAATTACGCCATTAAACTCTTTAACTCTTAAATTATGAATAACCAGAAGTTACCGATGAGAATTGGGGTGGGCATCATTCTTTTAAATAATAAAAATCAGGTTTTTGTAGGAAAAAGAAAAGATAATCCTGGAGATAAATGGCAAATGCCGCAGGGTGGCGTTGATGAAGGTGAAAACTTCCTTATGGCAATGAAAAGAGAGTTGCAGGAAGAAACTAGTGTTAAAAATATAAAGATTATTAAAGAAATTAATCAAATGTATGAATATGAACTGCCTAAAAATCTTATTGGAATTATATGGAAAGGAAAATTCAGAGGTCAAAAACAAAAGTGGTTTATTACAAAATTTTTAGGAACAGAGGATGAAATTAATCTAAACACTGATAACCCTGAATTTATTGAATGGAAATGGATAAATGCTGAAATGCTGCCAGTGATAATTGTTGAATTTAAAAAAAAATTATATCAAAGTTTATTAAAAGAAATTAAATTAGTTATAGATTAATTTCTTTCAGAGTATTTATTTTGTAAGATAATAAATACTTTTCTTTGTCTGAAGAATTATTATCTTTAAATTTTTTTTCTGCTTGATTTAGTAAATTTTCAATAGAATTTTGATCTAACTCTTTAAGATTTCTTGCAGTAGATGTTAAAATTAAAAGATTATTATTCGAAAATTCAACTGTGCCTTCTTCAACAAAATATTTTTTCTCTTCTTCATTTAAAATAGATATTATGCCAGGTCTCAAAAAAGTTATTAAAGGAATATGGTCTTTTAGGATACCCATTTGACCTTCATAAGAAGGAATTATTACTTCGTTTGTTTCTAAGTTAAGAATTGATTTATCAGGTGATATAATCTCAATTGTAAATTTATCGGACATTATTTGCTATCTTTAGATAATTTTTCTGCTTTATCTATTGCTTCTTCAATACCGCCAACCATATAAAAAGCAGCTTCTGGCAAATGATCGTACTCACCTTTACATATTGCATCAAATCCCTTGATGGTGTCATCTAAATCGACCAATTTGCCTGGTGATCCTGTAAACACTTCGGCAACAAAGAAAGGTTGAGATAAGAATCTCTGTATTTTTCTTGCTCTAGCAACAGTTAGTTTGTCTTCTTCAGAGAGTTCATCCATTCCTAAAATTGCTATAATATCTTGTAGTGATTTATAAGCTTGCAAAATTCTTTGCACATCTCTGGCAACTCTATAATGTTCTTCTCCCACAATTCTTGGATCTAAAATTCTTGATGTTGAGTCTAGAGGATCTACCGCAGGATATATTCCAATCTCCGCAATTTGTCTTGATAGTACTGTGGTTGCGTCTAGATGTGAAAAAGAAGTTGCTGGTGCTGGGTCTGTTAAGTCATCTGCTGGTACGTAAATCGCTTGTACCGATGTGATTGAGCCCTTATCAGTAGAAGTGATTCTTTCTTGTAAATTACCCATATCAGTGGCTAAAGTTGGTTGATAACCTACAGCAGAAGGTATTCTTCCCAATAATGCTGATACTTCTGATCCAGCTTGGGTAAATCTAAAAATGTTATCTACAAAGAAAAGAACGTCTTGACCCTCTTTATCTCTAAAATACTCTGCAACGGTTAAACCCGTTAATGCAACTCTTGCTCTTGCTCCGGGCGGTTCATTCATCTGACCATAAACTAAAGCTGCTTTAGAACCTTTTCCATCTGGCTTAATTACTCCTGACTCAATCATTTCATGATATAAATCATTTCCTTCTCTTGTTCTTTCTCCTACTCCAGCAAATACTGAAAAACCTCCGTGAGCCTTTGCAATGTTATTAATTAATTCCATAATTGTGACTGTCTTACCAACCCCCGCTCCTCCAAAAAGACCTATCTTTCCTCCCTTTGCATACGGCGCTAATAAATCTACAACTTTTATACCAGTCACTAGTTGTTCGGTTTCCGTTGCTTGATCGGTAAATTTAGGAGCTGCTCTATGGATAGGCCAGTTTTCTTTTGTTTTAACCTCACCCTTTTCATCGATTGGCTCTCCAATAACATTTATGATTCTTCCTAAAGTTTCTGGACCTACTGGAACACTTATAGGCGCACCAGTATTTACTACTTCATCGCCTCTTTTAAGACCTTCGGTAGCATCCATCGCTATTGTTCTTACAGCATTTTCACCTAAATGCTGAGCCACTTCTAGAATTAGTCTATTCCCAGAGTTATTAACTTCAAGTGCTGTATAGATTTCTGGCAGTTCTGCTTCAAAACTTACATCAACGACTGCCCCAATAATCTGTGTTATTTTTCCATTCTTATTCATAATTATAAACTTTCTGCACCTGATATAATTTCAATTAGTTCTTTAGTAATTGATGCCTGCCTACTTCTGTTGTAATTAATTGTGAGTTTATCTACTAGATCACCAGCATTTCTTGTAGCATTATCCATAGCTGTCATTCTTGAACCTTGTTCACTAGCCGCATTTTCAAGAAAAGCTTTGAATATTTGAGTCGATATATTTTTCGGTAAAAGATCTTCTAATATTTCATCCTCCTCTGGTTCAAATTCATACGAAAGTGAAATACCATCATTTTCTTTAGTAGGTTTTTGCTCTGTAGGTATAATTTGTTGAGCTTGAGGTATTTGTGTTATTACATTTTTAAAATTATTATAAAACAAAATACATTTATCAAATTGCTTTTCATTAAATAATTTTATTATCTCATTTCCAATGATTTCCGCTTCAGAAAAGGTAATTCGCTTTTTATCTTTAAAACTAAATTTGTTTATTACAAATTTTCCATACTCTCTTTTAATTTGATCTAATCCTTTTGTGCCCACAGTAATAATCTTCAATTCTTTGTTTTCATCTAGTATTTTTTTAAAATTAATTTTTGCTAATTTACATATATTGGAATTAAATCCTCCACATAGTCCTCTATCTGCAGTTAACACAACACACAAGTATGTTTTATCTCGGCCTGTCCCCATCAGTAGTTTTGGAGCATTCTGAGGGTCATTAATCGACTTTGTTAAATTAAGAATTATGTTTTGCATTTTTTGACTATATGGCCTTCCTTTCTCTGCGCTTTCTTGAGCCTTTCTAAGTTTTGCGGCAGCCACCATCTTCATAGCTTTTGTAATTTTTTGTGTGGATTTTACGCTTTTAATTCTTTTCTTAAGATCATCTAAACTAGGCATTATTTTTTATTTTTTTTATATTCTTCAATTAATTGGGTTAATAATTTTTCGGTACTTTCTTCTAGTTTTCCAGATGATTGAATAGAATCAATAATTTCTGGTTTTTCAGATTTTACCTTTTCAATAATATCTTTTTCGAATTTTTTAATTTCATTTAATTCAACATCATCCAAATGTCCTTTTACCCCATTAAATACGGATATTACTTGCTCTGATACTGTCATAGGAGAATATTGATCTTGTTTTAAAAGCTCTGTTAACTTAGCTCCGCGGTTTAATAACTGTTGTGTGGAAGCATCGAGGTCAGATCCAAATTGTGCGAAAGCAGCCATTTCTCTATATTGTGCAAGTTCTAGTTTGATTGATCCAGCAACTTTTTTCATGGCCTTTGTTTGAGCTGCAGATCCTACTCTAGATACTGATAGTCCTACATTTACTGCTGGTCTAATACCCTGGTTAAATAATTCTGTTTCTAAAAAAATTTGACCATCAGTTATAGAGATTACGTTAGTAGGTATATACGCCGAGACATCACCGGCCTGGGTTTCGATTATTGGAAGCGCTGTTAAGGACCCGCCTCCTTTTGAGTCGTTTAATTTAGCTGCTCTTTCTAACAATCTACTGTGTAAATAAAAAACATCACCAGGATATGCTTCTCGCCCGGGTGGTCTTCTTAATAGTAAAGACATTTGTCTATATGCAACAGCTTGCTTAGATAAGTCGTCATAAACAATTAAAGCATGCATGCCGTTGTCTCTAAAATATTCTCCTATTGTACAGCCTGTATATGGTGCTAGAAATTGCAGCGGAGCGGAGTCAGAGGCCGTAGCTGCAACTATTGTTGTATATTTTAATGCACCAGCTTCTTCTAATGTTTTTGCTATTTGTGCTACTGTTGATCGTTTTTGTCCGATAGCTACATACACACAATATAGTTTTTTCTTTTCATCGGACGATTCGTTAATCTTTTTTTGATTGATAATTGCATCGATAGCCACAGCTGTTTTACCAGTTTGTCTATCTCCAATAATTAATTCTCTTTGTCCTCTTCCAATAGGAATTAAAGAGTCGATAGATTTAAGTCCTGTTTGCATTGGTTCACTAACAGATTGTCTTGGAATTATACCGGGTGCTTTTACCTCAACTCTTTTTCTTTCTTTAGAAGAAAGGGCTCCTTTACCATCGATTGGATTACCCAATCCATCTACAACTCTACCTAAAAGTTCTTTGCCTACTGGAACATCAACGATTGCATTAGTTCTTTTAACAGTGTCACCTTCTTTAATTTTTCTATCGTCTCCAAATATAACTACACCAACGTTATCGTTTTCTAAATTTAAAGCCATTCCTTTTGAACCATCATCAAACTCGACCATTTCTCCTGCTTGTACGTTATCTAGTCCATATACCCTTGCAATACCATCTCCTACAGACAGAATTTTTCCTATTTCTGATACTTCAGCTTTTTCCCCAAAATTTTTGATTTGATCTTTTAATAATTTTGTAACTTCTGATGGATTGATAGACATTTTAGTTTTCTAACATTTTTTGTTCGTATTTTTTCAATTGATTTTTAATTGATGTATCAACCATAAAACTACCTAATTGCAATTTAAGACCTCCAATTAAATCTTGATCGACTATGTAGTCAAATTTTATAGTTGATCCCATAGATAATGACAATTCTTTTCTAATATCCTCTATTTCCAATGAAGATAATTCTTTTGATGAAATTAAGGAAGCTTTTATTTCGCCTCTTTTTTTTGAGCAAGTTTTAAAAAAACTATCTAAAATTTTTTTGATAAAAAATATTCTTCTTTTTTTAATTAATAAAAAGAAAAAGTTTTTTAAATTTTTTGAAAAATTAAGTTTATCTGACAGTAAATTTAATATTTCATTCTGAGTTGCAATATTATGTGTTGGATTTTCAATAAAATTCTTCAGGTCAAGACTGTTTTTATAAAGAGATTGAAATATTTTTAAATCTGTCTCGATTTTTTCTAATTCTCCTTCTTCTTTGGACACTTCGAAAAGCGCACGAGCGTATCTTTCTGAAGTTTCAGTAGAGAAAGATTTTTTTGTACTCATTTTTAATTTTGTTTGAAATTATAGTGAAATAATGATCGTGTCGTATCACAAGAAAATATGTTGATCAAGTTACCAAATAGATAATTAACCAAAATTTACCGGATCTACATCAACCGTGAGTTTAATTTTGGATGATATTTTTAGGGAATCCAGAAGATTTGTAATTCTTTTTTGGATCGAAATTCCACTATTAAATCTTAAAAGCAGACGAGATCTAAATTTTTTTTTAATTTTTAATAGGGGTGAATCTACCGGTCCTAAGACCTCAATATCACTAATTTTTTTTAATTGTAATTTAATTTCTTGCGCTCCTTTAATGCTTAACTCATGCCTGCTAGCTGAAATTATTATAGCAATCAATCGTACAAATGGTGGTAAATGATTTTTTTTTCTTGTATTTAATTCCATTTTTAATAATTCTTCTGATTTGTCTTTAATTAATTCATTCAAGGTTAAATCTTCAGGTGTTAAAGTTTGATAGATTATTAATGACTCCGAACTAAATCTTCCTGCTCTTCCACTCAATTGATGATATAATTGGATATTCTTTTCTGTTGTCCTCAGGTCATATCCTCTTCCTGAAAAATCAGCGTCAACTACTACAACGCAATTTAGCTTTGGAAAATTAAAACCTTTGGATATCATTTGAGTACCAATTAAAATATCAACTTTATTGTGATTAATTTTTTTAAATAATATTTCAGTCTGTTTTTTTTTCTTCATATAATCACTTGAAAAAATTTCAATTTTATTATTTGGAAAAATATTTTTTACTTCTTCAAATATTTTTTCTACTCCAGGTCCATACATAATAAAATTACATTCACCCTCTTTATTACACTTATTTTTAATTTTTTTTTCTAGAGAGCAATGATGACAGATAGATTTATTTTTTACTTTATGAAAAGTTAAATACATTGAACAATTTGGGCAAGTATGCTTGAAGCCACATTTTTTGCAAATTAAATAAGGAGCATAACCTCTCCTATTTATAAAAAATAATACTTGTTCATTTCTTTTTAAAAAATTATTTACATAATTGATAGTTTCGTTAGAAATAAACTTATCTTTAATTTTGTTTAAATTTAAATTTATAATTTTTGTTTTTGGTAAAGGATAATCATTAAACCTTTTTAAAATTTTTATATGCCTATATTTTTTATTTTGAATATTATTATAGGTTTCAATTGAAGGGATAGAAGTAACTAAATGGATTGGAATTTTTTCAAAAGAAGCTCTGGATATGGCCATGTCTCTAGCATTGTAAATTACTCCTTCATCCTGCTTATATGAGGAGTCATGTTCTTCATCGACTACTATTACACCTAATTTTTTAAATGGTAAAAGTAGCGCTGAACGAGCTCCTACAACCAATTTTATTTTATTTTCTATTATCCCTTTCCAGATAATTCTTTTATTTTTTGGTGTTATTTTTGAATGCCATATTGCTGGCTCATAGCCAAAAAAATTTTCAAACCTTAATTTAAATTCATTAGTTAAAAATATTTCTGGTAGTAAAACTAATGCTTGTTTATTTTCCTCTATAATTTTTTTAATTCTCTCAAAATAAACTAATGTCTTTCCTGAACCTGTTGCACCTTGCAAAACTGAAACATTAAACTTGCCTTTAGCATTTTCAAGATATTTTAATGAGTCTTCTTGCTCCTTGTTTAATGAATATTTAGTAAATTTTATTTTTTTTGATTTTTTAATTTGATCTTTTTTTTTAAAAAGATTTCTTCCATTTCCAATGCACATTTTTAATGCCAAGCCTCTTGGAACCATGTTGTACATAGAAAACCACTCGATAAAATCGATTAATTTCTGATTAATTGAAAAATCTTCAATTTTTTTATTTATGTTTTTAATCTTAATATTTTT
>MDTC01028791.1_pt1 | contig 11491 bp, 11 predicted proteins | sample 811181 | NCBI WGS metagenome assembly MDTC01 (sample SAMN05326644, study PRJNA326480) | marine metagenome | isolation source: seawater | place: Pacific Ocean: North | collected 2011 | reverse complement strand
TTTATATCAAGCGTTGCTGATTTACTCTGGTCTATTGAGATTTGCAGACTGTTGCTCCGAGCCCATGGGGCATTCGAGCAGTTTACAGCTCCTGAGCACGATCTTTGTGAGTTCGTCCTTTTGGTAATAATCCAATCTTGTTTGCAGAGTGAAACGGCTTCTCATTGGAGAGGTAAGCAAACCCACCCTTGTCGTTGCTCCGACCAGGGTGAATCTCGGAATTTCAAGCCTAACGCTTCGAGCGTTTGGACCTTGGTCGATCATAATATCAATTCTGTAATCCTCCATCGCAGAATAAAGATATTCTTCAACGGTTTTGGGAATACGATGAATTTCATCAATGAAAAGCAGTTCACCTTCCTGCAGGTTGGTTAATAATCCAGCTAGGTCTCCAGGTTTGTCTATAACGGGTCCTGAAGTAATCCTAACCTCGCGCTTCAGTTCCCTGCCAATGATATGGGCAAGTGTGGTCTTGCCTAAACCTGGAGGGCCGCAAAGTAAAATATGCTTAAGAGGTTCTTCTCTTTTGCGTGCAGCTCCAACCATCACGCCCAATCTCTCGATTGTTTTGTCTTGCCCAGTGAAATCTTCGAAGAAAGGGGGGCGCAATGCCGCTTCTACATCTGATGAAGCTTGAAAGTTTTCAGGCTTTTTTGGCGTTTCTTCACTCATCATTCATTCGCTTCTGCTCAGATCAAATGGATTACGAATGAAAAGCTTTCGGCATCTCACTTTCCGGGAGTCGTTCGACCTCAGCGCCCAATCCCTGTAATTTCTTTTCGAATGAATCATAACCTCTGTCCAAGTGGTAAATTCTTTGTACCCAAGTTTCTCCTTCAGCGGCCAAACCCGCAAGAATTAAAGCAGCGCTTGCTCTTAAGTCCGAGGCCATTACTGGAGCTCCCGTCAAGCGCTTGCCTCCTCTGATTATTGCACTGGTTCCCTCAAGGGAGATTTTCGCTCCCATTCTCAATAGTTCTGGAATGTGCATGAATCGACTGGGATAAACTCTCTCAGTCAAAATGCTAAGCCCTTCCGCTCGACAGGCCAAAGCACAGGTTTGCGCCTGCAAGTCGGTAGGGAAACCTGGGTAGGGTAGGGTGATGGCCTCAAATGGTTTAACCCCACTAGGAGAAACTTCGACAGAAAGATTATTCGAATCCATTTGTTTAACTGAAACACCCGAATCCGACATTACGTTAATAAAGGCTCCAAGGTGGTCGATTCTCCCATCCCGTATTTGTACATTGCCGTTTGTAATAGCTGCCGCAAGCACATAGGTTGCGGTTTCTATTCGGTCCGGAATAACACGATGCCTGCAGCCGCTAAGGCTTTTCACTCCCTGGATTTCGATCATATGTGAACCGATTCCGTCAATCTGAGCACCCATGCTCTTTAGCATCTTGCATAGATCTGTTATCTCGGGTTCGCAGGCGGCACTGTCGATGGTTGTCTTACCCGAGGCTAGCGAGGCAGCCATGATTACATTGGCGGTACCGGTAACGGTGCTTCCATGCCTTCCTCCCATAAAAATAGAATTTCCCTTCAAGTCTTTGGCGTCAACATGGATAACGCCCTTTTCTAGTTTCACTTGGGCTCCCAGTCTCTCCATGGCCCGCAAATGGAGATCTATGGGCCTATTTCCAATTACGCAGCCTCCCGGCATTGGAATCTCCGCTCTCTTCAATCTTCCGACAAGGGGTCCAAGCAAACAAACGGATGCTCGCATCTTACGAACCAGTTCATAGGGAGCGGAGTGGGTAATTGCGGAGGGGTTTATTCTCCAAGTATTTTGATCAAGCTTTTCGACGTCGGCACCCAGTTCATTAAGTATTTGGGCCATAAAACGAATGTCACTTAAATCTGGAACATTCTCTAAAATACTCTCTTCGTTTGAGAGCAAACAGGCTGCAAATAGCGGAAGTGCAGAGTTTTTCGAGCCGCTGACGCTAACAGAGCCTTGGAGCTCTGGTCCACCGCATATCCTAAATACTTCCACTTGTTACGTGGATCGTTTTAATTGAGTGCACCCAATGAATTTTATTTGCCGAAGAGCTTGGAGAGAAAACCACTCACGCCGCCTTTAGTAGTGGGCTTTTTACCTTTGGCGTTATTACTCGGAGGGTTAGTCCGAGTATTGCTTGTGGAAGATTGTTTCCCTCCAGTTTTTCTGTTTCGGGATCGGGACCTTTTGTTTTTTCCTCGTTCTCCTTGACCGTCACCGTTTGTCTTTTCGGATTTTGAACTAGAGTGTCCGTCTCTTTTGTCCTGCCCCCTATTTTTGGGATTCTTTTCACCGTCTCTGGATCGTCTGTCCTCGTCTCTGGGGCGTCTGTCACCGCCGTCCCTGGATCGTCTGTCGCCGTCTCTGGATCGTCTGTCACCGCCGTCCCTGGGTCGCCTGCTGCCGTCCCTGGGTCGTCTGCTGCCGTCCCTGGACCGCCTGTCGCCGCCGTCCCTGGACCGTCTGTCACGCTCGTTTCTTTGCTTGCCTTCCTGTTTTCCGCTATTGGCCGGAGGTGTCGCGTTACTTAGGTCGTCGGTTAACTTTTTATCTTCGGAAAGGTCGACTTCACCAAAAGGAGCTTGGTCGGATGAAGGAGAGGAGTTTGATTCCAAGGGTTTTTCGCTAGAGCGATACCAACGTGATCGAATTTTTGATTTCATTTATTCGGGTAATCGTTTGAGTTTGAAGGGTTTTTCGTGAACGGCAATGGTGTATTCCATCGTCATTGAGGCGTGAGCCAACCCAGTCGCAGGCTTGTATATTCTTTTTTCCGAGGACGAGTTCCAAAGGAATGTTGTGTAGGCAAGAGATTAGTGTCCTTTGTAGAGACGAACGGCTTTGCATACAAGGGTAAAGAAAATCTTCTCATGATTAAAACCCCTTGCCTAATCATTCGTCATAGTTCTTACAGAGGTCATGGACAAATTAGAAAATATTTTTGAACTTCAGGAGGAATTGAATCTTAGGATCGGCGTTGAAATGAAGACTATGGATGAAGATGAGCGGGCGAAATGGATCCTCAATTATGTCCGAGCAATGCAACAGGAACTTGCTGAATTGACTGATTCCGTACCGTGGAAGTGGTGGGCTAACTACCAAGCCTTTGACGAACAAAATGCAAAAGTGGAAATAGTTGATTTATTTCACTTTCTGATATCACTTGCTCAAGTAATGGGTATGACTGCCGAAGACGTTCATGAAGCGTACTTGAAAAAGAATCAAGTTAATCATAATCGTCAGGACTCAGGATATTCAAAGAAGGACGAGGACGACTCTCGCCACATTTGATTAACTCGGAATTTGGCTTGAAAGGCCAAACTCCAAATCTAATTCGCCATTCCGGATAGCAGCTCGGCGCAACGAGATTTCTTCCTGGAAACCTTGTTCGCGTGAACCAAATTACTTTTGGTAGCTTTTTCGAGAGCTGAGATAAAGGAAGATGCAAGCTCCTTAGAAAGATCCGGGTTGTTGTCGGCAACGGCCGCCAGAAACTTCTTTTCGAGAGTTTTTAGGCGGCTGGAAGTTGCTCGGTTTTGGAGATACCGGGCTTTGTTCTTACGAATGTTTTTAAGGGCAGATTTAGTATTGGCCATAAGCGTGCTTCATTGTGCATCCTTTCAATCTTCCGTCAATTTCAAAAGTGCAGGAGGAAAGTGAATCCCGAGAAGCTATAAGCCGGATTCTGTTGCTCGATCCGTTGGAGGCTCGAACAGTCATTCATTTATCTATCAATGTAAACATTGATTCCCCGAAGTGGGGATGCGACGTACCCGAAACCATAGGGCGGGCTACCCGGTTTCCTATTTCGCCTTGCATCGGATTGGGTTTACATAGCCCGTTTGGTTGCCCAAGCGGCGGTGAGCTCTTACCCCACCTTTTCAACCTTGCCTCCCGAGAGAGGCGGTATGTTTTCTGTTGCACTTGCCGTGAACTTGCCTTGACGCAAGCCCCCCCCGTTTTCACAGGGAATCCTGCCCTGAGATGTCCGGACTTTCCTCTACCCATGAAATGACATGAGCAGCGAATGACCGCTTCTCGGAAATATACAATAATCTCTACACTTTGGCTTAGATCCATCCTGTAATTAGGAGTGGGATATTACCTGTCGACGTAGACGATGCGACCGCATTGATCGCATTGCGTAAGTTGTTGTTGAACGAGAACCGAAGAAATTACGTCATTGGAGACGCGAAGATTACAGCCGGAGCATTTCTGATCTTCGATTGGAGCAATGTATGGTGGCTTTGTGAGAATTCTTTTCGTTCGATCGTAAACATCCAGCATGGGGGGCTCCACATCATCTCTGGAAACGGTTATTTCTTGCCTAAGGGAGTCGATGTCAATTTTAACTTCTTCCTCTCTTTGTATTAAATCATTCCTTTGAATTTCAAGATCAGCGACTTTGAGTGAAATCTTTTCTTCGGCTATTTTTGCTGTTTGCCGTGCATCATCAATTTTAATGAGAACTTCAATTTGTTCGTCTTCTTTCAGACTCAATGTTGAAGAAAGGTTTGAAATTTCGTTTTCAAGTGCTTGATATTCCTCATTTTTCTTTACCGCGAGTTGCTTGTTTTTTTGCCGGCTAATTTGGTCGCCGATTGAAACGATTTCAGATTCAAGGGTGCTGTTGCTCGTTTCTAAGGTTTTCAATTCCAAGTTAGCCATGGCAATGGACTCCTTCTCAACAAGAATTTTCTTATCAAGCAGAGCAAGTGTCGTAGGCAAGTTTTGAAGTTCGTCTTCGAGGCTTTTAAGTCTACGGTCTCTACTGTGGAGCAAGAGTAGGCTCTTAAATTCTGGGTTTTGTGAAAGCATTTCTGGGGAAGATTTATCTAAGAGTGAGCCCGATGATGCCTTCTTGGAATGATAATGACAAGAACTTAGCAATTTGCCTTACTTGATCGAAGGAGGATTCTTATTGAACAATTATAAACCCCCGAAGAGAATGTCTTTGAAATGAAAATCAATGATTCAGTCAATGAAGCAATTTTAGCATTTTCAATGGGAGATGATGAGGAAGCGGAGCGAATTTTACACGAATGCTTGAGCGAAGATCCGGAGAATGTTGAAGCGTTGAGGGCTCTGGCCGAAGTCCTGCTTTCGATGAAAAAGGTTGAGCAGGCGGAAATAATATGCAGAAGGGCTCTATTTACTGAAGCCGATGATCTTTCCCTTATGGTAACTTTAGCCAGAATTCTCGTGAGGAAAGGGGATAAGGAAGGAGCGGAAGAGGCAAGCAGCAAAGCAAGAATCCTTGGGTGGAAGGAAGAACTTGCCGAAGATGAGACAAGCAACTAGAAGAAAGTCAGCCCATATATTCTAATTTTACCGTTAACACTCATATGCAAAACAAAAAGCACAGTTTGGAATTTGAAAAGCCTCTGCTCGATTTGGAAAAGCAACTTGAGGACCTGATTCAATCATCCAAAGACACTGACCTGGACTTTTCCGACGAGATAAGGGGAATCGAGGGAAAGATCGAGTCTACGAAGAGGGAAGTTTATTCCGACTTGAATTCTTGGCAGAAAGTTCAGCTCTCCAGACATCCAAATCGTCCTTACGCACTGGATTATATAAAGAGAGTCTTTGATGGTTTCGAGGAACTTCATGGAGATAGATTATTTATGGAAGATGCTGCTATTGTAGGGGGACCCGCAGAGCTGGCTGGAAAAAAAGTCATGGTTCTCGGGCAACAAAAAGGGAGAAATACGGAAGAAAATCTCAAGCGTAACTTTGGTTGCCCAAATCCTGAAGGCTATCGAAAAGCTCTCCGTCTCATGAAAATGGCAGATCGATTTAACCTGCCCATTATTTCTATTGTAGACACCCCCGGTGCTTTCCCGGGGATTGGTGCTGAGGAAAGACACGTTGCCGAAGCTATTGCTGTAAACTTACGTGAAATGGCTTCTTTTCAAGTCCCCATAATCTCTATTGTCATAGGGGAAGGAGGGTCGGGCGGAGCATTGGGGGTTGCAGTAGCGAACCGGGTGCTGATTTTGGAAAATGCCTACTACTCGGTTATTTCACCCGAGGGATGTGCCGCCATACTTTGGAAAGATCGTAAATATTCTTCCTCGGCGGCAGAAGCCCTTAAGCTTGATGCAGTTGAGTTGCTCAAGTTGGGAATAGTTGATGAGGTTTTGCGAGAGCCAACTGGAGGAGCTCATCGCAGTTGGGACGAGACTGCCTCAACAGTAAGCAAAGCTTTGATCAAAGCTTTATCCAATCTATCAAAAATGAATGGAGAAGAGATTATGCGTGATCGCTACGAAAAATTTCGAGCTATCGGTAAATTCTTGAACTCTTGAGTTTTAATCTCTGAATACTGCTCCGGGTCCGTTGTCATTCTGATCAATGACCCCGATTATGTCATTCCTAAGTCTAGTTCGCAATTGCTGGGTTGCCTCGATCTGTTGCATCAAGTTGCTGTTGTCCGCGTTCAGGATTGCGACTCGTCTATTATAATCGTTCTGTCTGCTCTGGCTTTCAAGAAGCTCTCCCTGTAACCGACTGTTTTCGGCCTCGTAGTTTCTTAGGCTGTTTTGCAAAGATAACTCTCTTGCAGCTATGTCACTGAGTTGTAATTGAAGTTGCTGAGATTCAAGCGCTAGTTTGTCATACGCTCTGTTGCCGTTTTCCTTGAGGCGAGAAACTTCGCTTTCCAACTGAGAATTACGATCTTCCATTGTTCTGATGTTCTCGTTTAAGATCCTCTCATTACCTACAGCTTGACTTAGCTGAATTTCCAGTTGCCGTGACTTGTCCTTATAAAAGTCTCCTTCATTCTTAAGAGAGCTTGATTCCTTGAGTAGAGACTGGTTTTGAGAATCGATATCCCGGACTTTCGCTACCAATCCCTGTTCGTTTGTGTTCATGTTTTGAAGTTCGACTCTCATAAGATCAATTGCTTCCTCCATACCAACATTCTCTGATTCTAAATTCTTGGTTTTTGACAGGAGCATTTCATTTGCATCACGCAATCCAAGCAATTGATCTGAAATTCTTGATTCTTCCATGCCAAGAGAGGTAAGTTCGGACCGAAGTAAGGATAATTCTCCTTTCATGGCTGATTCCGCTAGCTTAAGTTGGTTGTTTCTGGTGATTATATCATCGAGGTCGCTCTTCAAGTCGTTATTGAGGGATTGAATGCTTGATATCTGTTCGCCTTTTCGAGCGGATTCAAACTTTAGTTCATTGGATAAGTTGCGAAGTGTTTCAATCTCAGCAAGCATGGCTTCGTTTTCTATTTCAAGTTCCCGATGACGATCTCTGGAAAGCTCACCTTCACTTGCAAGGTTAGCGTTCCTGTCTTTGAGCAAATCTTCCACCCCAGCCAGTCTTCCAACCTCGTTTCTGAGAGCGCTTATATCTTCCTTCAGTTTTATTTCGTTAATTTCTAGAGATTTTACTTGAGCTTCACGACTTTTAAGCAGGGCCTCCGTGTCTCCTAGACGTGCTTCGTTGGAATCAATATCAATATCGAGGCCCGCAATTTTTTGCTTCAAGGCTGCATTTTCTCTGTCAACTTTCTCAGCAAAGGATTTAATCTTCTTGTTCTCAGCTGAAAGCGTGTTGTTTTCCGCCAAAATGTTATTTGCCCTACGCTGAATTGTGGTCTTTCCCAATTCAAGTTCTCTTATTTTAGCGTAATTGCTCTTTTCTTGAGCATCAAAAGATTTACCCGTATTTGTCAGTCTTCTATTCTCGACGGTTAGTTCCTTGTTTCTCTGGGCTAGATCCTGCTCATCTGCTTTGACTTCCTGTAATTGTCGTCTCAAGCGTGCATTGGTGTCATCAAGATACTGGTTGCTAGTCGTTGTCCTAAGCCCTTCCTGCCTAATTTTAGAAAGTTGATTCTCGAGTGTTGCAGCTTTGGCAAGTGCCTCGTTAAGGGTTTGCCTCAATGCGTCGTCTGTACCTGAGTCAACCGGCTGGACTTTGGTTTTTTGAGCAATAATGACCCTCGTTTTTTCGATCAAGGCGTTATGCTTGGCGACCAATTGATTATACTGCTCGATTAGAAATTCCGGATTCCGTAATTGAGACTCTGATTGGCCTTGAGAAAAGAAAGGAAAGAGGAAAAAAATTACTAAAGAAGTAGAATAAGAAAGTTTCATGATAAAATAATTTCGATATCCAAACATTTCATCATTGAACATCGATAACAAGAAGAAATTTAAAGAAGTAAGAGGAAGATGTCATCAAAAGGATGCTCGTCTTAGACGGTCGTTTACCGCTCGGGCCATTCCATTTGATTCATCAAGCAAGGAAATGTGAATTTTATCCCTATGCAACTTATCAGCTTTTCTCAAAGTACCGTAGAGGTTTTGTCCGATTTCATTAACATTTCCATCATTCGATAAAACAAAAAGCTCCGAACCATTTGCACCAAATTTAGGGAGGGATTTTCGAGAGGGCAGGATAATGACATCTCTTTTGCTGCGAGGAGCTAATTTCACCAAACTGTTTAAGTTTTGATAGAGTCGGATTGGAGTTTCTGGAGCATAATGCTTTGGGTGCAACCCGGGGGACTTGCGCGCGCCTCTGGCAAAGCTAGGGAAGGAGGAAGGCTTGATTTCGGCGCCAAGAAAATCTCCCAATTCTTTTTCCGCGATAGGACCAGGCCTAAGAATAGTGGGGATATTTGAAGTCAGGTCTAAAACTGTTGATTCCAAGCCGAACGCACATTTTCCGCCGTCTAAGATAGGTGGGCAATTCTTGCCAAATGCTTGTAAAACCTCATCTGCGGTTGTCGGGCTTAGCTTGGAGTGGGGGTTTGCACTCGGAGCAGCGAGAGGTTCGCCGGTTAATTCAAGCACTTTCCTGAATAGAGAATGAGAGGGAGAGCGAATCGCAACACTTTCAAGTCCAGCCGTCACTTCTCGAGGAACAATCGGCTTTTTCGGTAGGATCATTGTTAATGGTCCTGGCCAAAATAATTTTGCAAGCTCTTTAGCTATTTCATTAGTGAAAGAAATAGCCTCCGCTTGTTCAAAATCCAAAACATGGACAATCAAGGGATTGGATGTTGGTCTCCCTTTTATTTTGAAGACCTTCTGAACGGAGATTTTATTTAATGCCAAACAAGCTAAACCGTAAACCGTCTCAGTTGGTAATGCGACAACCCCGCCTCCACGGAGCGTATCCACATGAAATTTTAAATCATCATTGTGTAACAAAACACAAAGGGGATTGCTTGAGAGTTTTTACTCTGCCAACTGCATGTGCCTGGCCTTCTTGATTAATTTAGAAACCTTTCGCTGCTGCATGGGTGTGAGACTCGTATACTTTCGAGGGAGTATTTTACCCGTATCAGTAGTATACTTGGATAAGGCTTCCTTGTCGAGAAAGGTGTAGTTTTCGGGGTTACGACTCTTTGCTGGTTTGGCTTCTTCTTCAGTCATGACGAATATTAAAACAAATTTTTATTTTTTTGCAATGCCAAACAGTTAAAATTAACTTTGCCATTTATAAATTAATTCCTCGTTGACGAGAAAGCCTTTTAGAGTAATACTGATCCTTTATGAAAGTTGTATCTTCCATCAAAACACTTAAGAATCGTCACCCCGACTGCAAAGTCGTCCGTAGACGCGGTAGGCTTTACGTCATCAACAAAACCAACCCTCGCTTCAAAGCCAGACAAGGATAAGTCCGTGAAAAAAGACATACACCCCGTTTCCAACCCCGTTTGCTTCGTTGATGTGTCAAGCGGCAAGAAGTTTATATCCCAGTCCACTGTCCATTCCAAGAAGACTGAAAGCATTGATGGCGTGGACCACCATGTTATCGTGAGGGATGTAACCATGGATTCACACCCCGCCTACACCGGAGAAAAAAGGTTTGTCGACACGGCAGGTAGAGTCGAAAAGTTTCAAAGTAAATTCTCTCGCAGAAGTTAATTTTCTTTGTAATGCTGTGACATTGTTACAGTATGCCCTCTAGTTTTTTATCAAGCGACCTCGCATCGAAGACTGCCTTAATCCTTTCTACAGTTTTGGTCTCACCATGCTTCATCTTTGGTGACAGCATAGAAATGATGTTTATTGGGGAAGGCTCGTTTCTCATGGGTGATGATACGAACCTCAAAGATGAAAAGCCTGCCCATTACGTTTCCACCAGTGATTTTTACGTGGATGTATACGAAGTTCATATTTGGCATTGGGAAAAAGTTGCCACATGGGCAGAAGCTAACGGTTATGTCTTTTCAGACCCTGTAAAACTTAGAAAAGACGGTCCTTGGTGGTACAAGGACCGATCCGGTCTTCTTTTTCCCATGAACATGGCGAACTGGTATGATTCGGTTAAGTGGTGTAATGCAAGATCGGAACTTGAAGGGAGAATTCCAGTCTACTATACGGATTCGAATCAGACTACCGTTTACCGAACCGGTGACCTTGACTTGACTGATTCGAATGTTAATTGGACTGCAAGCGGGTATCGTTTACCAACCGAAGCCGAGTGGGAGAGAGCTGCCCGCGGGAAATCTGCGATGAACGGAATGGCTTACAGTTGGGGTAACTCTTTTCTGAATGGATCTATGGCGAATTACTCAAAAAGTGGAGACCCTTTTGACGATGCGAGTACCCCTGTCGGCTATTACGACGGCAGGCAAAAAATTATTTCGAGTGATAATAGTAGGGGAGGGGAGACTACTTCTCATAGTGATATGATTTCTTCGTTCGGATTATACGATATAACGGGGAACGTAAGCGAATGGTGTTGGGATTGGTACGATTCCGAATGGTATTATGATTCACAATCTACCCTTAAAGACGTTAAAGGACCTAAACTATCTCAGCTTTCAGACGTACGTCCTCGTCGAACTGCTCGGGGCGGCAACTACAAAAGTTTTTCAGAATCAGATCTGGCGGGAGGGAACTCTCTCAGAATCGCCTACAGGGAAGCGCATTTGCCCGATTTAGGTTCTCGAATGAGAGGACTAAGGTGTGTGAGGGCAAATGTGGAAGACCCTCTTTGGCTGACTGCAAAAGCTTGGAGTCATTTTCCAAACTGGTTCTATCTTGATTGGTTTGGCTATTATTTCCAATCTGATTTGGTGTGGATTTATCACGGAGATTTTGGTTGGATTTATCCTGAGGGAAACGGATCATATGACAATTGGTTGTATTTCCCGAAACATGGTTGGTTGTGGACGAATCGATATTGCTTCCCCTTTTTTTACTCTTCTGCGGATTCGGCTTGGCACGAATATGATTTGTTAAATCCCGAAATCGGCTGGTTCAAGCGATCATCGGATCAAGTTGCTAACCGTTGGGGACGGGTATTTACACGATAGGACACTGTTTCTCCAACTATTCTCGGGGATTTATGTGTGGATATTCGAAACTTAAAAAAAAAAGAAATACACTTGACGAATGTCCAAAGTAATGTTTTTTTTGAATCCTTTATCTCATTTTTGAGACTGTTCTTTGAAAGTTATTTTGTGTGATCTATTTTGATGGGTCACCGGTCATATTTTTTTGA
>MDTC01097828.1_pt1 | contig 11492 bp, 8 predicted proteins | sample 811181 | NCBI WGS metagenome assembly MDTC01 (sample SAMN05326644, study PRJNA326480) | marine metagenome | isolation source: seawater | place: Pacific Ocean: North | collected 2011 | reverse complement strand
AATAGCTACACTACATACGAAATTTAATAAAAATATATTAAACCAGCCTATCTCCTCGTAAAAATATAAATTTTCATTCTTGGTTAATATTGCGCGCCACACAAAAATTTGCGAAACGCTCACCTGTAGAACCATTAACCAGCTAAAAACATCCACAAAGAAAAGTTCATGATTATTAATTATTCTGATTACATAACTAAACATGTAGATGTATGAAATCTCAACAAAAGTTACAAGAAATCTTGTGATAAAAACTGATGAAAGCAGATTATCATGCAAAACAGCGTGTGAAGAATAGTTAACAGGGAACATACATCTGTAAGCGGAAACCAAAAATAAGATTTGTGCAGGAATAAGAAGATATGGGTCTACAGAAGAAATTGGAGAAACTATAGTTTGTAATAGAAAATATAGATTAACTAAGATTCCAATCTTTAAAGTCCATAATAAGTATTTATACATAATTAACCATAGGAATACAGATTTTAAGACTATTAGGTATTTAATTCTAGTGAATCTAAAATTAACTGAATTGGATGAATTGTTTTAACCCCTGATGATTTTTCAATATTCCATCGACAAGTTTCACTGTCGCAAAGAATCAGATCTGGTTTTACTTCTTCCACTTGATCCATTAAACCTTTTCCAATAGATCGAGAAATATCAGCCTTTCCGCCAATGTAACCAAATGTTCCTCCAACTCCACAACAATCAGCTTCGGATAAATGAATAGAGATGTTTGGTATTTGTCTTAATAATTCAACTGCAGGTTGACCCATTCCATGATTTCTTAATTGGCACGGACCATGATAAATAATCTTTTTATCAACTGATTTCATTTTTTTTGAAACATCTTCAAAATGATTCTCAACTAAATATTCACAAATATCAAATATAGATTTTGATACCTTTGTACTGCTCTCATCTGAAAGATTTATATATGCAGAGTATTTTTTTTTGATTGTTAAACTGCAACTTGTAGATGTAGAAATTATACTTTGTGCCGAATTTAATGAATCGCTTAGTGATTTTATAGTTTTTTTGGCCCTATATTCAGCTACATCCCATTCTCCTGATGAAAACATTGGAAGAGAACAACAAAGTCCTGGGTTTGTTATTACATTATATCCAAGAAAGCTCATAAGTTTAGATGCAGCTATTCCAACATCGGGATCATAGTTGTCAACAGCGCATCCAGAAAAATAAAATATATTTTTTTTATTTTGATCAATTCTTATTTTGTTTGAAAAGATCTTAAACTTATCACCTGCAAAATAAGGAAGGGGAGCTTCAGAATCCAAATTTAAAAGTAAACCTGAAAGCCACCTAAAAAATCTATTATGCAAAATAAAATTTGAGAACGATGGAAATAAATTTCCTATTCTTCCTATTAAATAGGGTCTATTTAACAATTTCTGTAAAAAAGTTATTTTTTTTTCTTTATTGGCTATATTTGATTTTGAGTGAGCAATAATATCAGTTATAGCGACGTTATTTGGACAAACACTCATACAAATTCCACAGCCATTACAAAGATCTGAAGAAATTTCTAATACATTCTCAATGGCTCTGAATCTTTCTGCTTGAGGACCAGAATACTTCGGGCCTGGAAATTGATCAGAGTTGTTTGCAACGGGGCAGTAGGAATTGCAAATTCCACATTTAGTACATCTGTCCATGGAGTCTAATACGTCTTTTGAATTAATGTGGTGAGATTCCATAACTATTTAATATAAATGCTCTTTAATAGAGATATATCCTTATCCCATTTCTCCCAGAGACCTTTCCGTTCGTCATCAGAAATTTTAGGAACATAGGTATCATAATTAACTTTGAAATTTTCAATATCTTTTACAGATATTTGTCCGGCACCAAAGGCAGCAATAAGTGCTGCGCCATATGCGGTCATATTCTTTTCTTGAGAGACATTTACCTCCAAGCCTAGTAAATCTGCATGCTTCTGCATTAAATATTTATTATTTGAAGGCCCTCCATCAGCACACACCTGTGACACTTCAGTACCCAATCTATCTATCAATAATTTAATTGTTTCGCTGCATTGGAATGAGATTCCATCAAGAACTGCTTTTGTAATTTGTGCATGGGAACTGTCTAGACTTAATCCATGAATAATACCCTTGGCATTACTAATCCAATGAGGTGCTGAAAGGCCAGTAAAGCTTGGAATCATAGACACAGAGTGATCATCTTTCACTGACTCTGCTGCTTCAGCAGATTTATTAATATCTTTTATGAATCCATTTTTAAAACACCAATCAATTGCAGACCCTACTGAAAATACACCGCCTTCAATTGTATACTCTATCCCGTTGTCTAATTCCCAAGCAATAAAAATTGGCAATAAGCCATCCGGTTCTAACATATTTTTTTGAGTATTTATCTCTATAAAAGCTCCTGTTCCATAAGTTGCTTTTACAGTTTTTGAATCAACACAACCATGAGCGAATAATGCAGCATGAGCATCCACAATGTCACCTGATATTCTTATGTTCGAAGAATTAATCTCTGAATGTTTTATCACTCCAAAATCGTCTGCAGACTTTTTAATTTGTGGAACTAAATTTTGATCAATTTGAAAAGCTTCTAATAACTCTAAATCCCATTGACCGTTTCTAATATTTTGCAATGCCGTTCTTGACGCAGTTCCTGAATCTGTTGCAAAAACTTCTCCACCAGTTAGACGATCAATTACATATGTATCTGTTCCACCGAGTCTTAGGCCCCCTTCTTTAAAAGATTGTTTAACTTCATCCACATTATTTAAAAGCCAATTAAATTTTGAGGCAGAAAAATATGGATCTAGTAGAATTCCAGTTTTGTTCCGGACAAGGGTATCAACTTTCTGATCTGCTAAATTTTTACATATAGCTTCAGTTCTTTTGTCCTCCCATGAAATAGCTGGACCCAAAATTCTTTGGTTATTTTTACTCCAAGCCATGCTTGTTTCACCTTGATTGGCAATAGCTACTGAATGCACATCGGCCCACTTTAAATTTGCTTTCTCGAGTGCTAGAAATGAGGCCTTAATTGATGTATGCAAGAAATCATCTGGGCTATGTTCAACCCATCCTTCCTTTGGGGTTTTTTTTGGCATTGAAACTGAAGAAGTAGATAGTATGCCTTCCTCTAAGCTAAATACCAATGCCGTAGTATTTGTACCTCCATGATCAATTCCAATAAAGATATTTCCCATTTAATAACCTAAATAATTAAATACATTATTAGCCGAATGCCATCCAGATGCAATTGACACTCCTTCGCTAGAAAACTCTAAAGAAGGATTCCAATTAGCAAGGTTTCTTCCTGTAAAGAAAATATTCTTTAGTTTGATATTATCTTTATTTGTTGGATTTAAATTTTCATCTGTAAGCACACCTGAATCTTGAAGAGCATTAATAGACTCGTAACTTTTATTAGAAGACATATGTGCTTTAAAAATTGTTTTTGAATTAAAAAGCTCTTCAATTACCTCGCCATCGCTCCTTACTTTTAAACCTCCCATTAAAATTCCCCCATTAGCTACTATGAATGCCTTGGCATTAATGGTTCTTTTCGAATTATCAATAATAGATTCACATATGTTGTTTTGTACATTTGTACCGATAACAGAAGATCCGTGATGAATATTGCTCTTCTTTAAAATTTCTCTCTCAATAGATTTGCTTAACCTTATGCTGGGAATTGATGGAGGCAGAGTTGGCACCTCTAAACATTTGATGGATAGAATTTTATTTGCACTTTCCATTATTTTAATATGATTCCGAATACCTAAAACAGCTGGAAAAAGAAGGACATCAAATTCGTTATTTATTTTGTTTTTAATATTAAAAAAATATTCATTAGGATTAGTTAACTTATCAAAAGATTGGGCAATGCCAGAATTATCAGAACTTAAATTGGGTAAAGGTTTATTTATTTCAATTAATTTAATTGAGCTAACATAATCTTGGATTGAATTTGAAATCAACTCTGAATGAAAATCCTTATGACCATCAAACTTAAAAATAGCTACGTTCTTATCCTTTATTTCATCAAAAGATGCTAGATTTCTATATCCTCCATAGCTAGGTATTCTTAAGCCTATGGGAGATATTGTGTCTTTATTCTTTTCAAACATTTTATATCCCAATTCATTAATTATATCTTTCTCAAAGAACCAATTTATTGATTGTTTAACTTTCTCTAGACCTATCAAATTATATGGGTGATCTTTATTTAACTGACCAAATGATTTAAATGGACATCTATTTTCATAAGATCGTAGTACTTTAATATCACCCATTGAATAAATGGAAGAACCTTTGCCATTTGTGATAATCCTTGATGAAATTCCAAGCTCCTCCAATCTTATGGCCGCCACATAAGCATCTAACTCAGAGCCAATTATTAAAACGTCAGTTTTCATGATCGAATATCCTCTTTTTCAGAATTTTCTTCATTCAAATCTAATCCAAAATTTTCTCTTAAAACATAATCATTCAGCAGTATTTGCTTCGCTTGATCTCCATATGAAGTTTTTATTGAACCTTTCAATCTTTCTGTACAAAAACTAATCATTGATTCTTTAAAATTTGCTAGATTGCTTTTTTTTGAAACAATTTCAGCTAATCGACTATTGCAAAATGTGCCCTGGCATGGACCAAAACCTACCCTAGTTCTTCGTCTAATATCATGAAAATCAGTTATATCCTCTTCATCTATTAATTTTTCAATATCTCCTCTTGTTACAAGTTCACATTCGCAAATTAATTCTTGATGTTTTTTTTCGTTTTCAGTTCGAACAAAATTCAATGTTGGGGTCCAATTCATTTCTTTTGAATCTTTAATTGGAGTAATGTGAGTAACACATGGAGCATTTACTCCAAACTTATTTCCTAGCTGATTGACTACATCTTCGGCCATTGATCTGTGCGTTGTTAAAGAGCCTCCGCAAACAGTTAAAAAATTTTTTATACCATCCAATTCATGATTAATAACAACATGGCTTCTGGGGAGAGGCAAATCACTGCTATGATTTTTTGGCTTTACTAAAGGTCTCACGCCGGCCCACGACCTAAAAGCTCTATAGCTTTTTATTTTTGGAAATAACTCCTCCGCTCCAGTCAAAAGTTCCTGAATTTCTTCTGGTCTTGCTATTGTGGTATTTGGGTCATTAACAACTTCAGAAGTTGTTCCCCATAAACTAACTGTTCCAGATGGACACATAATATCATTACTTGAAGGCATCCTGCATCGATTTATTGCCTGACCAACAATTCTATGCGAGAAAACCATAATTGAACCTTTGGTTAATTGCAACTCAACTTCTTGTTGAGCCAAAGCTGCGATTCTTCCTGACCATGGGCCAGCAGCATTAATTATTCCATCACATTCAATATTTTTCTTTATTCCATTTTTGTCTAATACTTCAACTGAGTTTATTGATCCGTTAGATTGATTTATAGCAGTTACTTGATGTCCAGTAAGTACCTGACCTCCATGTGAAAGAATATCTTTTGAAAGCATATCAACGAGCTTCCAAGAATTAACCATTGCATCAGGTACGCTAAATGCCCTAGAAATATTTGCAGTTAGTTCTTTCTCAGTGTTTAAAACATCCTTGATATCTAATTCTTCACACGGTATTTCTGCCTTATTACAACATTTAACAAATTCATCAGGGTAATCAAGATCATCATTTTCTAAGCTGACAAATAAGCCGCCTACTAACTCTACGGCCTCTGGTGCTATTTTATTTATTATCACTCTCTCTTTATAACATTCAGCTGCATATAATGTATCTGAAACGACATACCTCGCTCCACTTTGAAGCATCCCATGAAATCGTGAACTTGTTCCTGAACCCAAATCACCAAATTCAATTAAAGTTGTATTATAACCTCTGAGCACCAAGTCTCTCGCAACTCCACAACCTGTTGCCCCTCCCCCAATAACAATAATTTTAGGTGAATCTTTTTTAAGCATTAGCAATAAATCCCAATTCTTCTTTTCTTTTTTTTGACCATGCATTTACTAATCGATCAACAATTATTGCAATAAATGCAACACAAATTCCTGCTGTTAGTCCTCTACCAGGATCAACTTTGGATAATGCTATTAATGTTTCTTGTCCTAGATCTCTTGTTCCAACTAAGGCTGTGATAACAAGCATGCTTAATCCCATCATCAAAGTTTGATTTACACCAAGCATGATATCTGGGAGTGATAGAGGTAATTGAACTCTCCTTAACATTTGAAATCTTGAACAACCTACTGATCTAGCTGCTTCTAAAAAATGACTGGGTATCTGTCGAATACCACTATCGGTATAACGAATTGCAGGTACTATTGCATATAATATAACTGCAATCATTGCTGAAAAATCTCCAACACTAAAGATCATTATCACTGGAATTAAATAAACAAATGCTGGTAGAGTTTGGAAAGTATCAATGATTACTTGTGTTACTCTATGAACTCGATCATTTTGAGATGCAATAATTCCTATTGGGATACCAATAAGGTTTGCAATAAAAACACAAACTCCAATTAAATATACAGTTGTCATCGCTTTTTCCCAAAAACCAGTCATTGCAATAAAAATAACCAAGGCAGAACACTTAATGCCCAAAGCTAGACCTTGAATTCTTAGTCCAATTGCAAATACAAAAAGTACAATTAAAAACCATGGTAAAGTAGCCATGAAACCCTTAAAAGGTTTAAGAATATATATATATGTAAAATCACGAACCAAACTAATGGAACCATGATAGTTGATATTTATATAATCAATTATTCCATCCCAAAAACGTCCTGATGAAAATGTAATGGCTTCAGGAACAATATAAAAAAATGAAAACCAATTAGATAAGATCCAAGTAGAGAAGATTGTAATAAATATTATTAAAAGTAAATTCTTCTGAATAAATGAAGGATGATCATTATGATATTCTTTTTTCTTTACTGCCATTTTTTGACTAAGTCTATCCAATATAATTGCTACCAATGTAATGGCTATACCTGCTTCAAATCCTTGACCTATTCTTAATTGTTTTAATGATTGCCAAACATCATATCCCAATCCTCCTGCTCCAATCATCGATGCAATAATAACCATATTCAAAGTTAACATAATTACCTGATTTACCCCGAGCATTATCCTTGGCTTAATTGAAGGTAATAAAACTCGAAAAATCATTTGATAAGTTGAGCACCCTACCATCTTTCCAAGTTCTAAAACTTCACTATTAACTTGATCTAAAGCATTTTTTGTTACTCTCGCCATGGGTGGCATTGCATAAATGAGAGTAACTACTAATGCTGCTGCCGGACCATAGCCAAATAGCATTAAGGCAGGAACTAGATATGCAAAGACTGGCATGGTCTGCATAAAGTCAAATATTGGTGTTAAAAAACTATCTGCTCTTCTTGATTTATAAGATAAAAATCCCAGAAATGTACCAGTAATAATTCCAATAACTACTGCTACAATGATTGAGGAAAATGTAGTCATTGTACTTTCCCATAAATCAAAGGCGACTACATATAATAATGATAAGCCAATAAATATAGCTAAGAAAGTATCTTTAAGCCAAAGAGCCAAAACAACAAATACAATAATTATTGCAATCCAAGATAGTGGAGGAATAAAAAAAGTGCTTTGATCGCTAAGTTCAAATTCAAACCCTTTAGCTAAAAGTCCTTTTAAAAATAATGAAGGAGCATCCAATAAATTACCTATTGCTCTTGTAAATTCTTTAAATGTAAATAATCCAAAGTCAGCTGCTTCAATCAACCACTTTATAAAAACTGTAATATATTTGGCAATTGGTAGTTGAATATTTTCTGGAAAATCAGAAACCCAGGGAAATAAGTGATTTGGGTAGAAATATAAAAAGAAAATTAATCCGATAAATAGTAAAGAGATACTATCTCTTTTATCCAAACCTATAATTTTCATTGATTTGACAGATCAAAATTTAAACCAGGGTAATTTTATACCCTGGTTTAAATAATGTTAATTATTTATTTGAGCCACTCTCCCCAGATTGACTCATTATTAGCAATCCATTCATTTGCAACATCCATAGTATCAACACCATCAATATCACTTTTGTAAACAAGATCGCCCATTGTTTTTTCATCTAGAGTAAATTGTCTCCAAACATCATAAGCCTTTGGCCAGATGTCTTCTCCTCCAGCCCATGCAGATTTCCACATAAACCCTGTTGGGTTACCGCAGTCATGAGTTTTATCTGGATTAGGGCCCCAGGACGGATCGTCATAACAACCATCTCCATATTCAGGCCAAACAACAAATTCTCCTGGATACATTGCTGGCAGCCAGTAAGGTTGCCACGTCCAAGCCAGGATAGGTTCTTTTCTTTTTACTGCAGCAACTATGTCTGCTCCTAATGCGGCATCACTTCCAGCATTAATTACTTCAAAAGGTAAGCCTAGGGATTCAATTCTTAAATTTCCTGTTCCACCCCATTCAATCGGTCCTTCTAAGAACCTTCCATTTGGAGAAGTTTCAGCGGTTCCTAAAGATTTTGCACACTCTTTGTCTAATAGAGCTTCCCAATTTGGTAGTCCAGGACATTTATCCTTAACATAAAGTGGATACCACCAATCTTCAAAAACAGAAATTCCGATATTTCCCATGTTTGAAACTGTTCCACTTCCCCAAGCATCAGCCATCACATCTTTTGCAGTTGTATCCCAACCTGGAGAACCAATATGTAAATCTCCCGACTTCATACCTGCAAATTGACCTATGTAATCTGCTGGAGTGTATTCTACGTTATAGCCTAGTTTCTTAATCAGCTCTCCGTATATTTGCATGATTATATTGTCACCTGAGTATCCCATAATAACTACTTTTATTGGATCTTTAGATTCAGGCACGTCAGCTTTAGCAACTGAATACAAAAAAGAAAAAGCAATTAGGATAGATACAAGAAGTGAACCAAATTTATTAAAAGTTTGTCTCATTATTTTATCCTCCTTCTTAAAATAAACCCTTATTTTAAATAAAATTTAATCATATCAAGTAACTAGACACAATATATATCTGAATAATCGTTGATTTCTGCTGCTAAAAAATACAAAGTATACTCTAATTTATTAGATTAAAACGGCTCTAAAGTAGTAAATATGGAAACTCTTCAAGAAAAAAAAGTTAAATTTTCTTGCGTTAATCTCTGGAAGATCTTTGGAGATAAACCAGAGGTTTTTTTAAAAAATCATAGCTACAATCCAACACAAGAAGATCTAAAAAGCTCAAGTATGATAGGAGCTGTACAACAAGCCAACATTGAAATCTTTGAGGGAGAGATTTTTGTAATTATGGGCTTATCAGGATCAGGAAAGTCAACTCTTGTTCGATGTTTATCTCGTCTTATTGAATCAACTTATGGTGAGATTTATTTTGAAAATTCTGATCTTAGAAAAATGTCTGATAGTGAATTAATTAATTTGCGTCGACATAAAATGGGAATGGTATTTCAGAATTTTGCCCTCTTACCTCATATGTCAGTATTAGGAAATGTTATGTTTCCTTTGGAAATTCAAGGAGCAAATTCTGGTGAAACTAAAAAAAAGGCACTCGAAGTTATAGAGCTTGTTGGCTTAAAAGGTAGAGAAGACTACTTCCCAAAAGAACTATCAGGCGGACAGCAGCAAAGAGTTGGTATCGCAAGATCTTTAGCTGTTGATCCTGAAGTATGGTTTCTTGATGAGCCATTTTCAGCACTAGATCCACTAATTAGAAAAGAAATGCAGAATGAGTTTCTTAGGATTCAAAACATGCTTCATAAAACAATTATTTTTATTACTCATGATTTTGATGAGGCAATTAAATTAGCTGATAGGATTGCAATCATGAAAGATGGTTTGATAATTCAAATAGGTTCTCCTGAAGAATTAATCACAAAGCCTTCAGATGAATACGTTAAAGAATTTACAAAGGATATTATTAGATCAAAAGTGCTAACTGCAAATTCAACTATGAGACCAATTCAAGGAGAAGTTGAAAATTATTTTGAAGTAAATGAAAAATCAGTTATTGAATCTTTTGCCTCTGAACTTCTAGATACTAATAAAAATGCAGTTGTGCTAAATGAAACAGGGCAACGAATTGGAATTATTTATAAAGAAGATATAATTAATATCTTATTGAATAGAGACAAAACGTAGTCATTCTGGGATTTGTTGAGTCATACAACCTAATCCACCCCCACCAACGGCCTGATAGGTACTTGGCGCTTCAACAACATCTAAATTAGGAAATATTTCTTTTAACTTTATAACAGCTTCAGCTTCTCCTTCCCAGCCTACTTGAGGAACTATAATGGCTCCGTTCATCACATAATAGTTTGGATAAGGCGTAGGATACTGAACATTATCAATAGATCGTGTATAGGGAAGGAAATCAAACTCAACTATTTCTAATTTTCTACCCTTTGCGTCCGTTGCAACTTTTAAACGGGATAAATTTTCTTTTAGAATTTCAAAATTAGGATTTTCTTTGTCTGAGCAAGTCTGCACAATAACTTTTCCAGGAGCAATGTATTCTATGACATTATCTACATGTCCATCTGTTTCAGTATCTTCATAGAAACCTTTGTATAGCCAAATAACCTTTTCAATTCCTAAGTAATCCTTCAAGCCTTGCTCTATATCTTCTCTACTCATAGAAGGATTTCGATTTTGATTTAATAATGTCTGTTCTGTTGCAATTAAAGTGCCTTCTCCATCAACACAGATAGCGCCACCTTCAAGAATAAATGGTGCCTCATATAGAGGAACATTAAAATAATCTGCAATTGTATTTGGGACACTCCCTACTCTTTCGTAAGTTGGGTATTTATCACCCCACCCATTAAATTGAAATTTTACAGCAGCAATTTGACCGTTACCATTTCTTACAAACATTGGTCCATTATCTCTTATCCAAGCAAACTCTGTATCTGCAGGTATAATTTTTGCATAACTACCGCAACGTCTTTCTGCTTCTTCTATATCATTGTGATCTGCAACTAAAAATGTTTCTTCGTATTCGGCCATTTTTTTTACTACTTCAACTATCTCATCCCGAAATAGTTCAGGTTCTTTTTCGCCCTTTGTCGGCCATGAAATTAATGAGCCTCTATGTCTTTCAAATCGTCCAGGCATAATAAAACCATCTTGATATGGGGTAGTTTTGCGAATTTCCGGCATTGATAATTTATATATTGTCTTTTTCAAATTGAAGAAGCATAATTTATCTTACTATGAGTATCAGTTTATCCAAAGTCGCTTCGCAAAAAAAAATTAAATATTTTTTAATTAGCTTTGTAGACCTATTTGGAGTCTTAAGAGCAAAACTTGTTCCAGCACAGGCTATAGCAGGAATGCAGAAAGATGGTGCTGGTTTTGCTGGTTTTGCAACATATTTGGATATGTCACCTGCTGACTCAGATATGCTAGCTATACCCGATCCAAAAAGTCTT
>MDTC01272414.1_pt1 | contig 11493 bp, 11 predicted proteins | sample 811181 | NCBI WGS metagenome assembly MDTC01 (sample SAMN05326644, study PRJNA326480) | marine metagenome | isolation source: seawater | place: Pacific Ocean: North | collected 2011 | reverse complement strand
TTAAAACTTGTAAAAAATATCTTTCTAAAATGAGTAAGATAGGAATTACATTGGAAATCGAGTTGGGAGTTACTGGAGGTGAAGAGGACGGAATAGATAATAGTGACATAGATAATACTAAATTATATACACAACCTGAGGAAGTTGCTTTTGCCTACAATGAACTAATTAAAATTTCAAACAAATTTACTATTGCTGCAGCTTTTGGAAATGTGCACGGTGTATATAGACCAGGAAATGTAATTTTAACGCCAATTATTCTTAAAAACTCTCAAGAATTTATTCGATCTAAATTTAATATTTCTCAAGATAATCCTGTCAACTTTGTGTTTCATGGGGGGTCTGGCTCAAGCATTCAAGAAATTAGAGAAGGAATATCTTATGGTGTAATCAAAATGAATTTAGACACAGACCTTCAATATGCTTTTACTGAGGGAGTTAGAGATTATATTCTAAATTACAAAAATTATCTTTTGCAACAAATTGGTAATCCTGATGGAGAAGACATTCCTAATAAAAAATACTATGATCCTAGGAAATACCTTCGATCTGGAGAGCTATCATTTAAAAAGAGACTTATTCGCTCTTTTCAGGACTTAAATAATGTAAACACATTAAGATAAAATAGATGTTTTGGTTTAAAAGGAAAGACAAAAAAGTAGTTACAGAGACCAAAGACAAAAAGGAAATACCAGAAGGTCTTTGGTATAAATGTCCAAAATGTAAAGTAGTTGTATCTTCTGACGAACATCAGAAGAATTTATGGGTATGTAAAAACTGTACACATCACGAAAGAATAAATTCTAAAGAATATTTTAGTATCCTATTTGATAATGGGAAATTTATAGAATTAGATACAGAGATAACTTCCTCGGATCCACTAAAATTTCAAGATACAAAAGAGTATAATGAAAGACTTAAATTGGCAATGAAAAAAACTGGCCTTAAAGATGCAGTGAGCTCAGGATTTGGTGAAATTGATGGAATGAAAATAACAATTGCTTGTATGAATTTCAATTTTATCGGAGGTTCAATGGGTTCTGTGGTTGGAGAAAAGATTGCAAGATCAATAAAATACTCCATAGATCATAAAATTCCATTTATGATGATTTCAAAATCAGGTGGTGCTAGAATGATGGAAGCTGCTTTTTCTTTAATGCAAATGGCCAAAACCTCTGCTAGATTATCTCAATTGTCTAAAGAAAAAATACCATATATATCTTTATTAACAGATCCTACTACAGGAGGAATTACTGCATCATTTGCTATGCTTGGAGATATAAATATTGCAGAACCTGGTGCATTAATTGGCTTTGCAGGGCCACGTGTAGTGAAAGAAACTATCGGAAAAGATCTTCCTGAAAATTTTCAAACCTCAGAATTTGTACTTGATCATGGTTTTTTAGATTTTATTGTTGAACGATCATTTTTAAAAGAAAAAGTTAGTCAATTCCTAAAAATGACATATTATACAAATCAAGAATCAAAATCAGATTAATTATTTATATTTGCAATTAAATATTTATACATAACTAACATTAAAATAATTTAGGCATGTACCTTGACACTGAAAAAAAACAAGAGTTTTTTAAAACTTATGGTAAGAATAAAAAAGATACTGGTTCCCCAGAAGGACAGATTGCTCTTTTTACATTTCGAATTTCACATCTAACCGAACATCTCAAAAACAATAAGAAAGATTTCGGAACCCAACGTTCCCTTATTACTTTGGTTGGAAAGAGAAGAAAATTACTCAACTATCTTATCAAAGTTGATATATTGAGATACCGAAAAATCGTCAAAGATCTTGGATTAAGAAAATAATCTATCTAAATAATACAAAAGGTGTGCAAAGCATACCTTTTGTTGGTTATATAAGAATGCTTTTAACAATCAGAATCAAAAAAAACTAACCCATTCTTGTAAGTCCATAGGTATAAGCCTAAAAGAAAACACTATCTGATTGTTAAAAGCATAAACAAATATTAAATTATGATCCCACAAGGGCTTAAACAATCCATTGACCTAGGAGATGGAAGAACAATAGAAATTGAAACAGGACGAATAGCAAAACAAGCTCATGGATCTGTTGTAGTACGTATGGGAGATACTATGCTTTTAGCTACAGTTGTTTCTAATAAAGATGCTAAAGAGGGAGTTAATTTTTTACCCTTGACTGTTGATTACAGAGAAAAATTTGCTGCAGATGGGAGATATCCTGGAGGATTCTTAAAAAGAGAAGCAAGACCCTCAGACCAAGAAATTTTGGTTATGAGACTCGTAGATCGTGTTTTGCGTCCACTATTCCCCTCAAATTATCATTCAGAAACTCAGTTGATGATCCAACTGATGTCCTACGACAAAAACTGTATGCCGGATGCATTAGCAGGTCTTGCCGCATCTGCATGTCTTTGTTTGTCAGATATTCCATTTGATGGTCCTATATCCGAAGTTCGAGTTGCACGAATTGATGGTAAAATGGTAGTAAATCCGAATCCGGAACAATTAGAAGGTGCTGACATGGACCTAATGGTAGGAGCTTCAATAGATAGCGTTACTATGGTAGAAGGAGAAATGGACGAAATTTCTGAAACAGAAATGATTGAAGGAATAAAATTTGCCCACGAAGCAATAAAAGTTCAATGTGTTGCGCAAAATGCGCTTGCAAAAGCCTTCAAAGTGGGGAGTAAAAGAGAATACTCACACGAGGAAGATGACGATTTTGAACTATTGAATCAAGTAAGGAAAGCATGTTATGATAAAGTCTATTCAGCAGCAAAAAATGGAAATCCAGATAAAAATGCTCGAAAACTAACTTTTGAAGAAATTAAAAACAATTTTCTGGAATCATTAGATGATGAATTTCGTTCTGAAAAATCTTTTCTTTTAGGAAAATACCTAAAAAAAGTAGAAAAAGATGCTATTCGCGATGTGGTAATTAATGAAGGAATTAGATTAGATGGAAGGTCAACCACGGATATTCGTCCAATATGGAGTGAAATTAACTATTTACCATCAGTTCATGGTTCTGCCCTATTTACACGTGGTGAAACTCAATCTTTATCCACTGTAACCCTTGGAACGGCTCTAGATGTTAATCGGATTGATAACGTTACTTTTCAAGGATCTGAAAAGTTTTATCTTCACTATAATTTCCCACCATTTTCGACTGGGGAAGCTAGACCAATTAGAGGAGTTAGTAGAAGAGAAATTGGACATGGAAACTTAGCCCAAAGAGCTTTAAAAGGAATGATTCCAGAAGAAAACCCTTACACAATTCGAATCGTTTCTGAAATTTTAGAATCCAATGGTTCTTCTTCCATGGCAACAGTGTGTGCTGGCACATTAGCACTAATGGATGCTGGTATCCAAATGACACGTCCTGTATCCGGAATTGCTATGGGACTAATTTCAGACGAAGAAACCGGAAAGTTTGCTATTCTATCAGATATATTAGGAGATGAAGATCATCTTGGTGACATGGATTTTAAAGTAACAGGAACTGAGAATGGAATTACTGCTTGTCAGATGGATATTAAAGTTAAAGGATTATCATATGATATTTTAACCCAAGCACTAAAACAGTCTAAAGCAGGGAGAATTCATATCTTAGGTGAAATTTTAAAAACAATAGACTCTCCAAGAGCAGAATTAAAACCTCATGCTCCTAGAATAAAAATTTTAAAAGTAGCAAAAGATTGTATAGGTGGAATTATTGGACCGGGAGGTAAAATAATTCAGAAACTTCAATTAGATACTGATACAACAATCACAATTGAAGAAATTGATGGATTTGGTAAGGTTGAAATTCTTGGTACCAACAAAGAAGGAATGGATGCAGCTATTGCAAAAATTAATGAAATAGCTTTTATGCCTGCTGTTGGTGACGAATTCGACGGGAAAGTTAAAAATATTCAAGCTTACGGAGCATTCGTTGAAATTGCGGCCGGTAAAGATGGATTGCTTCATATTTCTGAAATTGATTGGAAAAGAATCAATAATGTTGAGGATGTTTTAAAGGTAGACGATTCTGTTAGAATAAAAATCATCGATATTGATGCCAAAACAGGTAAAATGAAGTTTTCAAGAAAAGTTTTATTACCTAAACCAGAAACAAAAAATAAATAACTATCTTTTGAAAAAATCCTCTTCCATTATGAAGAGGATTTTTTATTTTTTATGGAGAACAAAAAATATAAAATTATTGGTTTAACAGGTGCAAGTGGTTCGGGAAAAACTACTGCCTCAAAAAAACTAATAAACTCTATTAAACCAGAAAATATTTTATTGATAAGCCAAGATTCATACTATAGAGACCTAAACCATTTATCATTAGAAAAAAGAAATAATCAAAACTTTGACCATCCTGATGCTTTAGATTTAAAATTATTGGAAACACATATAAAGTTACTACAAATGGGAATAGCCATCGATAGTCCCATTTATAATTTCAACAATCACAGTAGAGAAAAAAAAACCAAAAAAATTTACCCAAAAAAAATAATTATTGTAGAGGGTACACTAGTATTAAGTCAGGATTATCTTCGTCCATTATTTGATATGTCTATTTATTTAGATTTAAGCCAAAAAAAATGCTTAAAAAGGAGAATTTTTAGGGATATTAATGAGAGAGGTCGTTCCATGAAAAGTATTAAAGATCAATATGAAAAAACAGTAAGACCAATGTTTGAAAAATTTATTCTTCCAATTAAACAAATTGCAGATATTGTTATTCCTGGTGTAAATAATGATAAAGAAATATCAGAAATCATTAAATACCTAAAAGAAATATAAATAATACTTCAGAATGTAACCTTTAAGACTTTTCATACGTATATAAATAAATAAATTAAATCAAGAATTATGCGCCAATTAAAAATTACTAAACAAGTCACAAATAGAGAAACCGCTTCTCTAGATAAATATCTTCAAGAGATAGGTAAAGTAGACTTGATTACTGCTGATGAAGAAGTAGAATTGGCACAAAGGATTCGAGATGGAGATCAAATTGCTTTAGAAAAGTTAACTAAAGCAAATCTTCGTTTTGTGGTTTCTGTAGCGAAACAATACCAAAACCAAGGTCTTTCTCTTCCAGATCTCATCAATGAAGGAAATCTTGGACTAATTAAGGCTGCCCAAAGATTTGACGAAACCCGCGGATTCAAATTTATCTCATATGCTGTGTGGTGGATTAGACAATCAATTCTTCAGGCACTAGCAGAACAGTCAAGAATAGTGCGCTTACCCTTAAATAAGATTGGTTCAATTAATAAGATAAATAAAGCATATGCATCCATTGAACAATCAGAGGAAAGAGCGCCCTCAGCTTCAGAGATTGCTACTTTCTTGGATATGAGTGAATCTGATGTTAAAGAATCTCAAAGAAATTCAGGAAGGCATGTTTCTATGGATGCTCCATTGGTCGAAGGCGAAGACTCAAATTTATATGATGTATTGCGCTCTGGCGAGAGTCCAAACCCAGACAGAGAGCTTTTAAATGCTTCTTTAAGTATTGAGATAGAGCGTGCACTAGAAACTTTAACTCCCAGAGAGGCTGATGTAGTCCGTTTGTATTTTGGTCTTGAAAGTAAACAAGCTCTAACTCTTGAAGAAATAGGTGAAAGATTTGATCTTACTAGAGAAAGAGTTCGACAAATAAAAGAGAAAGCCATACGTCGATTGAAGCATGTCTCTCGAAGTAAAATTTTAAAAACATATTTAGGTTAAGAAGACTTATACCCTACTTTATTATCAAAAAAAATAAATGTCTCATCTGATTGCTCCATCTGTCCTTGCTGCTGATTTTGCAAATATACAGCGTGACTTCGAAATGATAAACTCCTCCAAGGCTGATTGGTTTCATATAGACGTCATGGATGGCGTTTTTGTTCCAAATATTTCCTTTGGAATGCCTGTTATATCAGCTATGAAAAAGCATGCAAAAAAGCCTTTAGATGTTCACTTAATGATAGTTAATCCAGATCAATATATTTCCAAATTTAAACAAATAGGTGCTGATATACTTACAGTACACTATGAAGCCTGTCAGCACTTACATAGTACACTTAAAGCGATCAAGGCTGAAGGAATGAAGGCAGGCGTTGCATTAAATCCTCACACTCCGGTATCACTATTATCGGATATTATCCAAGATACTGATTTAGTTTGCCTAATGTCTGTAAACCCCGGATTTGGAGGCCAATCCTTTATCGAACACACATATAATAAGATACGAAAATTAAAAAAACTGATTTTGGATAACAAGGCAAATACATTTATAGAAATAGATGGGGGTGTAAACAATAAAAATGCTGAGAGTTTGGTTAAGGCTGGAGCTGATGTTCTAGTTGCAGGTAGCTTTATATTTAAATCAAATAAGCCAATTGATACAATTTCAGAGCTAAAATTAATTTGAATCACAATAAATATTTTTTATAATCTTAACTATCTCTAAGATAGAAAAATACTTTTGATGTAAGTCTTAAATAAAAAACTGTTAACAACATCAAGTATTGTATTTTCTTATTTCTGGTCATTTTCCTTAAAATTGAATTAATAAATTCATTTGAATGAATAAAATCTCAAATAAGCGCATAATCGTTTCTGTAACAAATGATCTTTTCACAGATCAGAGAGTTAAAAAAATATGCGATAGCTTAATAAAACTGAACTATGAAGTTCTTTTAGTTGGGCGATTACTTAATCAAAATAAAGAGTTAATAAGAGACTATAAATGTATAAGAATGCACCTATATTTCAATAAAGGTGTTCTTTTTTATGCAGAATATAACATTAGACTTTTATTTATCTTATTATTTTCCCGGGTCGATATATTTCATGCAAATGACCTAGATACTCTAATGGCAAACTATATAGCATCAAAAATAAGAAACAAACCTATTGTCTACGATTCTCACGAGTATTTTACTGGAGTCCCAGAAATTCAAAACAAACCTATTGTAAAAATAATTTGGACAAAAATAGAGAAAAGTATTTTCCCCAAATTGAAATTTATATTTACCGTAAATGACTCCATTGCAAGGCTTTACAAAAAAAAGTATGGTAAAAATTTAACTGTGATGAGAAATATTCCAAATCCAAGCAAATTGGTTCGATTTAAAAGTAAGTCTGAATTAAAAATCCCTTTAGATAAAGATATAATTATTACTCAAGGAGCTGGAATAAATGTAGACAGAGGAACAGAGGAATTAGTAGAGGCTATGAAATACCTTGAGAATGTTTGCCTATTAATTTTAGGAGATGGAGATGTAATTCCGCAACTTAAAAAAAGAGTCAAAGAACTAGAGTTGGAAAACTGTATCATGTTTAAGAAAAGAATGTCTTATGAAAAAATGATACAGCATACTAAACACGCACAAATAGGACTATCATTAGATAAAGATAGTAATATCAACTACAAATACAGTTTACCAAACAAAATTTTTGATTATATACATTCAAATACGCCAATACTTGCAAGTAAATTACCTGAAATAGAAAAAATTGTTTCAGGCTATGGCATCGGTATATTTATTGATAACCACAAACCAAAACACATTGCTGACAAAATTAAATTTATGATAAAAAATAAAAGACTCAACACCAAATGGAAAAAAAATCTTAAACACGCTGCAAAAGAATTAATTTGGGATAATGAAGCAAAGAGTCTTAAAGAGATTTACTCAAAAATCGGGTAGTATACTCATATTTTTTTTAGGGAAAACTGATCCTTCAGTACACTGAATTACTTGCGATGGAAAATCTTTAATTAGAGAATAATCGTGAGTTATCATAAAAATAGCCTTACCTTCAGATTGAATCGCTTTTAATACAGACATAATTTCTCTTGAAGTTTCTGGGTCTAAATTTCCGGTTGGCTCATCAGCTAAAATCAATTGTGGCTCATTTAATAGTGCCCGAGCTATTGCAACTCTTTGTTGTTCGCCACCAGATAATTCATGAGGCATTTTGTAACCTTTTTTACCCATTCCAACTTGTTCAAGAACATCTGTAATTCTTGCTTTTATCTTATCATTTGTAAACCAACCAGTAGCCATAAGAACAAAACTCAAATTATCTTGTACAGATCTATCTGACAGTAACTGAAAATCTTGAAAAACAATACCGATACTTCTTCTTAAATATGGAATATCTCTTTCTTTAAGTATTGATAGATCGAAGCCCGCAACCTCGCCTGTTCCTTCTTGAAGAGGAAGATCTCCATAGAGGGTTTTGAACAGACTACTTTTACCACTACCTGTTTTTCCTACAAGATAAATAAAATCTCCCGAAGTCAAATTTATATTAACATTATGAAGAACCAAATGATCTTTCTGATAAACTTTAACATCTTTTAATCTAATTATTGACGTTGTCATAGTAATATTTTAAAAGTTAAATTGAACAAACCAAGTTAATATTATTTGACGAAATTTTATATTGTATTAATTCATTACTCCAATAAACTAAAAGTATTATTAATGATAGTTGCATCATACTAAGTTTAAAGAGGTTTTTAAATCAATATGAGCGTAAGTACTCTTTTACTTTTTTTAAAAATTTACAACTTTATCTAAATCTTCAATAAAAGAGTTTGATAAGTTCAACACATTGCTTAAACATAAAAATATCTACTTGAAATGATTACTTTTACTGAAAATCTGATATTATGCACATAATTATTTCACCAGCAAAAACCTTAGACATGAATCCAAGAGGAATTAAATTAAAAAGTTCCCTCTCCCCTTTCTTGAACGAATCTCAATCTCTAATAAATAACTTAAGTAAACTTAAATCAACTGAAATTCAAGCTTTAATGAAAGTAAGTCAAAAAATTGGAGATCTCAATGCAAACAGATTTGATGACTGGCATACTCCTTTCACAATTAATAATGCTAAGGCTGCCATATTCGCATTTAAAGGAGATGTATACTCTGGACTTAATGCAGAAACATTATCCATTAACCAAATAGAATTTGCTCAAAAAAATCTGAGTATTATTTCCGGTTTATATGGACTGTTACGCCCTTTGGATCTCATTCAAGCTTATCGACTTGAAATGAGTACTAAAATCTCAAAAATAATTGGAGAAAATCTGTACGAATTTTGGGATTACAAATTAACAAATGAATTAAATAATAGAGAACAAAACTGGCTTATCAATTTAGCATCAAATGAATATTTTAAATCGATAAAAGTATCCAAGTTAAAGGCGAAAATTATTCATCCTATTTTTAAAGATGAAAAAAATGGAGTTCTGAGAACTGTTGGTATTTATGCTAAAAAGGCTCGCGGAATGATGTGTAGATTTGTGATTGAGAATAATATTCAAAACCCTGAAGAATTAAAGAGTTTTAAAAATGAGGGATATTCTTTTATATCATCAATTTCTTCAGAAACAAAATGGATCTTTACAAGATGAGTATAGTTGGTAAAAAATTAAATCTTGAAGTATTAAGAATTACAGAAATTGGCTTATTTCTTGATTCAATCGATAGGAAACATAATGGAATTTTACTTCCAAGAAAATATGTTCCTAATGGGGTTGAAGTTGGTGATTTCATGGACGTATTTATTTATAAAGATTCTGAAGACAGAATAATTGCAACTCGACTTGAACCTTATATTAATATTGGAGAATTTGCTTACTTAACTGTGAATAAAGTAGAAAGTTTTGGAGCCTTTTTAGACTGGGGAATTCCAAAAGATTTATTTGTTCCTATTTCACAACAACTTACACCAATGATAGATAAAGAAATTTATTTAGTGTATGCGTACCTTGATAATCAAACTAACAGAATTGCGGCAACTTCAAAAGTACATAAACATATAAAAAATGAAGCAAAGGAACTTGAAATAGGACAGCAAATAAGTTTATTAATTTGTGACAAAACAGAACTAGGTGTTAGAGTAATTGTAAATAACACCTTCTGGGGATTAATATTTCACAACGAAATTTTTCAAGAAATTACACAAGGTCAAAAAACAATTGGCTACGTCAAGAAGATTAGAGAAGATGATCAAAAAATTGATATTACTCTTAAAAAAAGAGGGGTGGAAGAATTAAAAGATGCACGTTCACAAATTTTAGAAGCACTTCATGATAACAATGGATTTTTACCTGTGCATGACAAAACAGCTCCAAAATACATTTATGAAAAACTTGAAATGAGTAAAAAAGTATTTAAAAAAGCAATCGGAAATCTTTACAAAGAAAGAATGATTGACATCAAGAAAAATGGAATTTATTTACTTATTGTAAAATAACTTTCAATTTGGATTAGAAGATTTTGAATTTTTATTAAACCTAAATTTACCTTTATATTTGACGTTAAACCCTTTTTTGCCTTTGCTATACTTTATATTTTTTCTTTTTCTGTTTGGCTCATAATTAGGTCCAACCCCAATCTCTATTGGCATAGTAATTTTATCAACAACCTTATCCATTAAAACCTCTATATTATAAAATAACAATTGATCTCTGTCATTAATTAAAGTAATAGCATGACCCTCAGAAGCATTCCTTCCAGTTCTTCCAATTCTATGAATATAGTCCTCAGGATCGGAAGGAATGTCATAATTTATAACTAATGAAATACCTTTTATATCTATCCCTCTAGACACGATATCTGTAGCAACAAGGGTTTTAAATTTCTTTCCTTTAAATTGCTCCATAACCTTTGTACGTTCGTCTTGTTCCAAATCTGAAGACATTGCTTTAGATCCAATTCCTTGTTTTTTTAATTCTCTTTGAATAACAGAAATATTCTTTTTGGTAGAAGAAAAAATAATCACTGATTCAAAGTCCATAGACTTCAATATATGAGCAACTAGAATCGGTTTTTGATTATCAAAAGTTAGGTAAGATTCTTGTCTTATTGTTTCAGCTGGTTTAGAGATTGCAATATTAACTCGCTTTGGATTTCGAAGAATATTTTGAGCGAGATTAACAATTTTAGGAGGCATAGTAGCAGAAAATAATAAAGTTTGTCTATTTTTAGGAAGCTTATCAACAATCCGCATAATATCATGATTGAATCCCATATCTAACATACGATCTGCCTCATCTAAAATTAGATATTCAATACCAGATAAATCAATATTTGCTATGGATAAAAAAGACAAAAACCTTCCTGGTGTGGCAATAATTACATCTGTTCCTTTTTTAAGAGCCTCGGCTTGAGCACTCCAACTGTTTCCGTCTCCTCCTCCGAATACTGCCTGAGAACTTACTTTAACGAAATAAGAGAATCCATCAAATTGCTGATCAATCTGTTGGGCTAACTCTCTTGTTGGTGCAATAATAATTGCGCGTATTTTTTTTTTTTTTAACTTGTGAAGTTGATTAAGTATAGGCAGAATAAATGCGGCAGTCTTTCCAGTTCCAGTTTGTGCACATGCAATAATGTCCCGACCACTAATAATTACAGGAATTGCAAGTTCTTGAATAGGAGTAAGTTTCTCAAAACACATGGCATCCAAACCTTCTTGGAT
>MDTC01242541.1_pt1 | contig 11493 bp, 13 predicted proteins | sample 811181 | NCBI WGS metagenome assembly MDTC01 (sample SAMN05326644, study PRJNA326480) | marine metagenome | isolation source: seawater | place: Pacific Ocean: North | collected 2011 | reverse complement strand
GATAAGAAATCTAAAAAACTTAAAAACAAACCACTTTTTGCTAAAGTTGATTATTCGCTAAAGCATGTTCAAAAACAAGCAGTCTGGGAAAATATTCTTGTAAAAGAAGCAATGTGGTGCTTTGCAAGTGAATCTTCATTTAAGCAAAAGATAAGAAGAATGTATTCTAACTATGGAATGTACAAGTCTTGGGCAAATAAGTTATCGACCCACTTAAAATCAGAATTAAGTTTAGAAAAAATCTTAGATAAGATGCTGAAGGTACTCATTCCGGAAAAGTGGTTAACGAAACCAGAATACTTTTTCGTAAGTGATCTTTTCGTAGATGATTACGTTGGCGGTGCCGAACTAAGTCTAGAGACATTGATTAACTCGGGACCTTCTAAAAAATATGTAAAAGTTAGAACATCTGAGTTGACGGATCAACTAATTGACAACAACAAGGATGCGAAGTGGGTATTTGGAAACATTGCTAATTTATCTAGTGATATGATATCAAAGATTTCTGACTCTGGAATTAGTTACTCTTTTGTAGAGTTTGATTATAAGTTTTGCAAGCACAGAAATCCAGAACTATACAAAATGGTAGAAGGTGCAACGTGTGACTACAAAAACACTGACAGAGGTTCTGTGATGGCAAACTTCTGCAATAAAGCAAATTCTGTATTTTTTATGTCAAAGAAACAAATGGAATTGCATCTTGAGTCTTTACCTTCTTTGAGAAAAGACAACATTCATGTTTTATCTTCCCTGTTTGACGATGACTTTTTTAAGTTTATAGATAACGTGAAACAAAAAGTTAAGACTAAGAATGACAAATGGGTGGTGCTAGGTTCAAGAAGTTGGGTCAAGGGTCTAAATGAGACTGAATCATACTGTAAGGATAAGGGTTATGATTATGATGTTTTGTGGAATTTGCCATACGCGCAGTTTTTGGAGAAACTAGCGGAGTCTAAGGGTTTGTGTTTCAAACCATCAGGATTGGATACTTGCCCCAGAATGGTTATTGAGGCAAAACTTTTAGGTTGCGATTTAGACATGAATGAACTTGTACAGCACACAGGAGAAGAGTGGTTTGATGGTTCTTACGATGATATAATTAAGTACCTTAAGAGTCGTCCATCCTTCTTCTGGAACACGAGTTTTGCATGAACAATCATTTTACTGTAATTATACCTGCTTTTAATTGCGAGATGTGGGTAGTAAATAACCTATCGTCTGTTTTTCGCCAAAACTATAAAAACTATAAGGTTGTTTACGTAGATGATTGCTCAACAGATAATACCTTTGCATGGGCAGAAAGTTTACTTGACGAATCTGGAGTAGATTTTGAAATTATCAAAAACGATAAAAATAAAAAAGCACTCTGTAATTTATATACCCATATCCATAGATGCAAAGAAGATACAATTATTGTTACACTGGACGGCGATGATTCTTTTGCCGGTGTAAACGTTTTTGAAACACTTAACAAGCATTATCAAGACCCTAATTGCTGGATGACAGTTGGTTCCTATATGCAAAATGACAATTACACAGTTGTATCTCCAAGGGTTAGCGATGGGTATTGGGAGAAAAATATTAGAAAACTACCGTGGTCTTTTTCGCATCTGAGAACCTTCAGAAAAAAACTGTTTTGCAAGATCGACAAAGAAGATCTCCTTGATTTAGATGGTAGATTTTTTCAGTGCACATTTGATCGTGCGATGATGTATCCTATGGTAGAAATGTCTGGTAAAGATAGGGTAAGGTTAATTGACGACATACTGTACATATACAACAGAAATAATCCTATTTCGGTAGATAGGGTACAAAGATATGACCAATTAAGAATAGAGAAACTGGTTTGTAATAAAAAACCATACAAAAAATTAGACAACTTATGAATATATTTTTAGATAACGTAAATCTTGATTCGACCAGCGGACCCAACCACTTTGCATCAAAATTAAAAAAATATATGGAACTGCAAGGGGATAGTTTCAATCCTTCAGAGCAATACGATGTTCAACTATCTTTTATACAAAAAACACAAACAAGAGCGCCACTGTTTCAGAGATTAGATGGTATATATTTTAACAGCGCACAAGATTATAATTCTTTGAATGCTGAAATTAAAAATACCTATCATCAGTCTAAAGGCGTTATATTCCAGTCCGAGTTCAATAAAAATTTAACATTTGAGTACTTTGGTGAGCACGAAAATTATGAAGTTATCCATAACGGAGCAGACTTAGAATTTATAAGTCAGGTTCAACCTATAAATAATTCAATATTAGATAGTTTCGATGATGTCTGGTGCTGCGCCAGTTCATGGAGACCTCACAAAAGGTTAAGTTCAAATATCTCTTATTTTTTACAAAACTCAGGCAAAAACGATTGCTTGGTTGTTGCTGGGTGGCCACCAAAAGATGAAGTAATTGCAGACAAGAGAATTCTCTATATTGGCGATGTGGATATACGTATGCTCTATGGTATATACAAAAAAAGCAAATATTTTGTTCACTTAGCGTATTTGGATCACTGTCCTAATGTTGTTGTTGATGCTGTTGCATGTGGATGTCATATTATATGTTCATCTGCTGGGGGTACAAAAGAGGTAGCAGTGAATGGCACTATAATCGATGAGGGCGAGTGGGACTTTGCACCATTGAAACTTTATGAACCACCTGAAATGAATTTTGATAATAGAAGAGAGAACATTTCTAGCACAAATATAGATATGAAGTACGTTGCGTCAAGATATCATAATTTTTTAAGAGGTAGCAAATGAAGATTTATATTAATAATCCTAATGAAGGTTGGGTGGTTGATAGGTTTAGAAGAGAATTCTGTGCTGAAAATCCTGGTATTGTAACTGAAAATGTATATGATGCAGACGTTATCTGGATAATTGCACCTTGGACTTGGCGTTCAATACCAAAGCATGTTCTTCACAGCAAGAAAGTGGTTTGTACGATACACCACATTGTTCCTGACAAGTTTACAGAAACAAAGCATTTAGATTTTTTATCAATGAATGAAGTTGTTGACTTGTATCATGTTCCATCTCTTAAAACGGAAGAGCAAGTCTCTCTCCTTACAAAGAAGAAAATATGGACTCATCCGTTCTGGGTTAATAAAGATTTGTGGTTTAGTATCGAGAATAAAGAGAAACTAAGAGAAAAGTATAATCTTCCAAAAACTGGAAAAATTATAGGATCATTCCAGAGGGACACTGAAGGGCATAACCTTAAGTCCCCAAAACTAGAAAAAGGTCCGGATGTATTTTGCAGTGTAGTTGAAAAAATCCATAAAGATAACCCAAACACCACAGTTCTCTTGGCAGGTTGGAGAAGACAATATGTGATGGAAAGGTTGGATAAGAGTGGTATAAAATATTCTTACTTTGAACTCCCATCTTTTGAAGTTATAAATGAGTTGTATAATTGTCTAGATCTATACATAGTTGGGTCAAGACATGAGGGTGGACCGCAAGCAATATTCGAATGTGCACTAACAAAGACTCCGATTGTTTCAACTGACGTAGGGGCAGCAAGTCTTATACTTCATGAAGATTCATTATTTGAAATAGGGCAAGAGTTCAAAGCGGTACCTAATGTTGATTATGCTTATGGTAAAGTGTCTCAATACGATAAGTCAAATTGTATCGTAGAGTTTGTATCAAAATTTACTAATTTATAATATGAAAGTCTATATTAACAGAGAACCAAAATACGGACCTTGGGGCGGCGGAGCGAAAACAGTAAACGCCCTTTGGAGAGAATTGCAAAATAACGGACATGAAGTTGTATCTAATTTATCCGCCGGAATAGATGTTATATTTTGTTTTGATCCGAGACCTAATCAATATGGTGATTGGTATCAAACATTCATAGATTACTGTCAACTAAACACTTCTACGAAGTTAATACAAAGAGTTGGTGATTTAGGAACGCACTCAAAACCAGAACTTACAAGACTTGTCAAACAAACTCTTAATATATCTGATTATTTTATATTTCCAAGTCAATGGTCAAAAGAGTGGATAGGTTTTGTCGGAGACAACGCAGTGATTATAGATAACGCTCCAATGCCTTTGTTTTACAACCATAGGAGCGAAAATAATAAACTAGAGAATTCTGTATCGGTAGTCACTCACCACTGGTCTACAAATCCAAAAAAGGGTTTTAACTTGTATAGCAAATTTGATGAATGGTGTAAAGGCGAAAATGTGACATTTAACTATATTGGACAATTACCCCAAGGCATTAAGTATGATAATCATACAAGACCAGTTTCAGCGGAAACTCTGTCACAAGAACTTCCCAAACATCAAATATATTTAACTGCCTCAGAAGAAGAAGCAGGCGCTAATCACGTCTTGGAAGCAATGGCATGCGGATTGCCTGTAGTGTACAAGCAAGACGGAGGTAGTATTGTAGATTACTGCAGTCCTTATGGAGAGGGATACTCCGATTTTGACGGTATGATCTGTGGATTAAAAAAAATTATAGATAATTATAGTTTGTACAAAGACAGCGTAATGAAGTACAATGATACCAACCTAAACGTGGTTAGAGAGTATATTAAAATTATTGAGGAAGCGGTAAATGAAAGTTAATATAAGTGTAGATGATGTAACAATACACCCCAGGTCAAATACTGACGTACTAATAGAGTGTGAAAAAATGATTGATCAATTTCCAGATATAAAAATATCACTCTTTGTGCCCACTGCCTATTGGAGAACTCAAAAGATAGGGACTGTTACTGGCAAACCTTTACATATCTCTGAAGACGAAGAGTTTTGCGAGTTGTTGAAAAACTTACCAGAGGAAAATTATGAGATAGGTTACCACGGGCATTTTCATGGAATACCAGGAATTTCTGATAACGATGAGTTTCAATACCTGGACTACACTGCAACAATGCGAAAGATAGATGACATGTTTGCAGAGGTTGAAAAAGCAGGGTTAGAAAAAAAGTTTAAAAAAATTTTTAGACCACCTGCCTGGAGATTAAGTCCTCGCGCTTTTCGTGCCTTGTCTGATCGTGGTTTTGAAATATTTGCTTTAACTGACTTGCCGTATACAAGAGAAGTTTATGCTGGAGAGGAATACAACCACCCATGCACATTTTCTAACCAATTTCCTCCATTTAGTCCGCTAAAAATTTCCGAGAAATGTGGTATAGTTTATCATGCCTGTCAGTGGGATAAGAACTTTCTAAATTCAGAAAAAACTTCTTCACTGCTAGATTTCTTAAACAACAATGAAAGTAAAGAGTTTGTTTTTTTGGAGGGTTTACTGTGAGTAGTTTAGAAAAATTAGAAGTGATAATACCAACGTATCACTCACGAGCGTTGACAACAATACTTTTAAAAAGTTTTGAAAAATTTAAACCAGACAATTTACATTTGATATATCACGTTGTTGAAAACTCTGACGATATATCTTACAAACAAGAAGTGCTGGATATTAGTGAGAACATTAATTGGTACAACAACCCAGATGCAGATACGAATTATTCTAACTCAAACAATAAACCATCTTGGGCAAATTGTGCCGCTATAGATTATGTAAGAGAAAAAGTAGCAACACCATACACTTTACTTTGTCACAATGATTGTGTAGTCACAAGCACTAAATTCTTTATTGAACTGGAAAGTAAAATCAACGAAGGTTTTAAACTTATAGGTACTTGTAGATTCCCAGCAAATAATGCTTTACATGTTGCAGGTTTACTGGTAGAAACACAACTATTGAATGAAGTCGGAGTAACACCAGATTTTTCTAAAGGATTAGATGTTGGTGATATACTAACAGTTCACTGTGAAGAAAACAACATTCCCATTTTTTGTTTCAGCAATACTTTAAATGATAAGTCTTTAACAAAAAACTGCAATGAACCATGGAGATCTCTAGGTCCAAATTGTGGTATAGATAGGGCATTAGATTCGAACAGTAGCGATGTTATATACGTCCACCTTGCAAGAGGTGCAGAGAAAACACTAGGAAGATACCACAAACCAGGCAAAGTTTACATGAGTGGTTGGGCGGAACTTTGTCACAAGCACGTATTGGAGGAAAGGCATGTCTAAAAATATTTTGATAACTGGAATAGCAGGACTATTGGGAAGTAGATTGGCAGACTGGATAATTGAAAACACAGACAATGTTGTTATTGGTATAGATGATTTGAGTGGTGGATATAGAGAAAACATCAACAAAGATGCAATTTTTTATGAAGCAAATCTGGTCGACCTACAAAAAATTGATAAGATAGTTGAAAAACACAAACCAGATATTGTTTATCACTTTGCAGCATATGCAGCAGAGGGTTTGAGTCCATTTATTAGAAGTTACAACTACCAAAATAATTTGATAGCATCTGCAAACTTAATAACACTTAGTATTAAGCACGAAGTTGAAAGATTTGTTTTTGCAAGCAGCATGTCTGTTTATGGTGATAAATACACCCCACCTTTCCATGAAGATTTGCAACAATGCCCAATTGATCCATATGGTGTGGCAAAGTTTTCTGTAGAGCAAGATCTTAAGATTGCATATGAGCAGCACGGTCTGAAATACACAATTGTTAGACCACACAATTTTTACGGAAAGAATCAAAACATATGGGACAAATATAGAAATGTTCTCGGCATTTGGATGTACCAAATTCTTAACGATCAGAGACCAACTATTTTTGGAGATGGCGAACAGAAAAGAGCATTTAGTTATGTGGATGACTCCATAATTCCCTTTTGGAATGCTTCTCAAAGAGACGAATGCATAGACCACATTATAAATTTAGGTGGCATAAAAGAGTACACAATCAATCAAGCATGCGAAGTTTTGCTTAAAGTTTCAGGAACGCACTTAGAACCACTGTATCTAGAACAGAGGCATGAGGCGAAGCATGCATGGTCTACGTGGCAAAAATCTGTAGACATGTTAGATTTTCAGCATTCAATAGACTTAGAAGAGGGGTTGACAAAAATGTGGGATTGGGCAAAAGAGCAACCCATGAGAGAAAGGTTTGTGTGGCCACAATATGAACTAGAAAAAGGTATTTATGAATTCTGGAGAAAGAAGTGAGAGAATTTTCTATAAACAAGTTTTCTAAAGAACTAAACGAGATGACTTTGTCAGAGCGAGAAAGAACACACCTTCAAAGTCTGGAATTGATCCAACTAGAGAAACTAAATGAAAAGTCTGTGGTGATTGATCTAGGTTCAAATTTTGGAGATGTCCTCAAAGGTCTAGAAGATTGCGGTTGTAAAGTGTACGCATTCGAACCTCATCCATTTTTTTACAATTACATAATTGAAAACTACGGCAGTAATGAAAACTTTGTTATTTCAAGTAAAGCAGCGTGGGTGAAAAATGAAAAAAGAAACTTTTATTTTAAGAAATCTAGGCAAGCAATAAACGGTGGAGCAACGCTGATGGCAGAAAAGACTAATATACTTGATTTAGGGTTGTATGATATAGTAGATTGCTTTGACATTAGTGAGTTTATTAAATTAATCGGACATGTAGATGTTCTTAAGATTGATATTGAAGGTGCAGAATATGAAGTCTTACACTCTCTATTGGAGAGTGGAGCGTATAGGAATATCAAATCAATATATATTGAAGATCATGAAAGAAAAATGCCAAGTAAAAGATTTAGAGATCTTAAAGAAAAAGTTATTGATGGGTATTCTAAAATTGAAAAAGAACTATATTGGTGGTAAATTATGGGTATGACAGATTTTGAAGTTGTTAGTAACTACAGTTCAGTTGTAAGTGAGATGCTTAATGAATTGCATGTTGGAGCAAAGGTAGCATGGTTGGGGCAAAAGCACCCCTCCACAAATGAAGATAAATTTATTTTCGATTCTATAATGTCAGGAGTTAACAATGATTTGGTTCACGATTTTTATGATTTAAATAATTCACAATTTGATAACTCAATTAAGTGGAATGTCCACGATGAATGGGATATTAAAGATTACGATCTAGTTCTCGGACTTAGAGTTTTGTATTTGTGTGACTCTGTGGAAAAGTTGTTGCGTAACTTGAAAAAAATATCTGCAAGCAACAAGATGGTTGTATTTGATTTTATGACTGGAAATCCAACAAGAGTTGATGATATTGAAGTATTCTCCAAAAGCAACGACAGCAAGACAATACTTCCATTTTTCCCAGAGTTTTATAAAGGCAAGTACTCTGTAAAACAGAACCATGAAGATCAGGTTATAACTTTAGATAAGATTGAAGGTTCTGGGATGGTCATTAAAAATATACTGACGTTTAGGGATAGTGTTAAGAATAGGTTCTACACTCTCTGCGAGGTTAGAAGTGAATCTTAATTTTTTAATTAGAGAAATGACTCATGTAAGATATTTTGTCCCGATAGCGCAAGAGGGGAACCGGCGTGGAATAAAATCGAACTTTTGCTTTGTCCCTTCTAATAAGTATAACTGTCCTGTAAAGCACTTAGATGTTCTAACTAAAATTGCCGAAGACAACAGTATAGAATTGTTTCCCTTAGAAGGTAGAGAACCAGAACTAAAAGGATACTTCTTCTGCAGTGAGGACTCCGGTCTAGAGTGGACAAAGAGAGTAAAATCTTTTTCTGATTGTAAAATAATTGTCAGTACATATCAGACTGATTTCATTAATTGTTATGAGAAGTATGAAAATGTAGCAGATCACATTATGATGCCAAGCAAAAGCATTGCTGAATATTACAAACTTCAAGGTGAAAAAAACTTATACGTAGGCATACCCAAGTATGATGTGAGTCTTGACAAGAATAATATAATTAAAAAGTATAAATTAAATCCTCACAAGAACAAGGTTCTGGTTCTTTGGCCAAAATCTAGAGATATGCATAAGTTTCCAATAGATATAATTCAAAACTTTAGTGAATTAGGGTGGCAGGTGTTAGTAAAGTCAAGGGCAAAAGATCCATTAACTGAAAATACAAAAAGATATTTGCAGCAAAACGGTCATGCATATTTTTACGACGGTTGGTACCCACACACTTCTCAAGAATTGCTAGAAGTAAGTAACCTGGTTGTTAATTGCGGATCAACAACAATAGAAGAATGCGTGATGCACGAAGTTCCACTCATTAATTTTGACATCAAACCAGAAGTCAGACACGGAATTAAACAAAAGTATAGAGTTACGCATTCATATCTTTATAACTATGATTTTTGTATGAATCTAAAATCACTGGATCCCTCTTTCAATACTTCAAAACTGAATGCAATGACACAGTATTTCCTAAGAAAAGACTTTTCTGATTCTTTTAGTCAGTGTAAAGATGATTGGTTGTATGGTCATAAAAATACTTGCAAAAATTTATTAGATGTGATATTATCTTAGTATGAAAATTATTGCTATTATTCCTGCAAGGGGCGGGTCTAAGAGATTACATCAAAAAAATATATACCCTATATGGGGACAACCTATGATGTATTGGTCCATAAAGGCAGCAAAAGAAAGCAAACTTATAACCGAAGTTTGGGTTACAACAGAAGACCCACAAGTTGCTAGTGTTGCTGTGCGTTGTGGTGCAAGTTTACACAGAAGAGATCCAGAACTTGCAGAGGATCATGTATTTAAAATGGAAGCAATACGAAGCGCCGTGGAGTATTTGGAAGACAATAATATGAGTGCCAACATATATGTATCGTTACAAGCAAACTCTCCAGAGATTACCGCTGATGTTTTGGACAGTGCTATAAACTGTTTTATAGAAAACGAAAGAAATGAGATTATAAGTGTAGATAAAAACTTAATGCAGAACGCTGCTTTTAGGATTTTAAGAAGAGGGTATACACATCAAAGAGATTTAAGCACTAAATGTGGTGTATTTGTTTGTGATGTATTAGATGTACACACAATTGAAGATGTAAAATTAATCGAAGAGAGGACTAAACATTGAAAATTATTGTTGATTTATGTAACCAGCATTTTGGCAACATTGAAGAACTAAAGAGAATGTCTTTAAGCGCTTTTTTATCTGGTGCTGATGCGATAAAAATACAACTTTTAGATTCAGAGGCACTATTAGGAACAAAAGATAAAAAGTATCGAGATATTTCGTTTCAAGACGCTTACGAATTAGCAAAATATTGTGACAATATTGGCATTGAATTCATGGCATCAGTCTTTGATGAAGAAAGGTTTGGATGGTTGGATGGACTTGGAGTTAAGACTCATAAAATTGCTAGCAGAACATCCAAACACGATTTGGGACTTTGTGATCTTATATTGTCTGATAATAAACCAACACTAATATCAACAGGCATGCATGAATATGCAGAATTTCCATTTGGACACTCAGAGAATATAAATTATCTTTTTTGTGTATCAAAATACCCTACATTTTTAGATGATGAAAAACTAGCGAAAATGCCCTATTTTAAGTCTCCTGGGTACGCAGGGTATAGTGACCATACAGTTGGTATCGCCGCTGCCTTACGCGCCCATTCTCGCGGTGCTACAGTACTAGAAAAGCATTTTTCTAACAACCTGAATGCACAAACAAAACTGGAAGGTGGACACTTAGGATCATTTGATTCAACCTCGCTAAGACAGTTTGTAAATATCGCCAAGCAAATGGAAATATTGGAGAGATGCGGTGAATTCTAAAAATCCAGATGTATCAGTTATAGTGACAAACTATAATTATGAAAAATATATTTCTCGTGCAGTTAGAAGTTGTATCAACCAGTCTCATGTAAACCATGAGGTCATTGTTGTTGATGATTGCAGCACTGATAATTCAGTAAAGGTTTTGCAACCCTTCAAAGAACAAATAAAGATAGTATCAACAGGCACTAATGGAGGGGTTGCAGTAGCAGCAAATAAAGGAGTAAATGAATCTAGGGGTCAATTTTTTATTCGCGTCGACGCTGATGATTACGTAAACTCTGATATGTGTTATATGATGAAAACATACTTGGAAGCAAATCACGATGCATTTTGCGTATCATGTGATTATCTTATGGTAGATAATTTCGAAAACACACTTGAAAGAAAATATGCAGAAAAAGAAAATATATCATGTGGAATAATGTATAGAAAAGATTTATTCTTGCAATTAGGCGGATATAATGGTAAAATGCGTCATAGAGAAGAGGAAGAACTTAGAAAAAGATTGGGACAAGAATACAAAATTCATCACTTAAGAATTCCATTCTATAGATATAGAATGCATAATACAAACAAAACAAAAGAACCAGAATACAAAACGTGGGAGATATAGAATGACAAATTTTGATCATTGGAAGAATGGAGAATATGGAGATCCCAAAACTCACTATTTTGCTAATAAACTGCACGCAAAGGGGGAAAGGTCAAAAAACCTATACCAGTTGGTCGTTACCGACCATATGAAAAATAATGGCGGTTTTCTGATTGATGGTAGAAGTCCAGTAATAAATGAGTTTGGTTGCAATGTTGGCAGGAATTTGTTTCCCTTTTATTGTGCGGGATGGAAAGTGGGCGG
>MDTC01066207.1_pt1 | contig 11495 bp, 9 predicted proteins | sample 811181 | NCBI WGS metagenome assembly MDTC01 (sample SAMN05326644, study PRJNA326480) | marine metagenome | isolation source: seawater | place: Pacific Ocean: North | collected 2011 | reverse complement strand
TCTAAGAATTGTTCCTAAGCCCGAACCATAAATTAGATTATCTCCTAGAATTAAGCATACATTGTCTTTTTTAATAAAATCTTCTCCAATTATAAATGCCTCTGCTAGCCCATTTGGTTTATCTTGAATTTCATATGAAAATTTACATCCAAATTGTGAGCCATCTCCTAAGAGTTTTTCGAAACTTTCTTTGTCTTCTGGATTGGTAATTAATAAGATATCTTTAATTCCCGATATCATTAAAATTGATAGTGGGTAATAAATCATAGGCTTATCATAAACAGGCATAAGTTGCTTACAGATTACTTTGGATGATGGGTAAAGCCTTGTCCCCTTGCCACCAGCTAATATTATTCCTTTCATATTTAATTTCCTATTTGATAAAGATTAAATCCTATTTTTTCTATTTTATTCCTGTCTAGAAGAATTCTACCATCAAATATTAAGGCAGGTTTTGTAACTATAGAATATAATTTTTTCCAGTTATAATTTTTAAATTCATCGTACTCAGTTGAGATAATAATGGCATCAGCATTTTTTGATGCCTCAAAATAGCTAGTACTAAATTGGATTTTATCTTTAAATTCATTAGATGAATAATCTTCAAAATCCTCACCTTGCATAAAATCAACCAAATCATTTTTAATTTTTGATATATTAGATAGAGGATCTATTACTATAATATTAGCACCTTTTTTTATTAACTCATTTGCTAAAAAAATAGAAGCGCTTTCTCTTGAATCATTAGTGTTTTTTTTAAATGACCATCCCATTAAAACTATTTTTGAGTTTACAATTCGATTCTTTAAGCTTTCTAAAATCTTTTTTACAAATCTTGACTTCTGATAGTCATTTATTTTAACAACTTGATGCCAGTATTCTCCAACCTCATTGAGTCCATAATAATTTGATAAATAAACCAAGTTTAGAATATCTTTTTTAAAACAACTGCCTCCAAAACCAATTGAAGCATTTAAAAATTTATCCCCTATCCTAATATCTTTACCTACTGCTGATGCAACTTCCTGAATTTTAGCTCCTGTTTTTTCACAAAATGCAGAAAGACTGTTAATTGATGATATCCTTTGAGCTAAAAATGCATTTGAAGCAAGTTTTGATAATTCAGAAGACCAAATATTAGTCAATAAAATTTTTTCTTTTGGTATCCACCTTTCATATATCTCACATAATTTTTCAACTGCCTCTTTTGCTGATTCTGTATCCTCACTGCCTATTAAAACTCTATCTGACTTGAAGAGGTCTTTTATTGCGGTCCCTTCAGCTAAAAACTCTGGGTTTGACAAAATTTCAAATTTAATATCATTGTTTTTACTATTTAGTATTTGTTTTAATTTTTCAGCAGTTCTAACTGGTAGTGTTGACTTTTCTATAATGATTTTATCTTGATTAGCAACTTCGGATATGGTTTTAGCACATTTTTCAATATTTGTTAAGTCCGCAGCCATTCCTTTTCCCTCTCCACTTTGTTTAGTTGGTGTATTTACTGCTAGAAAAATCATTTCAGATTCTATTATATATTTATCTACATCAGAACTAAAAAACAGATTCTTATTTCTTGTTTTGGCTATAATTTCTTTTAGGCCAGGTTCAAAAACTGGCAACTTGTCTAAATTAGAATGATTCCATAGTTTAATTTTTTCTTTATTGTGGTCAACTACATAAACTTTAATTTCTGGACATTGGCTAGCTATTACTGCCATAGTGGGTCCTCCTACAAATCCTGCACCAACACAACATATCTTTTTAATTTTCATCATTCGTTGTATTTAGTAGCCAAGAAGAAGATTGAATTTTATCTCCTAGACCGTCAATTAGAATTATATTAAATTTTTTACAAGTATTTGATTCTGGTATATTATCGTTAGTCTGATCTCCACCATTTGCAAAAAATAATTTATTTGTTTTTGAATACTTATTACTAATCCTCTCAAGAGTTTTAGAAACAGTGCTGTCATTATCAATAGACAAAAGCGCATCATTAACAACTTTCAATTCTTTTATGATAGTTAGTCTTTCTTCTTCTTGCATAAACTTTTTAGAGCCTTTTAATTCTCTTTGTTTATCATTATTAACAATTACTAATAGTAAATCACCAAATTTTTTAGCCATATAAAAATATTCAATATGGCCCCTGTGTAATGGGTTAAAGTATCCCGAAACAATTACAATACTTTTCATCATTTATAATCGATTAAAATCATCTTCATATCTAGTAATATCATCCTCACCAAAATAAGAACCAGTCTGAACTTCAATAAATTTTACTATCTCATTTGTTTTGTTCCAAGCTCTATGCTTAGATTCTTTAGGAATAAAAATAGAGTCTCCAGTTTCTAACTCCTGTTCTTTGTTTTCCAAAATAATAGTAAGGTGTCCTTTAATTACAGTCCATTGTTCACTTCTCATTTTATGAGATTGATATGACATCCTTTTACCTGGTAATACAGATATTAGTTTAACTTTAGATTCTTCAGTATCCAATAAAACTTTATAATTACCCCAAGGCCTTGTATCTAGATTATTCATTTGAGTATAATGTTAAATTATTCTGTTTTGAGTCAAATTTTGTTCCTATATAAAAGTTTACTTTTCTACCTATAAGACCCTCAATCTTGGTCTCTAATTGAGATATATAATTTGCATTAAGTTTTTTACCTATTAGGAAAACCTCAATAGTGCCTGAGTCAATTCCAATAGCATAATCACCCACTAAAATTATCTTTTCAACATTTCCCATTCTCTCAAGTACTTTTTCTACAAGATCTTCTAAACCAAGATGCTTGTATACAACTTTTTTTAATACATCATATAACGGATGATCTATATTTACTTTATACTCTATTTTATTATTTTTTTTATACCTATTAATATATCCCGCAGCATATAAGTTATTTAACTCTTTTCGAATTGAATTAGTAGACTCGTTTAAATCTGTTGCTAGACCATTTAAGTAGCCACTATTTGCTTGTGATACAAAGAATCTCAACAATAGTCTTAATCTAGTCTTAGATTTTATTAACTCCCCTAGCATACTATAAATTAAGTAACAAAAGTACTTGATTCTTATTAAAAAAAAAACTTTATCTTTAAAAAAATTATGAAAATTTTAGGTTTATCCTGTTTTTATCATGACTCTATTAGGTTTAAGCTTGACACTGAAGAAATTATTGATTTATATAATTTATCAGAAAAATTAAATTTTACTGACATTATTCATATTGATCAAGACTCAAAAAATATTGTAGCTGATGAAATTTATATTCATTTACTTAATAGTATAGACAAAAACTGTAATTACAATTAAATGGAGATAATTTTAATTTCGTCAAGTATTTTAAGTTTTTTACTAATATATTTTACACAAAAAAAATTTCTTAAAGATAAGATGACTGTTAGAATCAATAATAGATCTAGTCACAATGTAGTGGCTACAAGTAATGGGGGGCTAGCTATTTTTTTAACTATTTTTATTATTTCCATTTGGAACTATCTCAAAGGGGTTACTCTTTTTGATTACTCTTTACTTATTCCGTTAGCAATAATGACTTTGTTAGGTATGTACGATGATAACAAAACAGTAGATTTTAAATTAAAATTTATTTTTCAAATAATAGTTGCAAAAATAATTATAGATAATGGTTTTATAATTGATAATCTCCATGGGGTTTTAAATATATATGAACTTAATAACATTGTAGCTCAGTGTTTTACAATTTTTGTTGTTGTAGGAATTATTAATGCTGTTAATTTTATAGATGGAATAGATGGTCTAGCGGTCTCTATTACTAGTATTTTCATAATATCTTTTGAATTTTTCAATAAAAGTTATCCAGAATTTAGTGCTTTATCATTCATAATGTTAGGAAGTTTTATACCTGTCTTAATCTTCAATTTTAAGAAAAAAAATAAAGTATTTTTAGGCGACGGAGGATCACTATTATTAGGAACTCTAATTAGTATTTATACAATCTTTATACTTTCTAACAACTACATTATCAGGAATGAATTCGATATAAATAAGATTTTATTTGTCATATCAATACTAGTGTATCCCTTCATAGATATTTCCAGAGTATTTTTACTAAGAATAATAAATAAAAAATCTCCTTTTATTGCTGACAAAAATCATATTCATCATTTGTTACTAAGAAAAATGAATAGTCACAGCCTAGTATCAATTACTATATCTGCTATATCAATATTGATTATAACTTTATTTCAAATAATTTTTTGATAAATCCTGAATAGATGTGTTATTCGGAAATTGACTAGCTGATTGAAATAATGCTTCTGATAAAAAATCTAAATTTTTAACAGTTAAATTAGAGTAATAATTGAGCAATTTTACAATTAAATTTTCTTGACTGCTTTTTAATAAATTAAAAAATAATTCTTCAAGCTCAATTAACTTGGAATTAATAAACAATAAGTCTAAATAGGTTTCAGCATAGACTTCATTATATAAATCTTGATAGAACAATAGCCTTGAAATCTCCACGGCTTTACTAAATTCATTATTTAATAATAAAGCTTTTAAATATTGCTCTTTTGTATAATTTAAGTGAGGGTTTAACATAAATCCTTGTTCAGAAAATTTTAAAGCAGATTCATAGTCATTATACTTGATATAATATCTAGATAAATAAGATGTTATTGGAATGGTATTAACTGATAGATTTGGTATTGATGCATCAATATTTTTGACTTCATATAATTCAAGAGAATATTTATCTAGCATTGAGTCGTTTATTAAAATATCTTGAATAGTTAATGACTTATGTTCTTTAACCTGAATAAACATACTTAGCGAGGACAATAGTATTATTACTGTAAGAAATGGAGTCTTTGGTAAAATTGTATAATTTTCTTTTTTAAATATTATTGGGGACGAGATAATTAAAAAGGTAATTATCACCTGAGGTCTATGTATTGGAAAATTCAACAAAGAGTCTATAAAGAAAACAAAAAAGGAAAGTAGGTATAACTTCTCAAAAGTAATAAGCTTTTTATTTATGGTCTTTCTTATAATACTTATAAAGAATAGTGAATATATAATAAATCCTAATATGCCAAGTTCATAAAAAAACTGAACAAAATCATTGTGGACATAATATGGTATTATAATATCACTAACTGAATTTGAAAATTCTTTCAATGATTCTACTTTCCATGATCCTGACCCTTTACCTATAAATAAATTTTCTTTGATTGAATTAGAAGCTATATTATAATATTCAGACCTTAATAAAATAGATTCATCATTTAGGACTTGGAATTCATTTATTGAATTCTGTTTAAATAAACTAGAGGCTTGGCTACTGGATAAAATAATGAATATAGTTAATGTAAGTTTTAATGTATATATAATAGAAGTTTTATTTTTTTTTAAATTATATAAGAAAATAGATGCGTATATCCCCAAGAGCAGGAACAAACTAGCCCTGCTCTGTAGTAAGATTAATGATAAAAAAACCAAGAGTTCTACTATAAAAAAAGGTAAAAAAGCTTTTTTATTCTTTAATTGATAATAAATTAATATGGGGAGTTTAATCAATATAGAAAAGGAGCTTATATTTTGATTCATTGATATTCCCGTTACTATATTATGGCCATCAATTATACTTAAAACAATTACATATACAACCTCTATAAATAAAGAGAATATTAAAAATTTTATTATATAGTTAAAAAAATTACTGCAGTTTCTATTACATACTGCCAAGTTATATAGAGTAAAAAAAATTATGAAGAGTTTGGAAGTAAATAGAATAGCTTCTGATGAATTAGTAGAATATAAAATTGAGATTGCAGACAAAAAGAAAAGAGAAATTAAGAACAATAAAGTTCTATTTATCATAATCAAAGAAGATTTTTCTTTAAAATAAAAGGCAACAAAAAAGAAGAGATTGGAAACTAATAATGCTAACCATCTCGATGTCATATTATCAATTGAACCTAATTTTGGAAATAGTATTGAAAATGATATACTTAGAAGGAAGAATGAGAATAAGTTTATTTTCTTAAATTTTATAACCACCTATTGTCTATTTACAATATTCTCCAATTTTTGCATACGATGGCCTATAATTAAACTTAGATGATTTTCTGATATAATCACAAGCATTATCATAATCTCCAAGTTCTTTATATATTTCTGACAAAATATATTCAGATTTACCTGTTGCAGGATTTAAAGAGTCAATAACAAGCTTAAGATTTTCTTTTGCTTTATCATAATATCCAAATTTATAAAAAGAAATTCCGGCATTTTCAAAATGTGTATACTGAGATGGATTAAGCTTTGATGCATTTTCATAAGCTAATGCAGCTTCTAGCCATAAGCCATCATTAAAATAATCAGAAGCTTCAGATTCATAACCTAATGATTTATTTATATTATCTGTTCCATAAATCACAAATTTTGATGCAAGCATTAATTCAGCATATGTGTCTTCTGAGAAGAATTCCAATGCCGCTAATGCATTCTCTTTTCCTTTATCTGTAATGTTTTCCTCATTTGTTAAAAGGGTTGACATATAAAATAACCAAATAGGAGGTTGTTTTTTTCCCTTCACTAAGTCAAAGATTGAATCTATTTTATGATAGTCTCTATTCTTTACATAAGACTTTGATAATTCCAAAAAATGTTTGTTGTTATGGGGTAATGCAGTAAAGGCAATCTTATTGTAATAAAGAGCGCTATCTTGAACACCAAGGTAATTATGAATTTCTCCTATTAAAGATTGATTAAACATAATATAAGGATTTGCTTTTTTTGAAGAGTGTAAAAGATCAAATGCTTTTTCAAAATCTCCACCAAAAAAATAATACCTTGCTACTATTCCTTTAATTGGGATAGCAGATTGACTAATATTAGGGAACTCAAAATTAACGATATCAAACCTAGATGTTGAAGACTCTTTATAGTCTCCTGAACCCAAGTCATTGTATAATATATACTGAAGCTCACTCGACTCATTATTTAAATAAGTAGCATATATAGTGATTAATGATAATAGGTATATTAAAGATGCTATAGCCTTCATGATTATATATTTTTATTATAATAAATAAGGTTGATAAAAATTGCTAAAAAGAAAAGCTGTGAAGATCTAATTGCAGGAAAATTTATATTAGAGTCTACTATGTAGATAATGATAATTGCAATTAAACATAAAGTAAATGAATCATGCGACTTTAAGTAATTAGATATTGACTCCTTAATGGGAAGATAAAATATTAAAATAAATAGAATAAGTCCAATTAATCCAAGTTCTACAGCATTTTCTAGAAAATCATTATGAACTGTATATGGTATAACGTAGCTAAGGATATTTTCTTTATCTGTATCTACAGACTTTATTTTCCACGAACCAAGCCCTAGTCCAATTAATGGGCTTTTAAAAAACAAATCTGAAGATTGCTCATAGTAACGTAACCTTCCGTTTGCGGACTGTTCAGAAGCTGTAATGCTGTTAATTCTATTTATTGGATTAGTGTTACTATCTAATCCTAAATTAAAAATTGATAAAAGAAATGATAACACAAGTGGAACTATAAGTATTCCAAATTGTGTTTTAAAAATATCCTTTAATTTTCTTTTTTCTATTATTAAACTAAATAAGTAAAAAATAGATAATATTAATAATAAAATAATACCCATCCTTGATGCAAGTATGAAAGTTATATAAAGTATTAAAAATGAAACAAGCGCAGAGATAGACCTAATAAATAGACTCTTAGAATTTAATATTAAGTATAACAGAAACTGAAGGTGGAATAGATTGTTTATTGATGTAATATTTCTATTAAAATAATACCCCATAATCTCTTTGTTGAAGTTATTGTTATAGGGCTCAACTTGTATAATTTTAAAATAATTAGAATAAGATGGCAAAAGATGGATGATTGCTGAAATTAAAAAAAAAATCGCGATTTGATTTTTCGATACTTTTAAAAAGCGTAAAAAAGTATAAAATGCAATTAAAGAAACATAAAAATTTATTATGTATGTAGATCTTACTAGGACTTCAGTGGGATTTATTGCGTAGAAATATGAAGCTAAGGCCCATAAAAAATATAATGCAATGACAATTGAAATTTTTGATTTTATTGCTTCTTTAAAATACTTAAATAGGGTTGATTCAAAAAATATAAATGTAAGGGATGTTGCATTTAATAAACTGAACAAAAATAATCTCCAAGAATTTACATCTAAAACTCTTTCACTTGGAAATGTAAAGAGTGAAAAAAAATAAGCAAAAATTATAGTCAGTATTATTGACTTATTAATCATAATCAAATATAAAAAAACCCTCTCAAAGAGAGGGTTAATTTATCTTAAATTAATCTAATTAATTAAATTAATTTACTATAGCCATCCTGTTCTATTAGTAGTAGCTGCAGCCTGAGTAGTAGCACCACCCGAAGAAGCAGAAATATTAGCAAATGTAACAGCTACATCACTGTTAGATCCACCTGCAGTACCAGTAAAGTTTGTACCACTAACCATATAGTCAGAGAAAGTAGCTCTAGCAGTTCCTCTCCAATGGTTTGCACCTGTAGCAGAAGTAGTACCAACAGCACCTACAATACCAAGAGCAGAAGTACCAGATGTAGTTACAAAGTTATCTGTAACAGCACTTGTTAAAGTACCAAATCTAGCAGCACCTTGATATGAGTTAGAAAGAGTTACCGCAACACCCTCAATGATTTCATTACTCGCGCTTATGAAGAAACCACTTGTTGAACCTACTTGGTTTAACGAAGCAGAGTTCGAAGTTGCACCAGCGTCTAATGAAGCAGTAGTAGAAGTACCAGCAGCATCAATTACAAATGTTATAGTTGGAATATCAGAAACTGAAGTTCTAATATCGTTTGCATAACCTGAAAGTGATATAGCTTTGTAAATCTCTACCTCAGCATTGTTAGAAGCAGCGTTATATAAATATTGGTTAGATCCACCATTAGTTGCTGATTGGTTAGAAGCTTCAATTGCAGCAGCTAATTTTCTAGCTATAAGAGTAGCCGTATCACCATTTGCAAGGTTAATAGAACCTGAAACAGCAGTAGAACCTAATTTAAACCATAAAGTGTTAGTACCACCTGTTCTTGCAGAAACTGCACCAGCTGTACCATCACCTTGTGTATAATTAATTGTTTGAACTGATCTCATGTATCCAGCTTCAGAAGCAGTAACCGTAATATCAGATCCAAAAGATGTATTACCATCAATATGAGAAACTAATCCAGCAATAGTTGTGTATGCAGTACCCCCATTACTTTGGTTAGTACCAAAAGTCTGAGAAACACCGTTTACATTTATAAATATTGCAGTACCAGCACCTAAAGCAGCAGCAGCAGCATTAGCACCATTATGTCCTCTTGAAGTAATATAAGTCATCTTCTCATTAACAGCAGAAACAGTAGTACTTGTTTCCGCAGCCTCTAATGCAGTAACTGCATATAAAGAAGTTTTGTTTGTATGAGCTTCAGCTTGAGTAGTTACAGTTGGAGCAGAAGGAACAGCAGTGTCAGTATATGCACCGTTTAATGAACCTTGAACTTCGTATTTTGTAATTGCATCAACAAATACGTATACACCATTAGTAGTATCTACAGAACCATCTACATGTTGTAGCCATGCTTTAAGTGTCTTAATACCACCACCACCTGTAGTCGAACCATCATCAGTAAGAGTGTTCGCAACGTAAGTAGCTAATTGATCTGTATCGTTATATTGATCTTTAACTAAGTCAAATGTTAAGTTATTATTGAAAATGTGAGCGTAAGAACCAGTTGTAGTTGAACCATCATCAGCCATTCCTGTAAAATCTACAGTTGCTAATTTTGCATTTGCTTTAACAATAAGTCCTGAAACGTCGTCCATTGAAGCTGTTAAGCTTGTTAACTCAGGATTTGCATTAACATTTAATGTAACACTTTTTTCTGCAGCTGTAGTAGAAGTGCTTCTTAAAGCAGTTGTACTATTTAAAGCTAAAGTAGCTAAATCTGCGTTACCTGAAACTTCAATACTACCAAATTTAGCGCCAGTAACAGTAACAGAAGTCATGTTATCATTGTCTACTAAATATAGATCTTTTGCATCAGCAGAGATCGTAACCGTAGTTAAGTTAGGGTTTGCATCGATGTTAATATCACCTGCAGTACCTGAAACAGTAGCAGAAGTTAAGTTAGCTAAGCCTGAAAGATCAAGATCTCCTTTATCATCAGCAACGAATGCATCAGCATCATATCTTAATGCTGTAGTTTCAGCAGTTGTTAAAGTTGGCTCATCATCAGATTTGAAATCAACAGATATTGTTTCTAAATCATCAGCACCACCGTCAACAGTTACTGTAACAACATCAGTTAAAGTAGCATTTTCAACACCAGTATCGATATCAACACTTCCTCTGTTTCCTGTAACGTTTACAGTAGCAACATTAGTAAAGCTCATAGTTGAGTCTGTTAGTAAAGTTGTTGTAAATGTAGCCGGTCCATTTATAGTAATATTAGTAGTTTCAAAAGCACCTAACGTGTTTTTGTCATCTAATAGAGGCATATCAAGAACACCACCTTCTTTAGTGATAATTGTTAACTGTGAACCTGGGTACCTTGCAAGTTTTGAAAGGTGAACTTCAGTAGCTTTGTCAAACTGAATACCAGCATCTGTTTCTCCAGATGTAGTTAAAGTTGTAACAGTAGCTAAAGCTCTTAAGTCAACAATAGTAATGTTAGCCTCGTACTGATCATTAAGGGTAATGTTAGATGCAGATGTTAATTTTTGCATCTGATAACCACCTTTTTGATTCATTGTAATATCTTCAGCAGAAAGTAAGCTGTTAAACGTTGTTTCAGTTGTTGAAGACGAGTTGAATACTAAGTTACCAGTTAAAGTGTTCATTCTATTAACTAGAGTTTGAACTTTTGTCTGATCCATAGCAGCACTTACTGTAATAGTAGCAGTAGCATTAAGAATATTCAATTTATTTCCTAGAGCTAAAGCAGCATCAAGTGTTGATGCACTATTAACAGTTACGTTTGTAGAGTAGATGTTACTTGTAGAAAGTAGTTCATCTACGTCAGCCTCGATAGCGTCAATCTCAGCTTGTAAAGCAGCAACTGCAGAAGCAGTTGAAGTCGTAGCAAGAGAAGCTTGAACAGCATCTACTTCAGCTTGTAAAGTTGCAAGGCTAGAAGCAAGACCTGTAAGATCTATACCGTTAGCAGCAGCAGAAGCAGCATCAGCAGAAGCACCTGCAGCAGTAGCAGCAGCTTGAGCAGCGGCAACACCAGCACTAAGACCAGAAATTGATCCAGACAGTGAAGACACTTGACCTGATAAGGAAGCTAAACCATCAACTTGAGATTTTAAAGCACTAATTTGTGCGTTTAAATCATCAAATTGATCATCGTAGTTTTGACAACCCACTAAAACTAGTGAGGCAAGCAAAACAGTTAATAATCCTTTT
>MDTC01033331.1_pt1 | contig 11495 bp, 12 predicted proteins | sample 811181 | NCBI WGS metagenome assembly MDTC01 (sample SAMN05326644, study PRJNA326480) | marine metagenome | isolation source: seawater | place: Pacific Ocean: North | collected 2011 | reverse complement strand
TCGATGTTTCGTTAAACGGAATAGAATTAATAGATCGCGAGTTTGTATCCGCAATCCTCAAGGGAAGAGAACCCAATAGCTCTATAGAGCAGTGCTTGCCAGCAATGAGAATCATGCACGAAATTGAACAGAAGATGACCAAGTAATTGCTCTTATTGGTACTCATCGAAATATCCGATTCCGAACACTTTTGTAAGCTAGATTGACGCCATGTGCTCGAGTCTGATTTTTTATACCTCAGCAATTATCTTGTTATTGGTGAAATTTAGATCGAGTGCATAGATTGTTATAGAGCTCACTTAGGAAAGAATATGATCATTGACTGTCATGGGCATTACACGACCACTCCTCCTGGTGTTGGGGCCTATCGAGAGGCGCAAAAAGAAGCGATTGAGAAGGAGCCCTCGTTTAAAGGGGAGAAAGGTTCGATCGATATAACCGACGAGGAGATTCGGGAATCGATTGAGAAAAATCAGCTGAAACTGCAGCAGGACCGCGGGACCGACCTAACAATTTTTTCTCCACGTGCAAGTTGGATGGAGCACCATGTCGGTAATGAGTGGACGAGTTTGTATTGGACCGAGCACCAGAATGATATCATTCGACGTGTTTGTGATTTGTTTCCCAAAAACTTCGCGCCGGTGGCACAGCTTCCCCAATCTCCAGGTGTGGCGCCCGGAAAGTCAGTGCCTGAGATTCGTCGTACTGTTGAAGAAATGGGTTTCTTAGGTATCAACTTAAATCCAGATCCGTCAGGTGGATATTGGCAGGACCAGTCCTTGGCTGATAAGGCGTTCTATCCAATCTATGAGGTGATGTGCGAGCTTAATATTCCGGCAATGGTTCACGTCAGCGCTGCATGTAATGATTGCTTCCATACCACCGGATCGCACTATCTTGGTGCCGATACTACCGGTTTTCAGCAACTGGTGATGTCTCAGGTATTTAAAGATTTCCCTTCTCTAAAGATTATCATTCCTCATGGTGGAGGCGCGGTCCCTTATCACTGGGGGCGTTTCCGTGGCATCTTGCAAGACAAAGGATATGCTCCACTCGAGGAGTCCGCGTTGAATAATATCTTTTTCGATACCTGCGTATATCATCAACGGGGGATTGATTTATTGTTGGATATCGTTCCGGTAAAAAATATCTTATTTGCATCAGAAATGATCGGCGCTGTTCGCGGCATTGATCCAGAAACTGGTCATTATTTTGATGACACGAAGCGATATATCGACAATAACACCAAGCTAACGGCCGATGAAAAGCAACAAATTTTTTCTCGTAACTGTCTCCGCGTGTTCAGCAGATTGAAGCTGGAGGGTTGATATGTCGAGGAATGTGGTTGTTCAGAATATTAATCGTGTAAGCAATGAAGTACGGGACGGACTAGCGCGATGTGGCGTGGCTACAGTTCATGAGGCTCAGGATCGACGTGGTTTATTGGCCGATTACATGCGCCCAATACAGCAAGACGTATCGGTCGCAGGGAATGCGATCACGATCTCGGGCGCTGCTGGTGATAATTGGATGATGCACGTCGCTATCGAACAGTGCGAGGCCGGTGATATTTTGGTATTTGCTCCTACGTCACCATCGAATCATGGTTTTTTTGGTGACCTACTGGCTACTTCGGCGCGGGCTAGAGGTGTGGTGGGTTTAATTGTTGAAGGTGGAGTCAGAGACACCAAAATTTTGAGGGAGATGCGCTTTCCCGTGTGGTCAAAGCATGTGTTTGCACAGGGGACAATAAAGGAAACGCTCGGCTCTGTGAATATTCCTATCGTTTGCGCCGATGAGCTTATTAATCCCGGTGATGTGGTGATCGCAGACGACGACGGTGTGTGCGTGGTGAGACGCAAAGAAGCGGAGGCTGTCCTGGCCTCAGCGCTCGACCGGGAGGCAAAAGAAGAAGATAAGAGAGTGAGGCTTGCTAGGGGTGAGCTTGGTCTGGATATTTACAATATGCGAGCGAAGCTCGCTGAAAAAGGTCTGAAGTATGTCTGACGGCATTCCCTGCGTGTGGATGCGCGGCGGCACCTCCAAAGGTGGCATTTTCAACGCTGCCGATTTACCAACTGATGAGAGCTCGAGAGATCAGTTACTCCTAGAGATAATGGGATCCCCGGATAACAAACAGATTGACGGAATGGGTGGGTCAGACCCCCTTACCTCAAAGGCTGGTGTCGTCAAAAAGTCATCACGGCCGGATTGTGATATCGATTATCTCTTTCTACAAGTATTTGTCGATCGAGCGATTGTCACTGATGCACAGAATTGCGGAAACATTCTAGCGGCTGTTGGTCCTTACGCGGTTGAGCAAGGACTGGTTCAGGCGACAGGAAACGTAACAAAGGTAAACGTTTTCATGGAAAATACGGACCAAATCGCGGTGCTACAGGTCCAGACTCCTAATGGGAAAGTGACCTACCAGGGAGATGCTCAAATCGATGGTGTACCTGGAAAATCAGCTCCCGTGACTTGCGAATTCAGAGAAACCGCCGGCTCAACCTGTGGGGCCCTATACCCAAGTGGAAATCTCATGGACTCAATCGACGGCATCGACGTCACCTTGATTGACAATGGGATGCCGGTGGTTGTCTTAGCTGCCTCCGACCTTGAAATGAGCGGCTCGGAATCACGTGATGAGTTGGATAACGATACAGACCTCAAGAGGCGGCTCGAGTCTATTCGATTACAAGCCGGCCCTATGATGAATCTCGGAGATGTAACAGAGAAATCTGTTCCCAAGATGAGTTTGGTGAGCGCGGCAACTAAAGGTGGATGTATTTCTACCCGCACATTTATACCCCACCGTTGCCATGCTTCTATCGGCGTACTTGGCGCGGTCAGCGTGGCGACAGCTGCGATTACCCCGGGGACAGTGGCACGCTCATTAGCAAATGTTCCAGAGCAGGTGGAGAAGACGCTCTCTATCGAGCATCCGACCGGAGAAATGACTGTCGTTGCTTATATGAAAGATGATCAATTAATTAGTGCCGCGTTACTAAGAACCGCGAGAAAACTATTTGAGGGTATCGTTTTCCCTCTAGAAAAGTGAGAATTCCATGGATTCAGATTATTTACCATTTCATTCAAATCCCAAAAAGCCATCGTATGACCCACCTGTCGGTGCGGTTGATGCACATTGTCATGTGTTTGGACCTGCCGATCGGTTTCCTTATCATCCAAAGCGCAAATACACACCGTGTGATGCACCAAAAGAAAAGCTATTTGAATTAAGAGACTATCTTGGGTTTTCGAGAAATGTGATTGTTCAAGCTAGTTGCCATGGATCAGATAATACGGCTCTTGTTGACGCTCTAGAGGCAGCTGGTGATCTGGCCCGTGGTGTATCGGTTTTATCGTCCGATGTTACTGATCATGAGCTCCACCAACTAGATAGCGCTGGCGTCAGAGGTATCCGGTTCAACTTTGTGAAGCGCTTAGTGGACTCAACCCCTAGAGAGGTTTTTATTGATCTCGCCGATCGTGTGAAGGCTTTCGATTGGCATATCGTCGTTTATTTTGAAAGTACAGATCTTGTCGACCTGAGACCCTTTATCGAATCGTTAGCCAAGGATCAGGTTGTTGTCGTTGATCATATGGGTCGGCCAGATGTTGGTCTTGGCCCGACGAGTACCCAGTTTAAGGCATTTATGTCATTACTGAACGAGAATACCAATATTTGGACCAAGGTGAGTTGTCCAGAGCGGCTAACCCAGCAGGCGCCTGATTATTCCGATGTTGTGCCGTTCGCCAAGGCGCTTGTGGAGGCATTCCCAACCCGGGTCTTGTGGGGAACTGACTGGCCTCATCCAAATATGAAATCGCATACTCCTGATGATGGTGCTTTGGTTGACGTGATTCCTTTGATCGCTGAGACCGAGGGATTACAAAGGAAGCTTCTTATCGAAAATCCGATGCGATTATATTGGAACTCTCGATATACATTTTGAATCCTCATGTCTTGCAACATATGAGTTTGGTAGCGGTAGGGTAGGTAATAGTGAGTAAAACAGTAAAAGTAGGTGATGTGAGTGTTAAAGCGATTGCGTATGGTTGCATGGGCCTGTCGCAGGCCTACGAGCCCTGTAGTGAAGAGCAGGGCATACGAATACTCAATGCTGTACTTGATATGGGCTACGATCACTTGGATACGGCCGCCCTGTATGGTTTTGGAAAAAATGAAGAATTACTAAAAAAAGCGGTCGGACACCGCCGATCTGAGTACTTTTTGGCTTCCAAGTGTGGCCTCTACCGCGACGCCAGCGGTAAACGAGAAATCAATGGTCATCCGGATACTTTGAAACAAACCTGTGATGACAGCCTGTGTCGACTTGGTACTGACTGCATCGATTTATATTACTTGCATAGGATCGATCTGAATGTTCCGGTCGAGGAAAGCCTTGGGGCACTGGTTGACATGAGGGCGCAAGGGAAGATCAGGTATATCGGACTGTCTGAGCCATCACCCGAGACACTGAACAAGGCCCTCAGGATTTGCCCTATTGCGGCGGTTCAGTCGGAACTGTCGTTATGGACCAGGCAGCCCAGTCTTGTGGTATCAGATTTGTGTAGGCAAAACCACATAACGTTTGTTTCATATTCACCTTTAGGTCGAGGTTTCATGGGCGGTGTTGTGCGAGACATGTCGACGCTTGGGGATAAAGATATCCGACACACGATGCCTCGCTTCCAAGGTAACGATTTTACGATAAACCTCGAGAAATTGGATCAATTGACCCACCTGGCTTCCGAGCATGATCTAAGTGCGGCTCAGCTGGCGCTGGCGTGGGTCATTGCTCAGGGTGACCACGTGCTTGCGATACCGGGTACACGTTTTGAAGGCAGAGCCCGCGAGAATCTTGATGTTGCAAGTGCCGTAGTAAGTGAATCTGTTATCTCAAAAGCAGCCTCGATCTTGAATCCTGAAACAATAATCGGTGAGCGATATTCAGAGACCATTCTCAGAGAGGTCGATTCGGAGCAGTTTCGGTTTACGTGAGTCTTTGCGTGGTCGAGTCTGGTCAAGATTTGTTCATTGGCACGTCGTTTTGCAAAAAGATTGAAACAGTATCCACTAGTCTGTACTGTGCGCACTTCTCAGCGCATAGCGGGCTCGCGTTGAGTGATCCCCCGATGGATCGTACGATGGAGCTTGCTCAAGACGATTTGTCGTCAAACGATGTGGAAAAATGATGCGCTTTCAAGAATTGGGCTTGTTGCCTGAACTCGTCTCTAATGCGGGCTATGACGCCGCGACTCCAGTGCAATCAAAATCGATCCCTGCGATCCTCAACGGCCGTGATATTTTAGCTGGGGCGCAGACAGGAACAGGAAAAACAGCTGCATTTATCCTTCCGGTAATGCAGAAATTATATGCAGGTACGAGTATTCGCTCGCCCAGAGCACTTGTTCTTGCACCCACGCGGGAGCTAACGGCTCAAGTCGCAGACAGCGCGCGAAGGTATGGAAAAGGGCTGGGTCTCAAGCAAACGAGTATTTTTGGTGGTGTAAGTTATGGTGGCCAGTTCAAAGCTATTAAGTCTGGTCTCGATCTTGTGGTCGCGACACCCGGGCGCCTGATCGATCATCTCAACCAGGGCTCGATTGATCTTTCTAAGGTACAAACCCTGATCCTTGATGAGGCTGATCGGATGCTTGATATGGGATTCATCCGCGATATTGAATTAGTCATATCAAAGTGTCACGAGAAACGGCAGACATTGCTCTTTTCGGCAACATACAACAGCGCAATCAAGAGACTAGCCTCCAAATACCTCAATAATCCTGTTGAAGTGGCTGTAGCTAAAGAAAATACAGTCGCTGAATCAGTCGATCAGACCTTTGTCCACGTAGATCAGCACCGAAAAAGAGAGCTACTGACACAGCTGATAGGCTTGAATGATATGCATCAAGTACTTGTGTTTACCAAAACAAAATATGGTGCCGACAAGTTGGCAAAGGCACTGACAGGTGATGGTTTACCTGCGGTGGCAATGCACGGGAATAAAAGCCAAGCGCAGCGTACAAAAGCCCTTCAGAGGTTTAAACGTGGCGCGGCGCGAGTAATGGTGGCAACAGACGTCGCGGCTCGCGGTCTTGATATTCAGAAACTGCCTTTTGTTATTAATTTTGAGTTACCGATGGTGGCGGAGGATTACGTCCACAGAATCGGTCGCACGGGACGAGCTGGCGAAAAAGGTGACGCTATCTCATTCGTTTGCGCGACAGAGCATCGATTGATGAGAGACATTCAGCATTTGCTCAAGATTCGTGTTGAGTTTGAGGTAGCTGATGGATTTGAGCCAAAGATTCAGTTTCCTGTCAACAAGCCGAAAAACAAACCTCAACCACGGAAACATGGCAAACAAAGCTCCCGCAGCCGAAATAGTGGTGATGCTAATTTCGAACAGAAAAAACGGACTAACAATAATCGCAACCATTTCCGCAATGAAAGCGATCCCGAAAAAAAGAATTTTCAGCAAGTTCGAGCTGGCCCACTTCAATCGACTTCAGAGGGAGATGATCGCCGGAAAAATCGAGAAGAGCAGGGTCCTGTTTCCGCCTATCCGAACGCAACGAAGCGTAAAAAGTCACGAACAGGAAAGGCAAAACATTGGTCGGACCAACCAAAGCAATCTGCCAAACAGGGAGGATCCCAAGACCGAGGGAATGGATTTTCGCCCCCTAAGCGAAAAGTAGTTAAGCGGATAATGTCGGCCCGATAAAATCGAAAAAAGAGATCATGCATCAGAAAGTTATCAGATCTCCAGTACCGACGATAATGGGCCGGGTCAGGGGTGCGCTTTCATTATCAACCTAACGGATTTTTAAGGGTTTTGGGTAGGTGATCTGGCATTCCTTTGAGTTCCGTGTGACAGGATCTATCCGGAAACTGGCGGCGCAACTGTGTCGGTCCTTAATACACTGACGAATCTGTCGGCAAGGTTTTACTGCAGCATATAAGCGACGAAAAAAAATCCCGAAATTTATAATGCGAATGTCTTTTCAATAAAAAATGGTCTGCTCCTTAAGTATTTCAGAGCGGTATCGAACAAGTAGTCGGTGTTCAAACAGTATAAATCCCGCTTGGTCCGTCAGTCTGGAGTCTGCGGTGTTATCGTTACAACCAAATTTTATTGGGAGTACGGTGTCGGGTATGGCGTCTGAGCTGTCTAGGTCTTTAGGTTTGACTGGTTCAATTAACAATGGTGAAACAGGACGTTGCATGGCCCAGGCCCCGCATGGTTCTGCACCAGATCTAGTGGGAAAAATATTGCGAATTCTACTTCTCTGATCTTCTCACTAACGATGATGCTGATATGGATTCGCGATAATCGTGGTGATACAAAATTGAGCGCATCCGGATATTTGACGGAAATGGTGATTGATCAGGTTTTGAGCAACCCAGAAAATTGGCCAAGAGATTTGGGTAGATCTTTTTATACAGACGAATTCGGTCATCATTCGTGCGTTTCAGTTGGTGAGTTCACTTTTGTATCGATGGTAAAATTTCAAGCATGTTAGCAGAACTAATAAGACAACTGATTCACGAGAGACCGATCTTGGCTTTGAGCCTTTGTTGGATCGAGGGCTTTATTGTTGGTGGGTTGTTAATTTATTGGTTGTTCGTGTGACCGCAAAGATTCATAGAAGTTCAGGACCGTCTGAGTGGATAGCGAAAAAACTCAACTCTCTAGGCCGCCCCTTTGGACGTGCGGTTGATATTGCCTCAGGTGCAGGCAGGCATAGTTTTCTTTTGTCAGAGTTAGTTTCTGATGTGACCGCTATAGACAACAACCCTGAGCTGGCGAAATATTTTAAAGAGACTCGTATCAACTTAGTTTGTATTGACCTTGAGCAACCTACTTGGCCACTGAATGATCATTTTTATGACATTGTCCTAGTCTCAAATTACCTTTACCGACCTCATTTGACCAACACATTCGAGTTAGTTGGCCCTGGAGGCTTTTTAGTTTACGAGACATTTGGCGAAGGTAATGAGCGGTTCGGTAAACCTAGCGATCCAAATTTCTTATTAAAACCAGGCGAACTTAGAAAGTTGGCTAGCGACGAATTTGTTGTGATTGAGGACTTTTTTGGCGAAGTAGGGAGACCTCAAGTGGCAGTGAAATCGCGCTTCTTTGCTCGACGGATGGAACACCTGAGTGAATAGTCTTCTTTCCCGGCCTTTTGTCGGCTATCTTGCCGCACGCATAGCTCTGGGAATCGCCAATACTATGCTGATTGTTGCTCTTGGTTGGCATCTGTATGAACTCACAGGCGATCCATGGAGCCTCGCTCTGGTCGGCCTAATGCAGATTATCCCTGTCTACGTCTTATTTTTTCTTTCAGGTTACGCGATTGATCGCTTTCCACGGGTTTGGGTGGTCAGGTCTTGTGCCGTTTTAGAGGCATCGGCCGTTATCAGCATTGGGCAAGTTCTGACTCAAGAAAAACCTGATTTTTTTATTCTCTATGGTCTGATCTTTCTGCACGGTGCGGGACGCGCCTTTCACGGGCCAGCGCTTCATGCCATCGTTCCAAATATCGTATCACCCAACCTTCTGGACAGGGCGATTGCAATGTCAAGTACCTCGTGGAACGGGGCATCCATAGTAGGGCCAGTGATTGCGGGATACCTGATCTTGATGATAGATCGACAGATTTATCATGCGATTGCGTTAGCTTCAGCTGCAACTTTGATCGGTTACCTCTTTATTCCGTCTATTAAAATTTCTCAAGAGAAGGGCGATAAGCTGAAAACACTCCTTGCTGGTATTAAATATGTACGCGACAAACCAATTATTTTGGGTGGGCTTACTATCGATTTGTTGATGGTTGGTCTTGGTTCAGTGATGGTGTTACTACCCGTATTTGCTGCGGATATCCTAAATGTGGGTCCAGAGGAACTTGGATTGATGCGAGGAATGCCAGCGCTCGGTAGTGTGCTGATGGGAATATTCCTTTCTACCAGGCGCTATGAAATGAGTGGTGCGGGAGCCAAGCTTTGGGGTTCACTGATTGTATTCGCGAGCTCTATCCTAGTATTCTCGATCTCAGAGATTCTTTTACTGTCGCTGCTCGCACTCTTCTTTTATGGTGCCTCAGATATGGTTAGCGTCAACATACGAATGGGAATGGTTCAAAGTACCACTCCTGAGCATCTGCGTGGACGTGTTGCGGCCGTAAATATGTTGTTCATCCAAACGAGTAACGAGGGGGGCGATGTACGTGGAGGAGCGTTAGCTGGCCTGATTGGCCCCATTCTTACTGTGTTAGTGGGAGGCGTTATGAGTTTTGGGTTCCTTTTCTGGAGCCGTAAACAGTTCCCGGACCTCTACACATTAGATAAGATCTCAGATCTTTCGCGAAAAATTAGGAATGAGTAATTACGGCGAGCCTTTTTTATTTGACGTTTGCGCTGAGTAGCTTATCCTCCCGCGCGTTCACATATTAATTTTACAACCGGATAGATTGTGGATACTTTAAACAGCCCCTCGAAAAAGCCAAGAAATCCAAACTTTTCCTCAGGACCATGTTCTAAGCGACCTGGGTATCAGCTGCACGCGCTAGAGATAAAAACATTGGGTCGCTCCCATCGATCATCGGTCGGTAAGACCGCATTAGGCGCGGTATGTGACAAAACAAAACAGCTCTTAGGCTTGCCGGACAACTATCTTGTTGGTGTCGTGCCTGCATCCGACACTGGCGCTTTTGAGATGGCAATGTGGTCGATGCTCGGAGTGCGTGGTGTCGATGTTTTTTCGTGGGAGTCCTTCGGTAAAACCTGGTTGAATGACATCGTAAAGGATCTAATGTTGTCAAATGTAAATATCTACGAGGCAGATTATGGGGTTCTTCCCGATCTATCTTTGACCGATAAGCGTAACGACATCGTATTTACATGGAATGGAACCACATCAGGCGTCAGGGTACCTAACGGTGACTGGATTCCCACAGATCGAGAGGGCTTAACTTTTTGCGATGCCACGTCGGCTGTTTTCGCCATGGAGATGCCTTGGGAGAAACTCGATGTTACAACATTTAGCTGGCAAAAAGTTTTGGGTAGTGAGGGCGCGCACGGGATGCTTATTCTAAGTCCGAGGGCAGTAGAGCGTTTAGAGAATTACACACCACCGTGGCCATTGCCAAAGATTTTCAAGCTCGTAAAAAAAGGGAAATTAATTGACGGGATTTTTCGCGGTGAAACGATCAATACACCAAGTATGTTATGTGTCGCCGATTATTTAGACGCCTTAGGATGGATTGATTCTATAGGTGGACTGACGGGGGCTATCCGTCGCTCGGAGGAGAACCTGGCGGTTATTGCCGATTTTGTAAGCAAGTCTGATTGGTTGAGCTTTTTGGCGCAGGATCAGAATACGGTTTCCAATACAAGCGTCTGTCTTACTCTAGATGCAAGCCCAGATCAAATAAAAAAGATGATAAAATTACTTGAGAATGAAGGTGTTGCGTTTGATATCGGCGCCTATCGAGACGCGCCTCCCGGGTTAAGGATTTGGTGCGGTGCCACGATCGAAAAAACAGATGTCAAACTTTTGATTGATTGGCTTGAATGGGCGTATGAATCAGTCGTCAGGGGAGGAAAAAAGTAAGGTGTTGTCCATACGGACTTATAATGCAATATCACCTACGGGGCTTGCCAGATTTAATAGCTCACAATATTCGGTATCTCCAGAAAGCTCCGAGCCAACCGGTATTTTATTGAGAAGTTATAAATTAACAACTGACGAAATACCTAACATGGTGGTTGCAGTTGCTCGTGCTGGGGCAGGTACAAACAATATTCCAATTCCACAGCTGACTGAAAGGGGTGTTGTTATTTTCAATACCCCCGGCGCTAATGCAAACGCGGTCAAAGAGCTAATCTGTGCTGGATTGTTAATGTCGTCCCGGGACATCTTTGGCGGGTTAAAGTTTGTTGATGAGCTCGGAAACTATACCGTTAACGATCTTGATTCATTATTGGAATCGGAAAAGAAACGTTTTGCTGGGTCGGAGATTTATGGAAAGACACTTGGTATCGTTGGTCTTGGCGCAATCGGCTCCTTGGTAGCAAATATGGCTTTGGATCTTGGGATGCGGGTTGTTGGCTACGATCCTTCAATTTCAGTTGAGGCTGCTTGGCGGTTATCTAGCCGCGTTGAAAAGATGTTAAGTCTTGACGCGCTTTTGAGGGATGCAGATTATATAACACTTCATGTCCCAGCGATCGATGCGACGAAGAATATGATTAACTCTGGATCTATTTCAAGAATGAAGAACGGAGTAAAGCTTTTGAACTTTGCCCGCAAAGAAATAGTAGATGCAAATGATGTTATTAGTGCTTTGGACACCGGCAAGATGGGTGGCTATGCGACAGATTTTCCAACGCCCGAACTTATTGGGCATCCGAAGGTATTACCGATGCCACATATAGGGGCGAGTACGGGTGAGGCGGAGGATAACTGCGCTGTCATGGCTGC
>MDTC01014190.1_pt1 | contig 11496 bp, 3 predicted proteins | sample 811181 | NCBI WGS metagenome assembly MDTC01 (sample SAMN05326644, study PRJNA326480) | marine metagenome | isolation source: seawater | place: Pacific Ocean: North | collected 2011 | reverse complement strand
TACTTGAACTTCTTTTCTCTAGGGGATAGTTAGCTATGAGCTCTTCTGGTAGTTCATAGTTAAAGTCAGAGGTTTTCATGAGAAGCTGATTTTAAATTAGATAATACTTAGCTACAATGCTCCGCTAGCCCCATTGGCGGAATTGGTAGACGCGCGCGATTCAAAATCGCGTTCCTTCGGGAGTATCTGTTCGACTCAGATATGGGGCACCAAGTTAAATTACTCAGGCTGTAAAGCTGGATCGATAGTATTTAATTGAATAGATATAATATTGTTATCATCTTTAATTGAATCTATCTTAAGTTGAAGTTCTGATATATTTTTAACTTTAAAAACTCCAACATTAATATCAGATAAGTTACTTACAAATTCTAACTCATTTGAAATGGCAAAATTTTGAAGGTTCGGAAATGTATTAAACTTAATCAAAAATGAACCGTCAAACAATAATATTCTATTATCAATACCCTTGATTTGAATATACTCACCAGGTTGTAAGATTAATTCATTATTTAAATTCTGATTTGTAAGTTTTTTATTAAACTTATTAACTCTTTTATCAAGATTAAATAAAACTCCTTCAAGAGGATCTGTAAAGTCTTCAATACTTTCAATTGAATCAATTTTTGAATCAATTGGTATGAGTTTAGCTAATTCTTCATCAGACATAAGAACTAATTGAAAACAAAGAGTTATCAAAACAGAAAATATTAGGTTAGCTTTTAAAGTTTTTATTTTAATTACCATGTACTTGAATTCCCCAGGCATCTAATGTTCCAGTTGTGCCTGCATTATAATCATTAACTATCAGAGACCAGGTGCCTTCCATTGATTCACCATAAAACCCACTGACACCAATATCAAAGTAAAAAGCGCCAGCAGGATTGTTAATATTCGTACCTGGTTGCATCAAATTTATAATCGTACCGCCAGGTGATTGAAGTCTTAAACCGACCGACCAAGGCTCAGAATGATCAAATTTAATAAGAACTCTAACAAATTCAACGATACCATTTGAACCAGTTGGTTTTGTAATTTCTTGGGTAACAACTCCTCCTGAATTATCAGGAATTGTGCCGCCAGAGAGGCCTTGATATAGATCAGAAGTTACATAACTACCTAGACTATTAGCAGTATAAGTTTTTGCCGCATTTACAGCAGCTGCTGCATTAACCCTTCCAAAGCCATACCAGTTGTGATGATTATAACCAGCAGCATTTGTGACCCAGCTATATTGAGAAATGCCCCCAAGTGATGTTGTTCTAGATGCATCAACTTTATCAGATGTTGTTACTAAAATATGTTTAACATCTCTCCAGGTTAAATCAGAATTGGCTTCGAGCATTAGCGCTATAACACCAGAAACTGTAGGTGCTGCTGCTGATGTTCCATTAAAAGTACTAATATAATTACAACTTGAATTAAGTGTTTCGTTCTCCGAAAATCCATATCCACCTATATCAAATCTATTGAGGCCAGCGTAAGTCTCTCCATCTTCACCTCTTGAGTATCCAAGTGAACAACTAGACCTATCAACAGTCATAATAGCAGGGTCTAGCTGCGCTTTAGTCCATTCTGCATCTGCACTATAGATTGAAGAATCATAACCAGTTTCACCTCCAAACCCGCTAACCCAAACTGATGAGCCTGGAGTTGAATATGATGATTTCACTCCGTCAGCATTCATAGCTGCAACATTTATAATATATGGTGATTGATTATCTCTGTCTATTGATGTTTCAGTACAGGATAATGCTTTTCCTTCTCCGCAATCTCCATCTGATTCTGTTTCATAACCATTACCGGAAGATTTTACATATATTGCTCCTTTACCATCTCTCAAGCTATTTGTTCCAGTAATATAAGCTTCTTCCTTGTCTCTATTAAAGCTGTATAAAATAGAAGTAGATAAACTATATAATTCATTTGGCTCATCATTATCATCTTTTCCATATCCTATGCCATAACTCATGTTATAGATATCTGCAGTCACGCCTCCAGGAGGGTTAATTCCTCGAGATTGTTTTTTATTAGCTGTGGTTTGGTTATCTAATACATTGTCACCAAAAATTGATGCATTTGGAGCAACACCTCTTACACCAATATTATTCCATCCCTTCGCTGCAATAATACCTCCAATGCTTGTTCCATGTCCTTTGCAAGGATTATCATCTGAGCATGGATCTGGTCGTGTTGGATCATTATCTTCATTTGTAAAATCCCATGAACCACTAATAACATTATCTTTTAAGTCTTCATGAGCTATTTCTAAGCCATCATCACCAATAGAGATTTTTATGCCATTTCCAGTGTAGCCTTCGACGATTACACTATCGACATTTAAATCTTGACCAGCTGTACCAGCATTGGTAGCAAAATTAGTTTGACCTGTATTATTTAAGTGCCACTGGTATTGATATAGAGGATCTGTTCTGAGGTCGAGAGATATAGTTGCTTCAGATGAATCAACAGTTCCATCATTAACCTTGAATGTAAATGTCTCTGACTGAGCTGATTGTGTTGAATTGAAAGTTTGATAACTTACTCCAGCATTACTATTAGTGTTACTCATAGATGCTGATGCTCCCATTCCTGAATGGACTGAACAGTAATAATAAAGAGTAGTTGGAGTTGAAGCAGTCACTTCAATAACTGTTGAGCCGGATGATGAGGTTACACCTGTTGTGTATTCACTTCCACTTCCATGAGTTCCATCAGAACTTGTTGAGAATCTAAATGGATGAGCTTCAGGATGAGTAAAGGTATAAGTTGTTCCAACATTTAACGTTAAAGATTTCTTTTGTGTTCCGTCAATTATATAAGCCAATCCCCCACTGCTTGTGACTGAGACTGCAATGGTTTGAGTGGCATCCTGTGATGAAAAAGATGCTGTTCCGTATGAACCATTGCTTACAATCGTGTATGTTAATGTGTCTCCGTCTTCATCAGTAGCTCCAAGTGTTAACGTTTTACTTGTTTGATCTTGGGGTAGTAAATTTAAATTGTAACTAGCTGCAGTTGCAACAGGAACATCATTAACATCATTAACATTAACGGTAATATCTTGTGTTGAAGTCACAACAGAGTCATTCACTGAGACTGTAGCTGTATATGAGGATTTTGTTTCATAGTTAGGTGAGGAAGCAAAAGTCAGAACACCTGCAGAGGTTATTTCAAGCTCTGATCCAGAAACTGTAAAACTTAGTGAATTTCCATCTTCGTCAGTTCCAGTTATTGTTCCAATCGAAGTTTGATTTTCATCCCCATTTAATGTTGCAGATGAAGTAAACACTGGCGCATCATTTACATCAGTAACATTAACAGTTATAGATTGAGCTGTTGTATTAAGTCCATCATTGGCAGTGACGGTTGCACTATAAGAATCCTTAGTCTCATAGTTAGGAGCTGAAACAAAGGTTATAACTCCGGCAGAAGTTATGGCTAATTCGGAACCAGAAACTGAAAAACTTATTGAATCTCCATCCGCATCTGTCACGGCTGCTGTTCCAATTGCTGTCTGATTTTCAGCTGCTGAAAATGTTGCATCTGAAGTAAAGATAGGTGAATTATCATTTAAGTTATTAATGCTTACAGTTATATCCTGGGTTGTTGAATTAGTTCCATCACTTGAAGTCACAGTTGCGGCATAAGATGTTTTAGTTTCATAATCAGGGGCTGTGGTGAATGAAATAACACCAGTTGCACTATCAATTGTTATTTCAGAGCCGCTAATAGAATAGGTTATATTATCGCCGTCAGCATCAGAAGCAACGACCGTCCCGATAGCAGTTTGGTTTTCATCAACACTAAAGTTTGTAGTTGAGGTAAATGCCGGATAATTATCATTCAAATTATTAATATTAACTGTGATACTTTGAGTAGACGAATTGCTGGCTCCATCACTAGCAGTAATAGTTGTCGTATAACTTGTTTTAGTTTCATAATCAGGTGGCGAAGCGAAAGTTAAGACACCATCAGAGTCGATAACAATCTCACTACCAGATACAACAAAGGTAATTGTTGAGCTAGTTTCTAAGTTGTCTGCATCGGTTGCAGTTACCGTTCCAATCGAGGTTTGATTTTCATCTGCACTAAAAGTATTACTTGAAGTAAACTCTGGAGCTTCATCATCAACATCTGTTATGTTTAAAGTTATTGCTTGATCTGTTGCATTAGAACCATCATCAGCTGAATCAACAACCGTAACGGTTCCTGTATATACATTTTTTGTTTCGTAATCAGCAGAAAATCTTAAACTTATTTTTCCAGATGTTTCATTAATTTCAAAATCATAACCAGTAACACCAGGATTAGGTGTCACAACCGAAAACTTCATTGGATTTCCGTCTGCATCTGTTGCTGTAACAGTTCCAAAGTCCCAGCAATCTGCAATGCCTATGCAACCTTCAACTCTGGTAAATGTTGGATCAGAAGTAATAACTGGAGAATTGTCGTTTAAATTATTTACATTAACTGTAATGGCTTGATCTACAGAAGTAAGACCATCTGTTACAGATACTGTTCCGGAGAAAGAAGTGGTAGTTTCATAATCAGGAGCAGTTGTAAATGTTAGTACTCCTGACGAATTTATTGATAAATCAGTGCTAGAGATTGAGTAACTTAATGAGTCTCCATCAGCATCAGTTACTTGAATTGTGCCTATTGATGTTTGGTTTTCATCACCTGAGTATGAGGCATTAGAGGAGAAGACAGGAATATTATCATTTAAGTTATTGATATTTATTGTTAGCACTTGGTCTGTGTTAGTAATTGAACCTTTTGCAGTAATAGTAACTTCATAAGAAGTTTTAGTTTCATAATCTGGAGCTGAATTAAATGTTAATAAACCTGAAGAGGCATCAAGAGTTATTGAGCTAGCATCTGTTCCTGAAATAGAATACGTCACAACTGACCCTTGTGGATCAGTGGCTGAAACAGTTCCTATAGCAGTTTGATTTTCATCAGCATTTAAGGTGCTTTCAGTTGAGAAAATTGGACCTTCAGGCTCAACATCAATGATATTTACTTGTATATCTTGGTCAGTTGAAATCTCTCCATCTGAAGCTGTTATTTTTGCTGAAAAAGAAGCTAATGTTTCAAAGTCTGGTGTGGGGCTAAAAGTTAAATTTCCTGAAGATGCGATGCTAATAACAGGGAAGCTATTTGAACTTGAAACAACATCAGCTCCCATTCCAGGATGAATACTACAATAGTAATAAAGATTTGAAGGGGTTTCAGATGTAACAGTTATTAAAGTAATGCCTTCAGTTGAAGTATCTACACCATCAGTAAACTCTGAGCCTCCTCCGTGTGTCCCATTATCAGTTGTTGAAAATCTTAATGGATGTGCACTTGGGTGACTAAAACTATAAGTTTTGCCAACTTCAAGAACTAAAGATTTTTTCTGGACTCCGCTTATAACATAAACATTTCCAGAACCACTGCTATTTTCAGCAACAGTAACTTCCATCTTCTGAGTAACAGAATTATCTATAGCATATGTAATGCTACTGTCAGTATCTGCATCAGTTGCAACTGCAGTTCCTACGATTGATTGATTTTCTTCAACACTAAAGGTTTCAGGAGAGCTAAAAATTGGAGAGTTATCATTTAAATTATTAACATTAACAGTTATATCTTGAGCTACTGAATTAAGGCCATCGGTGATTGTTACAGTTGCAGAATAGGATGTTATAGTTTCATAGTCAGGTGCAGATGCGAAAGTTAAAACTCCAGATGAAGATATAAGCAAATCTGAACCCGTAATTGAATAACTTAAAGAATCCCCATCAGCATCGGTGGCCGATACTGTTCCAATGTCTGTCTGATTTTCATCGGCATTGAATAAAGCATCTGAAGTAAATGCTGGTGTATTGTCATTTAAATTATTAACATTAACAGTAATATCTTGATTAGATGAATTCAGTCCATCTGTTGCCGTAACTGTTGCAGTATAAAAAGTTAATGTTTCGTAATCTGGATCAGCAGCAAAGGAAATCACTCCAGATGCATTATCAATAATAATATCTGAGCCGCTAATTGAGTAAACAATGCTATCGCCATCAGCATCTGTTGCTATTATTGTTCCTATAGCTCTCTGATTTTCATCACCGCTTAATATTGAATCAGAAGTAAAAACAGGAACATTATCATTTAAGTTATTCAGTTTAACTGTTACATTCTTGTCCAAAGTATCTATTCCATCAGTGACAGAGACAATTAACTCATAAGTATTTTGTGTTTCATAATCAGGAGCCTCTTTAAAAGTTAAAACATTCGAAGATGAAAGATTAAAATTAGACTCATCTGCACCACCAAGAGAGATTGTTATAGATTCTTCTTCAACGTCGCTCGCAGAAATACTTGTAACTGCCGTTTGGTTTTCATCAACTCTGTATGTTGAGAGTAAGTTATCAAATGTCGGTACATCGTTAACAGAGTTAATAACGATTGAGATATTACTAGACGAGGTTTTACTGCCCTGAGTTAGGTTGTATGAAATACTATCAGTACCAAAGAAGTTATCATCAGGAGCATATGTAACTACATTATCTTGAACATAGGCTGAACCATCTGCTGGTGTACCAATATCAAGAATAATAGGTAAGGTTGGAAGATATGAATCATTGTTAAGAACATTTATATCAATAGAAACATCTTCATCAGTTATTACAGAATCTTCTAAAGCAGTGATGTCAGGTTCTAAATCATCTACATTCACGCTTTGATCGGCAGCAATATAATTTAAGATATTATTCTGATAACTTAATAGTACTTCAGACGTTACAGATCCATTGGCTATAGCTTTGGCATCATTTTGAAAAGTGCTAACAGCAAAATTAAATATAGCAACTGTATTATCATTACTCTCTTTTACCTGAATTACTGGAAGAAACGCTGAAAGTGCAGAAACAGTATTAGCTTTATTTACATCATCAATATTTAAAGATTTTTTATTTATAATATTGTCGAGAACTTTTTCAATAAATGCTTCTGTTTCAATATTGACTCTCATATCCGTTTGAGTGTATTCAGCATCTATCTCTTCAGCTATAGATTGAAAATAATCTTGTGTCGTTTCTGTTGTTGTATTCAGATTATTAGTTATATTTTGAAGCGCATATGCAATGACTGTAAGCTGATTGCCTTTTTCATATAAATAATCATTAATGCCTTTGTCTCCTTTATTGGCAACAGGATCAAAACTATATACATTAATAGATTCATCAATTCCAAGCGCTGCATTTACTTTTGATGGTTCTGTCATGAAAGCAGCAATCGATGTAACTGGAGTAATTACTTTAAAATCAGAATATCCTGTCAGCTTATGAGTTATTAAAAGATTATCTAAGAGATTTTGGGTATCTAAATCAGTACCTCCTATAGATACTAAATTTCCATTGGCATACTTAAGAGTAAATTTTCCATCGTTGTCTGAAGTTGTAGAATTCTCATTGGAGTCAGCAACCCAATCTTCATTTGTATCTATAAAAATCTCTGCACCAGAGATGTATCCATCAACCGCAACACCATCAGAGTTTCTGTATCCTTCAACAGTTGCAGATGCAGTCGTAGTTTTATTGTTACCAGTGCATGCAAGAGTAAATGTATTATTCCCTGGATTAGATATAGTTACAGTTTCTGTTCCAGAAGTTGATTTTGCTCCAGTCCATTCTCCAGAAGCTGAACATGAAGTTGCATTTGTTGTTGACCAAGTTAATGTGGTTTCATTTGAAAGAAGTACTGAGGTTGGATCTGCTGAAATATTTACACTTGGTGCAGGTAAAACAGGTGCATTATCTTGACCACCGCCACCGCCACCGCCACCGCCACCGCAAGCAGATATTAAGGTTAAAATTATTAAAGCAGATGGAGTTTTAAGAGATTGCATTACGATTTAATTTGACACATTTTTTTATAATTAGCAATGAATAAAAGTTCAATCGCACTAAAAGTTACAATCTATATTTAAAACAGAAAAAAAATAATTACTTGTTTCATTTTGATTATTTTCCCACCCAGAATCAGTTACTGATATAAAGTCAATACATCCTTCATTATCAATATTCAGTGGTAATGCCTTCATTAAAAAATCATAGTTGTTGTAACCAGGATCAGGTTTGTTTGGAAGTGCATCATTATTTAGAGAAATAAAGTTACCATTTCCATCGTTTATCGCAATGTGCGATCCATGATATCCACTACTATAGTCTCTAGTAGAATGAATTATGTCCAAATTACCATCAAGATTCATGTCTCTCAAATAGATATTACCTTCGCCATGATGGCTATAAAATCTGGGCTGGTCAGAGAAATTTGAATTGGTGACATCAACCAAATTTCCAAAGCCATCATTAATTAAAATTTGAATATATGCTCCCTCGTAATATGGTAAATCTCTAGTTATAGAAACAACGACATCATTAAAGCCATCGTTATTTAAATCCCCAGAAGCAGCATGGTTATATTTATTTCGATCAAAACCAAATGGTCCTAATGGTAATATTGCTTGATCCCATGATGAGATCTCCGCAGTATTATTGCTTAATAGAATGTAGCCCTCATCAGCACTTGACCAGTTACTTCTGTTATCAAAATTCCAAAATAGAATATCATCATAATTATCATTATTTAAATCAACCATTAGTGAAGACATTGGATTGCCATACTGATTGTTTCTTTGCCATTGGAGATTAATATAATCATGCATGTTGAAGTTACCCAAACCATCATTAATATTTAAAATATTACAAGCAAATATATCTATATCACCATCACCATCAGGATCACCTGAACTGGCGTCATGTGCAAAATTACATAATTGGCCATCACCGTTATTTTGATCTTCAATTTGTGACGACGCATCTTCAAATTTTCCATCTTTATTGGATAACAGAAGTAGGTGCGGATATGGATTAATAAAATTTTTTGTGTAGTCTTCTGATCTATATTGAATGCCCATTGAGCCTGCAAAAATATCATCAATACCATCTCCATTAAAATCAGCTGCAATGGTTCTGTAAGCAAATGGATGGTTTGTTGGAGTTCCTGACTGATAAATATCTAGATTTTCCATTAGTCTCCCGTTACCATCATTTAAGTATATATTTATAGGAGCATTAACTTTTTGTGACGGTTCTATCGTGTGTGGAAAATATGCCCAAGCAACTGCGAAATCCTCAAAACCATCTCCATTAAAATCACCTTGCACCATGTTGTGAGCATCTTGTCCAAATAATTCATTTTCGTAATACACACAGTCATTTGGTGTTGGGTAACAAATTGTTGCAGAAAATCTATCTTTTATAACGATGCCGTCAAAACCAATATCTGCAACTTTGTATAAATTACTCTCAAGATCACCAATGTTTGTTGGCACGAGAGAATACTTTGTTTCGAATTTATTAACTGATAATGGAATGGTTTTTGATGCGCCAGGGCATATTGGTGTTGCAACAGTTTCCACAACCATTTGAAAGTTATTATTCATTTCATAAACAATCGGATTTCTAAAATTAAAATTTTTATTATCAGTAGAACTAATGTGATATAAATTATCATTGTTATCATCTAAAAAAATGCTGTAAGTGCAATCAAGATTGTTTGAAGAAACATTTATTGTTTGTTTTTGATAGCTAGTACTAGGATTTATTAAGCCGCTAACGTTTATTGAAAGTGGTTGAGAGCTGTTTCGATTTAAGTCGCCAGTTGATCCACCACCACATGAATATAAGAAAAATGCTAAAAAAATAATATTTAAATTTCTTATATAGATCATTTTACAAATTATACAAATATTTAGAAGCTATATGATTTTTTCTTATACATAATATTGGTTTGAAGGTATTTATTTGTAGTGAAACTACAATTATATGTAGCTATATTTCTTGATTTTACAATAAATAAAAAAATATTTGACTGTATATCTAACATTTTGTTAAATGTACTACAAGCCATTTTGTTGCAGTCTTAATTCACTTGGGCACAAGTATTTCTTTACAAACTGCAAACCCACCGGCATTTAATCTTAACGGAGAATATATGAACACTTCAAATAGAGTAGTTCTATTGATAAGTATCTTCACCATTGTCTCATGTGGCGGCGGTGGCGGTGGCGGCGGAGGCAGCAGCGACGGTGGCGGAGGATACGGCAATTCTAATAATGCACCAACAATTACTAATACAACAACAAATATTTCTGTTAGTGAAAATCAAACAGCAGCATTTACAATCATAGCTTCAGATCCTGATAATGATAGCCTTACTTATTCATTAACGGGAACTGATGGAGCTTTATTTTCAGTATCTACCAGCGGAGTAGTTATATTCAACACTGAGCCAGATTTTGAAAATCCTACCGATGCTGATGCTAATAACATTTATGATCTAACAGGAAGAGTATCTGATGGATCTCTAACTGCAACAAAAGATTTTATGGTAACCGTTATAAACGATACCGCGGATGATGTAACCACCGAAGGAATGGATGGAACACTTTTGGGTGCAGGGCCCATTCAAAGTGCAACAGTTTGCATAGAGGTCACTGCGGGCACATGCACTGGAGCAAGCTTTACAACAACAACTGCACAAGACGGAACTTTTTCTTTAATTATTGACTCAGGGGCGACTGGAGTATTACGTGGTGAGGGTGGATTTGACCCTGTAACTAATCTTCAATTCGCTGATAGTTTTGCCTTGTCGCTTGGTCAACCAGTAACAGATCAAAATTTTGTTGTTACGCCATTGAGTTCAATAATGAATGATTACGATAACAGCACTCAATACAACTCATTCAAGGAAAAGCTTGGCTTAAGCTCTGAATACATGATCAGATACAACAACCCTTTTGCTAGCCTGGGTATCTCAGCACAGAATAAAGCTGCAGTGGTTAATACTCAAATATTGGTAATGTTAGAAATTCTAAATAATATACATACTTTTTCTGGAGACAACGTAGGTAAGAAACTTGCTGGTGCTATTTATAATAGGTCTGGAAATGAGACCTCATTGGGGGACACCACTTTTATTAAAAACACCCTTTCTAACTTAGATACTGATTTTTCGCCTTCTAGTGATCAACTAGTAAGTCTCTCTGCTGGCATATCAGCTTTTATGCAAAAAATAAATGCAAATGATTCCTCTAAATCCCATGCTCATTTTACAAAAGCAGGTATGTCAGAGTTAAAAGATTTAATGAAAAAAGTAATGGATGGGACATCTGATTCTGCTGAAGTAGATAAATTAGTCTTTAATACCATTTCATGGATTAATGAAAATACCTCTTGGGATGGAGGCACAATAACAGATAACGAAGCAGAAATTTCTAAAACAACATATAAGCTTACACATAGTGGAAGCTCTTATTACAGTGTGGATAATGTTAATGCTAAAGATACTGAGTTCATTATCTATGTCAAAGAAGGTGATGTAATTAAATTTGATCCAACTAGTACAGTAACATCTAATCACCCTTTCCTTTTATCAACAGAAGTTAAC
>MDTC01261613.1_pt1 | contig 11497 bp, 6 predicted proteins | sample 811181 | NCBI WGS metagenome assembly MDTC01 (sample SAMN05326644, study PRJNA326480) | marine metagenome | isolation source: seawater | place: Pacific Ocean: North | collected 2011 | reverse complement strand
GCATCCGTGGTCACTGTGTCAATCACAGTGATATGATCTTTGGCCACTGTGCCGTGATTATAAAGTGCCAGGCCTGAATCGAATTCAATGATGGGTCTTTTGGCCCTGTCTGATTCATCTAGGTCAGGTGTGTAACCGCCAACTCTGGCAGTTTCCTCTATCACACTTCTGTGAAACCATCTATTGTATCTTGACCATGAATTGCGATCTCTAGAATCTCTTTTGATAGTGATGTAGTCTAATGCTTCTGCTCTGTGAAGTGCTTTGGCATAAGGTTGCGAATCGTAAACAAATGTGTCATATCCCACTGTGAATTCTTCACTGTAACTGCCCGGTGCAATCAATTCACTGGCATCTGTCAAAGTGATCGAGTCGCCAACGCCTTCCACATAGTATTGTTTGTTTTGCCAAGCGGTATCAACTTTGGTAGTAGTAAATTTTATTTTCATTCCGTTTGATAGATCTAATGTCCTCAAACTGTAATTTTTAGCACCAATGATATCTTTGTCTGGATCAATTTTAGATGTGGTTTGGATGTCTTCAATCTGTAACACACCATTCATATTATCGTGATTGCCACACTGATAGTAAAGTGTGCTAGGACCTGATGTGGGCACTGTGAATGTAACTATGCCTGAATCTGTTCCGTTGTTTGTGACACCTGTGGTATAAAGCGTAGATGTTGATCCGTCTGCTGATAACTGATCTTTGTAGGGTTCTGTCATTATATAGAAAGGATGACCTTTTGCATCTATATTAAACTTGTATGTGTTACCTCTGTAAAGTTTCAGTATTGGGTTGTTTGTTCCATCTTGTATGCTAAAATTGTAAGCACCTTTCACCACATTGGTGACTTTATATTCGACCACTGCTCCTGGACCGACCACATCAATTTCTAATGCATTAGGCCCTTCAGGCAACCAATAGTACTCTCTATAATTGATTAGTTTGTCATAATCGACAGCGGGATTCCAACTGTAAATTTTTTCTTTATTAAGTCTATCGTGATTGTCTACTTTTCCACCAAAATATTTGATCTGATTTATGTAGTCATCGTATGTGCCTGTGAATTTAACTTGGTCTTCAGGATTTACAGATGTGGTGTCTCTGTTGGTGTATGTGACAGCAGGTTCTAGTTGATAAGCAGACCTATCCCTGCTGGTTGCTGTGAGATATCTATCACTGGATTTTCTAGTGTAGGCATCCTTTCTTCCCACATAACCGTCTAATCTTTCTAGACTGCCTTTTTGTACCAAAGCATCCATTGTGCTGGACAAAAATCTTTGGTTGTTGTCTGTTCTGTAAAAAGCAGGCAAGTGCTGAACAGTTCTACGTAGTTCTGCTGTGCCCTGTTGGACTACTTCTTGATTTGTTAGTGGATTTGTGGGTTGATCAACCATTAGTATCCTGCCCCACTACTGCCGGTGCTAGAACCGGATCCTGCGGTAGTGGAACCTGACACTGATGAACCTGATGTTGTCATTGACGTGGTTGAAGATGTTGATGTCACCACTGTACCTGATGCAACCAATTGGTTGGCACCTACAGCAGAAATAATTGAAACATCATCAACGGTGGCCCCACTGATAAAAATCTCGTCTGCGGCTGAATCTATTTGGAACAAAGACCCAAAACCTTGTCCAGATTGATTTGGTACTATCAACAGTGTAAGCAAATCGGGTGCCAACTGCTGGTGTACATACGCCGCTAGTTCTGTAAAATAAAAACTGTCTCCAAAATCCCAATTATCTAAAGCAAAAAATTCATTTATTGCCGCTATCACTCTAGTCTTGATCACGGCATCAGAAATCTTAGTGCTTGGATTTTTAACAATTTTGAATGTGGCCTGTAGATTTTCATCTGCATTTATGCCAAACAGTATTTTGTATTTTACAGGATGATAAATGATTTGATCTGATAAACTTTTTATTGCATTCAATGATGAAGAATAACTTATTCTCAACTGGTCACTTGTACTAGCAGTTGGTTTTGGTCCACCGTCCTGTAACCAAATTCTGTACAAGTTGTCATAAGATCTTTCTAACACATACAGATCAATGATGTTTGACACAGCAGGATCAATACGTGTTTCCTGCCCTGCGTGGTGTTTGTACTGAAAGTCAATACCTGATCTACCACGTCTCGCAATGTAATCTGTTGATGTTGAAAGTGTGTTAGTGGTTGAACTGTAACTTTTGATCACATCTTCTGATTCGTCGTAAAAGTAAAACAGTTGGCCGTCTGTGTACGCTGAGGTGTTTAGATTAATATCTGATTCGTTTTGTGTCACAATAAAGTTTGTGGCCGCGTAAGGTCTAAATCGTTCAATGTTGTTGTAACTTAAATATTTTTCAAAAAATACAAATTTTGTGGCTGTGCTGGTGTTTGGTTCAACATAGATATCAAACAGTTCAGGATTATCAACTACTCCGTCATCATCGCTGTCATAGAATCCCACCTTAATTTTTCTATTGTCTTGAAATCCATCTGCTTCTGTGACTGTATCTGTGACTGCCCAAATCAATGGGTAACCTATTCCGTTACCTGTGCTCACAATGGAATTTGTCTTTAAAATTTTTACCGTGTCATACACAGTGGCACCTGTTTTGTAATCATAAATTTTTTCTTGTGAATCATAATGAAACTTGTTTTGTCCTTCTGATTCAAAAATATAGTCTAAACTTCTATATGTCACAGTGTATGTGCTTCCATCATTGGTGAATTTAAACCACCAACTAGCATCTAAATTGGCATCTGTGACATCACCTGTGTTGCCCAGACTGAACACACTGCTGGCGCTCAAATTTGTGCTTGTAATAACTTTCCAACTCTCTGAATCTATGTCGTATCTCAACCCAAAGTTTTCATATGCTCCAATACGATCAATCAAATCTACTTTCAAAGCATCACTAAATGTTGTGGTCAAATTGGGAATCACACTGTCAACGATAGCACCGTTTGGTATGATTTGTGCCAAAGTCACAGGACCCAAGCCTGATTCTAAATTTCCAACACCTGCGTTGGCGCCATCACCTTCCACTGCTCCTATTTTGGCCCACGCCCTATCCTCAGCATTGTCTGTGCCTGCTGTGACCAGTGTGTTGTTTAAAAATTCTCTAGAGTCAGGTGATGTGAATTTGATCAAAGCACCTTGTTTTGCGTATTTGAAATTGGATGTGGCAGAATCACCTACCACCAAGGCACCACCTGATGTGAAATATCCTGTGTTGGTATTTGTGCTGGTGGTTGTGGAATTCCACGTGGCATTCAAACTGCTCAAGTCTTTAGTGCCGTATTTCAAGTAATAAAAATGTCTTGAGTATGCTTGTTTAATTTTCGTCTCTACATCATTATCAATTGTCGCGCTGATGGTGTTGTCGTTTGTGAACTGAAATGTAAACTGTTGTGTGCTTTCTTCTCTGTAAAGTATGCCATCTTCCGCAAACACATTGACATTTGAATAAGCACCCGTAGGGTCCAATACTTCTTTGGCTCTCGAAATACCTGATGCTGATCTGTTGACACTTCTCACTTTAATAATTTCCTGTGAAGCACTCAAAGGAGCAATCTGGTAATCCTCTGCTGTGATCATTCTGTTTTGTGTGTAGTACACCTGTGCGGCTTTTTCTTTAATTGAATCGTTTGATTCTGTGGCGGCCGCATTGTACACAGATGCCTGAAGGCTCATTGCCACTGTTAAATTTTGTTGAGCACCGTTTCTGTCCACATAAGGTACTACAATCTGTATGTTGGTCATGTCAGCAGGTTGGATTGCATATCTGGCATTGTCACTGCTTCTGGTGTACAGTCTAAAAGTACCAATTGGCAAGTTGGAAAAGTTTCCATCTCCAAACACTAGATCAATTGTGTCTCCCACCTTTGTGACTACATTGTAAATATTTCTTTCTGAGTTTGCCAAACTGTTGTAGATAGCATTGTTGCCTGATAGCGCAGGCACCTGTTTCCATTGTTCCAATATTTGACCAAACTCGTCAAATTTATATAAAAACACATCTGAATTGTTGACATTTGTTTTATTAAAACTTTTCACATAGTTTGTGATTGCTGTGTCTACTGAAAAATCTTCATATGTCATGGTGCCTTGTTTAAACAAGAAGAAGTAACCTGTGTTGTTGGAACTGTCACCAGATCCATCTGATCTGTATGTGTATGTCAAACCTGTACCATTTACAGGAGCAGATTCATAAATGGATTCTGAATCTGTGATAGTGCTAGGCACCACTTCAAAATTTCTATTACTACCGCCAATGTTTGCACTGAATGTAAAAATTGGCAAATCATTTTGATTTGAACTTAATGTATAAACTTCTGTTGCTACTCCACCAATGGTGTCTGATTCTCTTGGTTTGCCAATTAATTGTCCTGTTTGGTTGGCCGCATTCAATATGGCAGTAAACTGTTCTCCGTAATTGTTGTTGGCTGAATCGTTCCAAATCACAGTGGTATTGGAAAGGTTTGTACCTGTTGAATCAAAAACATCTTGTGTAGTTGAAATTGAATCCACTTTCAAAAGTCCCGTGGCAGGTTGATTTCTTTTGGCATTGTAACTGATCAATCTTGCCAATCGCAAAATTGAGTTACGTCTTTCTGCTGTTTCTAAAAAGTTTTCTCTGGCATTCAAATCTACTCTGAAAGAAAGTGCTTGAGAAATGTAGGCTATTAAATCTATAAGAGCCACATACTCTGAACTCTCTACAAAGTCATTGAAATCGTCTGGATAATTTTCACGTAGATATGCCACCATTGTTCTGCGCAGGGTCTCAAAATCGTAACTTTTGAAATCTGCCTGTTGGAATGCCTGATAAATCTTACGCCAATCCTCGGCTACTAATAATCTGTTTTGTCTATCTGTTGTGGCCATACTGTTTGTATGGATATTTATATATTAAATTAACGGCGTATATTAAGATAGACGCAATAGGCTGTTTTCGTCAAAAGAGAACTGTAATTTTTCGGTGATATCCAAGGGCACAAACCGTATAGTGGCCTGTATGGCTATGCCTTTGTCTGCTTCTGTGACCACAATATCTTCTGTGGCTATGCGTGGATCTGCGTTCAAATTCTCTGTGACATCATCAAGAATAGCATCTCTGAGATCTTCTGTGAATGGTTCAAACAGTGCATCATATATGATCGTACCAAACTCAGGGTTCTCGACTCTTTCGCCCTTGCGTACCGACAAACGATTTATGAGATCCTGTTTAGCACATTCAAAATCATAGACCTTAAAGTTCTGCCTGTCGGCCCTTGATGAAAACCCTTTAAAAGTAACGCCTTGTGCGTCATTTGAATTATTTGTGTTATCTCCGTATGCCATTAATGCAATCTCCTAAATTCCACATCAACTTTGCTGTAATCAACAGCATAGTAGCCTGTATCAGTAATTTCACTGGCCCAAGGCACCTCCTGCGCCATCACACCTTGATATGTGCCATCACTGTGTTTGTATTTAAACTGATAGATGTTGATTCCCTTAGGTGAAACTCCAATTTTTTCAATGTTTTCTTTGAGTCTTTGATCACTGAAAAACTTTTTAAGTCCTTGTCCAATTGCGGCAAATCCGCCACTCAAACCACCTGTTTTGAATTTGCTGGCCAAACTGCCAATATGATCTTTGATAGATGTGGCACCCTGCATGAGTCTGCCTTTGGCTGTACCTCTCAAACTTGGTGGAATGTTGTTGGCAGACCCTCTGCTGAAAAATTTGCCAGCGTTGGTCATTAGGTATTTTGAACCTGCGTTGAAAATTGCTTCTTTGCTCAAACTGGTCAAGTGTCCACCTGTGACTTTGCTGATCATTATGCCGCTTATTTGATCTTTGGACATGTTTGGAATTGATGTTACCACATTGTATATTTCATTGTACTGTCCAGCAAATTGTCCTGCTATTTCTTTGACTCTGCCCACGTCTAAGTTTTTTGCAAATGTGTCAAGTTTGAAACCTCCACCGTTTTTCAGTGTGTTGATCAGATCCTTGCTGATGGCACTGGTATCAAGTTTAATCAAGTCACCTTCTTTGATTCCATCTATGGCCTTGTTGATGCCAGGAAATGCGTCTTTCATGTCATTCAACGTCCGTGTCATTTTGCTCTGTATCACTTTGCTGTTGGCTTGTACATATTGTTCAGGCGTCTGTCCTGTTCTATAGACCTCTCTGGCATCATACACGCCAGCATCTTGTAAAGTTTTGATATCAGATTTGTTTAATTTTAATTTTTTCTTGACTTTGACATTGGTTTTGGCAAACGAAGCAAATTTTCCTATAGACACAGGAACGTTTTTCAGACTGGCTGGTTTGCTTTGATTCATTGTGTACCTTTCAAGATCAGTAAAATATTGCAGTTCTCTCACGTGGGCATTTTTGCTTTCTCTGTTTTTCTGTGCCATGTACTCCACCGTGCCAGGAGTTTGACTCAAACGTTTCCATTCAACAGGATCCTCAAACTGTGTCACGGTTTCAACCACGCCAGATGGTGCTCTGGTGAATGGTTCATGTGTTACCATGTTGCTGATTGTGGTTTTGGTTTTTCTTGTGTTGGCTTCTAATATTTCTCCAGGACCCACTGTGATGTTCACATCGTTCTGTGATTCATCTGTGATTATGCCAATCTGTTCTGGTGTCAACCAACTGGGTCCCCAGGTGGGTTGAGGTATTGTGGAATTCAAGTGTACCTGTGTGCCGGCAAGATGAATCTGCCCCTTGGCTCCCCATAATTGTGTGCCCTCTGTGTATGACGATATTCCGTCGCGAGCATTGAATCTGATACTGCCTTCTGTGGTGTTACTGAATATACCCTGTTTGCCTATGCTCATCACATAGCCTTCTGCGTTGTTGACCACACTGCCTTCTGCTGTGAACTTGATGTCATTTTTGGCATGGAAATTTATGTCAGCACCTGAGTGTAGATCAAAGTTTCCGTCACCTCTCAAATTAAATCCGTCTTGTGCGTAGATGTAAATTTTTCCTTCTGGACTCATTTCCAACCAACTTTTTCCTGATCCGTTGGCAATGTAAACCACACCCTCTGTGTCGTGCATTAACAACTGGTGTCCTGATGCTGTTCGTAACCTTGTCAGTTGGTTCTCACCCTGCTCGTCTCCGTCATCCATCACAAAAGTATGACCTGGACCTCTGGCTACATAGTCTTCTTTTAAAGCGTCTTTGGTTCCTACCAACTGCTTGGTGCTGGATAGGTCTTTGGCACCAGGTGTGCTCATTCCAAATACTTGGCTGGGCGATTCTCTACGTGCCGAACTTGTTGTGGTTCCTCGCACATCATCACCAATCAAACCTTGTGTGGCCAAAATGTCTGCCAACGGGTGTATGGGTTTCAGGAATGAGTCATAGTCTCCTAATGGCGATGATTCTGGAGTGGCCCTGTTGAGTTCGCCTGATGGCACATTGAGAGTGCCGTATGTTTTTTGTTTGTCTACGGAAGAACTATACTTGCCAGCAGGTCCTCCAGAACTTTTATCCCAGGTTCTTTCACTGGCCGCAATACCTGGAATCATGTGATTGGTGACTGGTTCCTGTACACATCCAATCCAAAATGCTTGATTCAATTTGCCTTCCGCAAATATCACCAATACTCGTGTGCCTATGTCAGGTGGCACTGCCCAAAAGCCATAACTGTGCTGACTGCCTGTGTATTTGGTGGAACCTGGTTGATTAAAGTTTGCATCTTTGGCTCCGTAAAAAGGAGCAAGATAGTCACATGTGATCAAATTTGTCGCTGTTGGTTCTGTGGTCTTTGACAAAGCAGGAATATTAACTGACAGTCTGCCCATTTTCAACGGATCCACATTGTCTTTTACAATACCAATATATGGACCTGGGTTTTCCGCGGCCCACGAAGTGTCTGTGTGTGGTGCTTTGGGTGTTGATGTGTGTCCCCGTAAATAATCTTTGACACTCATTAAAACGATCCTTCTGTGTCGGTGATATCTACTGCTCTTCTACTTCTTGAAGCAGTGTCATACACACCGGGTTTTGAACGGGCATTAATGCTGTCTTTTCTGGCGTTTGCGGCTTTGTTGTACACAGCACTAGTTACCACCCCTTTTGACTTGTTGATTGATTTATTTTTCATAGGAGTAACATCTCTGTCTTGATTGTTGTATCTTACCATAGTAAGTTCTTGTCTAAATTGTCCATCGGACATAAAATGCCTCACTTGATACACTTTGTACAGACCTGAAAACACAGCACGTTGAGATTTACTGATATCGTATATGCCACGTTTGTCATCCACATCATCTGGCACAACAAATTGCAAATCCACGATGGGTTCAGCCACTTCAGCGTTGTAACATTTTAACGTTGGATTCCATATCGCTTCTGTTTCGCCGCCTGTGAAGTATCCTCGATTCTTATCGGTACTGATGCCTGGTGATGTCAATCGTGGTGCTGGCGGAACAAATTGACTCTGGCCCAACCACGCAGGATCACCAATTATTTCCATTCTAAGGATAACCATATCTGCTGTTGGATTTGTGATCGCATCAAAAAATTGATCAGAACCTTTTGAACTTTTACCAGTGCTACCTGCGTTCGATGAATTGGCCATACCAACGTCATTTTTCAAATTTAAATAATCTCCCGCTGTAGGTGGCACCGGTGATGCTGGTTTAATTGGATCCCCTTCATCATTCTGTTTTTGGCCAACTTTTCCTGCATTGCTGTCTGAGGCTTCTATATCTTTCAATCGTGATTGAAAGTATGCAACTTTGTAATTGATATCAAGGTTTAACACATCAACGTTTGCACCTGTAAAAATGTAGTTGTATTTTTTTGCTACATAAGATTTGCTTCTATTTCCGTTGTGAACACCGGCTGTGACAATATTCATAGCACTGATGTAGTAAGGTTCCACAACAATTTGTATTTTTTTCCTATTGGTTTGTCTGATATTATCAAATTCTTTTGTTGGCACGATGGAGGCTCTAATTTTAAAGTATTGAAAGAAAGAATCTCCCGCGCCACTCAAAACTGCATCAGTCCATTCGGTCCATTTTTTTTCGCCGAAATCTGGATGCCCTTTCATCAATTCTTCAAGAGTTTTCAATATACTCGTGCCTGGCGTTATTCTGATTCTTTCGTAAACAAAAGCATCCTCTCCTGTGTCTTGTGCGGTAATTTTTTTTATCATTGATCTTTCAGTGATCAAAGAAAAGTCTAAATCTTTACCTGGATTTAATCGTTCATCTATTGTGATTTGATATTCGTCTGGATATTGATTGTAAGATCCTTTTTGTTCTTGTTTGTTCTGCTCATTCAATACGTTCTGCAACTCATTCACAATGTCAGATAATTTTTTCGTACCACTGACCAACGATGCGCTAGTTCTTGGATACATATAAAGATTTGTGAAGGCGAATTCGTTATAGGGAATTGCTTGAATATTATACACTGTGCCGCTGTTGTTGACATCTATGTCCATTGTGACCAGTTTGACTGGAATAACTCGTTTGGTTGTGGCCTGATCAACGTCCACAGAGCGACCATTTTCGTCAAAACCTTTGAATTCTATGGTCAACATATACGCCGCATCCAAATGATCCAAATATCCGTTGTTGGCCGCGGCCGCCTTGATTTTTTCCAACAGTGTCAAACCATATGGCTCGACCATCACAATATCTACTTTTGTGGCACTGGTCAGACGTCTTTTTTCATTGTAACCTGGTACAGACAAAATCTCCACACTTCTAAAATATATGTCGTTGTTTTTTTGAAACTCCATCTGTGCATCGTACAATTTATTTCTTAAATTGGTGTTGTCCTCTAAAATTCGCTTGTCAATTCCAGTTCTGCCACTTTGGCCAGGAGGACCTTGCCTGTAATTTTTAGTGGCATCTATGCCTGAACTCTGAGCAATGACGTCGTGTGGTTTGCTTTGAAAAAATGTTTTGGGATTTTGTAACTCCTCTTCGCTCAATGCTGACAGTGTGAACACTGTGTTATAAGTGGCAAATTTGTGTAACACATTTGGTTCTGGTTGTGTAAATTGGTTTATGCTGGCTTTTCTGTTGTACTGGGCCTGCCCGTACACACTGCTTGTTTTTCCGCCAGTCGCTTTATTGAATAATGCGCTTTTGGCATCTGCATACACGCGACTTGCTTCTTGAGAGATCGTACGTTTAGTATCTGCGATAAGGTCGTCTTTGAACTGTTTGAATATATTTTTGAAATCAGGCACACTACACTCCTACGTCTTTGAGCACATTGTCCTTTTTAGGCAATTTGATTGTGACTCCAGGTTTGAAATCGTATATGGGATCTTCTATTTCGTTAGGATTTCTTTGAGCGAACACCCACCACAATCTCGGAGTGCCATAAAGGTCATAGGCCAATAGGTCTGGTCTGTAAGCATAAGTTCTCTCTATGGTATAATCTTGATCATCACCTTCTGCCGTGATAGTTCTAGGATTCAATATGTCCAGCGAATCGTTGATTTGTTCTGTTTCAAAGTAAGGTGATGTCTGTGAATATTTGGCCATTAAATAAATCCTATCTCGTTACGTCCTTTACCGTTAAGTTCACCTCTCACAAATTTACTCATTGAGAAATCTTTGACACTATCTCTAGAGTAGATTGGAGTGATCAACACCGATATCAATGACAGTGTGGGTGCCCAGGTTTGAGCATTACTGCTTTCCAAATCAAAATCAGTGAATGTCTGTCTGTAAACTTCAGACTGTTTTGTTGAAATGTAGTCAATACCTGATCTCAATTCCACGTTGAATGTGTTTATGACAACAGGCACTTTATTGAACATATGATCACCGTATCCTGAAAGATGCATGATCGGTGGAGGAGAACCTTTCAATCCACCTAATCCTTGATCACTACCAAAAAACATTTTTGTTGCTGTTCTTAAAAAATTGATTGTGGCCACCCAGTGTTTGGCGTCTTCTGAATTTTGCACAGGAAATTCTCCCACAATGTTCATTTGGTCCACTTGTGAATTGTTATAGGCCTGCGCAGGATAGTTGCTGTGTTGCAGATCCATTGGATTGTAATTTGCTGAATGCTGTATTACCATTGATGGTGTCAACGGCCAAAACACGCCACGGCTTTCCCTCAAAGGTGCCAATAATGGATTGTTGTCAAAAAAGAAAGTCAGTAATGGTGACCCTTGTGGCACCTGTAATCTCACGCGCCAGTCTTTTTTACCTGCTCTGCCACTCCACTTGGCTCTGGCCATCGTAAGACGTGAATCGCCTACTATGCCCGCTCCTACTAGACGTCGAAGTGTGTTGCTTATGGCTCCGCCCGCAACGTTTTTAACAATACGGCCTGCTTCTCCAATAGCACCTCCCAATAAGTTTTTTAGTGGCATTTTCTGGTTGTGTTTCCTTTAAAAATTTCGTATACTTTAACTATATTTATAGGCATAATTTTAGGCGCACTTAATTACTCATACGGCACGATTCAACAGACCTGTTTGTGGTCACTTTAACTACATAGAAGGATAAT
>MDTC01179319.1_pt1 | contig 11498 bp, 9 predicted proteins | sample 811181 | NCBI WGS metagenome assembly MDTC01 (sample SAMN05326644, study PRJNA326480) | marine metagenome | isolation source: seawater | place: Pacific Ocean: North | collected 2011 | reverse complement strand
GTTACTTCCTAGAATTTATTTTGTTTCTTATTAATAATAAAAAATTATTATTAATTTATAATGCCTAAAAAGTGGGAAATTATTGACTATTTCTTTACTATGTATGGTGAAGATGCCGTAAGACTTACTGAAACTGTTAAAGAAGAATGTAATATGGTAGGGATTCCGGTATCTAAAGATTTAGATCCTAATGATTTACTTGAGCTACTAATTAAAAATGTGGAAATCAAAATATAATCTAGACTATATTTATATAATATAATGCCTAGAAGTGATAATAAAGACATAGCAGAATTCCAAAAATTATTAAGAGAAGTTATACAAAAAAAGAGTGTATCAAAAGCACCTCTTATACGTGAATTACAGAACCGAAAGAGATCTAAATCTAAATCTAAATCTAGTGTTAAAAGTGTTAGATCAAGAGCCAGAGCAAGATCCGTTAAAAAAGGTAAGCCTAGACGTCGCAGATCATCACAACAACAGGCTGGTGCAGTCAGAGATGGTTCACATCAAAAATTCCCTAGATGCCGTTAGACAACAACAAATTCAACTTTAGTGTTACAACTCTTCGCAGATGGCTGAGGAAAGTTAATTAAGATGCCGTAATCTACAGGTATCTCTTGTTTTTTAAATTCCTTCATATATTTATTTACCTGAGTAATTTCAATATATGTCATATTTTTAGCTACTGCCTTTAGTTCAAGGATAATGTTATTTTCTAGATTCTTTTCCTTATTTTTATGAATGAAAATATCAATTCGTTCTGATACAAGACGATGTTTATTTCCTAAAGAATCAATGTAAACTACATCTAGATGATACTCCATATCAACTTGGAAACCCTGAATTGTTAATTCATACGCCAAGGCTTTTTGATAAATTTGTTCACTATGCCCAGGTCCTACACAATCAAAAACACGTTGAGATAAACTATTGATTAACTCCTGAGTGTCATTCAATGATTCCATAATATAAATATAAAAATAGGTAAAATCTTAAATAGTCTTAATTGTTATTGTTGTTATTACTGTTACTTGAGTCGGGCTGATAGTATGACCACTTGTTGCTACTGAATGGTGATACACCGATTTCATCAAGATTCTCTTCATACATAGCAATCTTCTGGGCTAATGGGTCAAGGCTGTAGTTCTGCATTTCCTTATGCATTTCATCGTCCTTAGGAGAAGGCTTGATAGCATGACAATTAGCACCAAATTTTAAATTGGGATTTTCAAAGTAACCTCCATTAACCCCTGGCTTTCCACATTGGCCAGCAAGTTTGGGATTCTTTTCTAATTCATTGAATTCCTTAGTCTGTGTAGGATATAAAGCCATCTGTTTATCAGACCATCCATAATTACACCAGTTAGCACCTCTCTTGTGAGCTTCAATCATTTGCTCTAAAGTAGCAAGGTCACCACCATATGCTTTACAGACGGCTCTGGCTTCTTCGTAAGTATACTCGTTTTCAGAGACATTAAATACCTGCTTTCTATCATCATTATATCCACTGTAATCGTTTGAATTATTGTTATTGTTATTGTTTACTGATTCATATGGGACATTATTAGTATCTACATTATTATTAGCTGAAGCTGCACCCTGGTCAAGGTTAGCATTGAAATTATTTTCTGAAATAACAAAGAATGTTACTAAAATAAAGATTATTATAAGTGTTGAGATTATCATTAAAACACTAGCGTTATTTCTGGAAATATTTGACATATTATATAATAATTATAATATTTTAATTTTTACTGTCGTTTATAAAATAACACATATGCCCCATTAGTTATAACTGGTTCTTCACCTATTTTTTTTACGAAGCTATCATTATAACTATACCAATTACCGTTTGGATTTTTACAGTATGCAAAATAATGACCTCCTCCTAATCCACCTGAATGATTACAGATACCATACAGACTATACTTTGATTTATTTTTAGTATATCCTAGACAATACTTACTTAAATCAAGATTGTCTATTGGTATATCGACCAAGTCATTACGTTTTGTCATTCGCATACCATTAATACTGAATCTCTTTAAACTGATAATTAGCATATCGGGGAACTTCCACACTTGAATCTTTTTCTTTGCATCTATTAATTTTTTAGTTTTATCGTTCATATACTGATTATCACCATCAAGTAATTCGCCTTCTGTATATAAATCAAAGCAATCATATAATGTAATATCTTTTTTCATAGGCAAAGGAAGGTCAAACATACAAATTGGTTCAAACGATTCAGATAACAATTCATCATCTGTAGTATAAATTTGACTTACCAACTGTCCATAAAACAGTTCAATAATTTTTGAATACGAACTTTTAAAATGAGTCTTCCAACTTTTCATCGCTGCAAGAGCCATTTTATCCTGCTTATTTTTTACCTTTCCACTAATTGTTATTTTTACTTCCCGTGAAAGGGATTCGTGTAATGTGTCTATCATTAAAATCAGAAATTCCTGGGTATCGTTTTGGTTAAAGCCTGTAAAATTTATATATCCCATCTCTTCTGATAGTTCACGTACGGTTCTATGAAAACTGGTTGGCGATACTATACAGTTTGACTCCCACATTCCTTTTAAAAGCCGGTGCCACTGATATGCCAATTGTATATGCTTATAATTTTTATTAATATCATTAGCAAAACTCTTATCGTTAAAATATTTAGTTAACTGAACCGTATTGCTAAGACACTGAATGGCAGAATTCATAAAACAAGTATTTCCTAGATTTACGAGACCGGTTAATCCCTTATTATCATAGTCCATACTTAAAAAACAATTAAAATAAAATAAGGTTATTTTCTTAAATAAAAATCATATTATTTATTACTATATGTTTAATCCCAATGAACATATCCTACATCTATATGAATGTATAGACGAATTAAGAGATGAACTACATCACATACGAATGCGGCAAAATAATACACCTACACATGTACCAAGTTTCTATAATCCTGACATTTTAACAAGCCCTCTTTCTTCAAGGGACCCTCCAATACAGAATACTACATCTACTGGATTAAACTGGAGCGTTGAGCTTGAAAATGACAGAAATATACTTGATGATATTTATTTAGGACTACCACCCCGTAGACCATCTAGCACTGTAAGAAATACTGGTAGTTCAAGAAGAAATACTGGCGGTAATTCTGTAAATAGTCGCAATCGTGTAAATAGACAATCTACAACTTCTAATAGATTAACACCACCATCCAATCCAACTGTTACAACTTCTACACCAAACAGTGTTGAATTAACATTTTATGAACCTAGAATATCCAGTGTAAGAGAAAGATTAGATACATTACTTGATTCATTACGTAGAGACTACAATTTGCCACCAATAGATGAGACTGGAAGTGCCAGTGGAAATGCCACCAGGGCTTCTGGAGCTGCTTCTAGAGCTAGAACGGGTACTGGTACTGCGTCTAATACACCATATACCAGCGTAAATTTAGATAATTTAGTGGATACTACATTAGGATTAGGATTAGGTATTAATTTAGGTTCGGGATCAAATCTTGGAGATGATCATGCTAGAAGATTAACATTGGCTGAAATAAATACTGGATGTGAAACTAAAATACATAGTGGAGAGGAAGAAACTTGTTCCATATGCCGAGAACCAATAAATGAAACTTCTATTGTTCGTGAAATAAAAAATTGTAGACATAAATTTCATCAATTATGTTTAGATACTTGGTTAGAGAACAGAAGAACCTGTCCTATTTGTAGAGGGGAAGTATGTTTAAGTGCAAACACTGCCGCTGAAAGGGCCGCAGAGGCGGCGACAGGCGCAAGTGCTACAGATAGTGTAGTAAATGATTTAGACTAATTATTTTCTAGTAACCTTAAAGAAGTCGGTGATTTCCCGAGCCTTATTTTTTCTATTTTCCGCAATTCTCAATACTTCGGAGAAGATAATATTACTTGCTTCCTTATATCTAAGGTCCTTAACCTTTTCGGCTGCCTTATCTGGTTCCTTTGTCTTTAGTAATTCCTTATACTTCATATTAAAATAATCATCGCCTTTCTTATACTCTGGTAGTTCAGTAACTGCTAGAGCATAAATCTGTCCCACTGGTTTCATAATCTGATTTGTAATATAGAACTTATAGTCGGGTTTAATAGTATTTTCGCGAATAAAGTCTGGATGTTCAATCTTATCGCCTTGAAGAACCCTGCCATCATCTCTGGGTTTAGGCTTTATGTCAATGTAAACAAATGGAATACGATCATTTGATTTGGGTTTGTTTCCCGGATCACGTTCACCAATTCTATCTGCTAGAACCTTATGAGCAATCTGGTCAGGATTCTTGTAATATCCACGAAGACTCTTTGTGATAATCAGCGTTTCAAGTGGAAATCTCCCATCAAGAAGTTTCTTACATTCACTTCTACAAAATTCAATTGAAGCCGCCAGATCCTTCTTATTCATAATAATATCAATAACCTTACCATAAATGTGTTTTACAATATCTGCATTATCTCTACGCTTTAGAACAATACCCATACTCTTTTGTTTGTACGAATCTAGATCAAATTCATAGAGATTACCAATATACCGCTTCTTTGAGAACAAGATAAATGGAGAGAACGTCTTTTCATACTCCAAATTATGTGGTGCCTTTAGAAATTGCTTAATATACTTTTCGGTTTCAACTCCCATATCAATTGATTTCTTAAGAGCTTCGCGACCTTCTAACTCATTACCATCATCATCCATTGGATTATAGTTAATAAAGATAGAATCCGTATCTCCATATACAATTTCAGCATCTGGGAATCTCTCAATAGTCTTAGTCTTTGCCAGATTCAAGAGAGACCTCCCCACAGCGGTTGTTGATGCCGCAATGTCCTTCATATTAATAGGCGATGTCATAGCGCCAATCTGTCCATACAACGAGTTTGCGGTAAGCTTGTATGCTAACTGAAGACCATCCAAAACACCCTTCATAAACTCGGTATCAGCGGTCTTAATCTTTTTACGGGTATCCTTACGAGCCTTAAGTAGTTTCATAAGAATCTTTGGGATGATAGATTTTTCATTATCTGGAGGTTGTACAAATCTACAGGTTTTCGTCCCTATCTTAACCTTACCTTTGCTTCTAATCTTTGGATCCTTCCACTTGAATACATCATGCGTGATATCAACGTGGGTGTATCCAATTTTATGAAGTTCTTTAATACCATCAACACCAAGATACTTATCGTCTATCACCAGAGAATCATGTGACAGATTTTCACTAATCATTGATGAAGGATACAATGAAGCATAGTCTAGAACTGTAACTGGCTTCTTAATATAGATTCCAGGCTTTGGTTTCAGCACAATAGCACCTTCATAACCACCATCATTTTCTGTTGCTTCTTCGTCAGCATCATCTGGAGTAAATTTGTTATTGAAATTATATGGAATAATACCATCAACCGATGACTGTTTCCTTTCCTCGGGGGAATATTTTATTACTGGAATCAATGTGTCGGCATCCTTACACTCCTTAGAAACGAGTGAAAAGATTTTAATCCCCTGTCCTCTTAGAAAGATGAATGAGAGCGGAACATAACAGACATTAGCCATACCCTTATTATTACTAATAATCTGAAGCTTATTAATGATTGTATGACATAGAGCACAATCCTGTACACAGTAGCTGGCTACAATAGCCCGCTTTGTTGGTCCCTGTTTCTGGAACGCAAATATTTCCTTTGGAGAAACGTCATCCTTTGCAAGTTGCCATTTGTGCTTTGAATTACTTTCACTGAAAAGAACATCTGAATCCAAGATACCCTTAATCTTAATAGTCTTTTCCGTATTATCTATTTCATGAATCTTAAACTTTTGCTCCTTGTAGTCTTTACTAGTTGTGTTTGAAATATATTCAATAGTAATAAAATTACCAGGATACAGGGTGTTTGAACCGTCAATCTTCAGGGTTGTAGTATTTGTTTTGTTGTCGGTAGATACGACGCCCTTAATTTTATCATTAATGAAATTCTCCGCCACAAAATCCAGCTTATACGAAACCAAGTTATGGTCACGCTGAATTACTTTGAGCAGATCCATTTGAACGATTCCTGGGGTGGTAATATACATCAGCGTATTATCACCGAGAGCAGAAGATGCCAGCTTTTTTATTTCAAGATTTGAAGGCAGATTTTTAACTCTGCCAAACAAATACTTGATATCATCAATAATGTCTAGTTCCTGAGCTCTTTTCCATATATACGAGAAATCAAAACCGAATACATTATATCCTGAAATTACATCTGGGTCTAAACGATTGATAAACTGAGCCCAAGCAATAATCACCTCTTCTTCGGTATCATATTGTTCCACAATTGTATTTGGAATAGGATCACAGGTGTCCAAAGTAATAATATGCCTCAGTGCCGGTTCGGTATCAGCATACCTCTGAACTACAGTACCTATCTGAATAATTTCATCACCTGATACTTGCGGGAGTTCACCAGTTACTAGAAGCATCCTCTCAATAGTAGTATCCTTTGTAGTATCAAGTGGTGGAAACTCTTCTTGAAAGATGGAAATCAACTGATTATTTCCCTGATACAATGTTTGAATGGCGGACTGTTTAATTTCTTCAGAAACACTTGTAAACTTTATGTGTTCATTATCGTTATCGCACTCAAATTTAGACATAATCTTAAAAATATCGCGGTCAATCAAAATCTTTTTCAGAGTTTTGTAGACCTTCTTCAATACCTTTTCACAGTGATGTGCTACCCTGGAAAGTGTTTTGATACTTGGTTTCTTATTACTCTTGGTAAACATCCTAACAGCATTATCATTCAATTCTATCTCCTTATTTGTCTCTGGATCAATCGGATCAGCAAAACAATCACAGATATAGTTGTGAATATTAGTGTCTGACATCTGATATTCCAAACCACTACTACTTTCAAGGATAAAGTTAATTAATTTATTGGAAAGAATAGCATAATTTTCCTTTGTCTCTAGAATCTTTGTGCATAGATGAGATACATATTCAATCTCACCTTCAGTCGGTTCCATTTCTTCCTTAGTGTAAATCCGACTAATATTACCATTATTATCATTATCCTTATTGAATGCCTGGGTAATGAGCTTCTTTGTGATATCCATTTTTATTTTAAATAGTTCTCTTGATGAAGTTGTTTCTTCACCTACACCTGCCATAGAGTTGTTTCTTGGAATACTTCTATCTTTTTCCTTATGATAAGCCTCATACAGTTCCTGGACTAGTTTCTTGTAGTTTTTCTTTGGCAATGGGAAATCACCGTGACTACTATAACATTCAATATCCGTAACTGCTACCAAAAAGGGGGCGATTTTGCTTGTATCACAATATTTCACCTTCTTCCAATCTGTAACATCAACGTCAATTTGACACCGTGTCTTACGACTTTCACCATAATTAATAGTGTAGTTTCCACCCTTGATAATAATCCAACCAGCAGGTTGAATATTATTCTTATGAATAAATCGCAAGAAAGGTGGAATGTTTGATTCATAGATATCATAATCACGCTTATACTTGTATTCTCCAACATCCTCACTCTTAATGATTTTCAGTGTTGCATTCATAGAATTAGTGTCCTTGAAAATAAGACGAATAAATGGGAAATACCGACCGTTTGTAAATCCCCATAAGTCCTTTCTCATTACAAGGTCGTGTGCTACCAAATTGTTGCGGCTTGAGTATGGTAGACGATTCTTAATGCCACTAACAAAGTTGTTCATCTTGAACTTGTTGTTTGCAAAGTTTTCGGGGACTTTGATAAAATAGTGGGGCGTATAGTTGTATACATTAATCCCCACTGATGTCCCCTTTTCAGTAGTAGCAAACATTCGGATAGTATAATGACGAATCTTGTATTCCCTATCATTTTTTTCGTCATAAATGACCTTTGTTTCGTTACTACAGTACCATTCTGATATTTCAGCTTTTAGGTCCACTCTGTTTGATGTTAATGGGTCAAGTTTGTCACCACGATATTTAAAATCGTCTGAGTTATACAGGGGTTCCATTTGACTATTTATTAATCAGTATTATGTATTTAAATATTAATCTTTTTAACTTAATCAATTTTTTTATCTCCATATAATTTAGTAAGGTAAGGTATGAAGGATTTTTCCAGTTTTTTTATACTACTGATATTGGTTACAATTCTATATTTATATCTAGAAGGCAAAGCAACTGAAGTTACATATGTTAAAGCCAGTGATGGAGATAACTATTTAGTCCGTAATCTTCCAGATAAAGAAGAAGCTGCCCAGTTATTATCTGAGATGAAGAAAAGATTAACAAAATTAGTAAACCATGCTTATAAAAATAGAAACGACAAATATAAAGATAAGAAAAGTGAAATTGAGTTACTTAAGAGTAACTATAGACCAGATGCGATAAGTGAAAGTTCACCCGGTAACAAATATACTAGTTACTCAATTAATAAAGGTAAAAAAATAGTTTACTGCATCAGATCAAAAACCGTAGAAAACAAACTAGTAGACATTAATACGATGATGTTTGTAGCAATTCACGAGATGGGTCACCTTGCATCAAAGGAAATAGGACACGTCCCTCCTTTCTGGGATAATATGAAATACTTATTAGAAATAGGTATTGAATTAGATATATACAAAAAGGAAGACTATGCCGCCTCCCCAGTCAGTTACTGTGGAACTAAAATTACGGATACACCACTAGATACTTAGAAATCACTAAATGAATTTACTGCTCTTAATAAGAATGTAATAACTAATCTATTTTGAGGAGAATCGGCATCTCTGAAAACCTTATTATCTGGAGCATCACTATCTGCGTCATCACCGTCTTGATTTTTAATATTTATTGTAAATGTCAATACACGTTTAGGATTAATAGTGCCTAAATAGGCCGTATTTAAATTATACTCATTTGTATGATGTTTCAGCCTACCATTAAGTAATCTATTATTATTTACTAAAGCAATTTTAGTCCCTCCAGCAAATGTTATAGATGTATCACTTGTAATAGCCGTAATTATACCAATAAACTGTCCACCAATTGTATAAACATAATCTCCTACATTAAAATATTCAGTCGCATTATTTCCATCTACCGTTATAGCGTCAGTAGTGTTTATTGCTACAGCATCTGTTGTTAAAATACCAGTATCAGTATACTCCATATCAGCTGTGTTAGGAATAATAATTCTATCTCTCATATACTCATTATTACTAGATGTAGCAATATTAAATTCATCAATGTTTATAGAGAAATACTGACATAAATCAGGAACAGTTTGACCTACAATAGTTACATTTTCAATAAAAACTTCACATAACTTATCAATATTTAACTGGGTATCTATGTTAGCACGATATTCACTCCAGAAATTTGTACCTAAATTAGTAACATTATATGTAGAAAAATTAGCACTTGTCCCGGTATCAATATTAATAATGTATTTATTAATTCTTTCACGCCCTGTCTGGGTATTTTCATACAAAATTGGCTGATAAATTGCATTTTCGCCTATATCAAGTTTATTACCTAAGCCAAGATCTCCATCTAATGGATTTACTTGATTATCCTGTGAATGGTCTTGATTGCGTACTACTATATTTTTAAGAATATCATTTTGATTATCAACTAATAAATTTTGACCACTTGTATCCTGAACGTTGTTATGTGGATCTTTTCTCAATCCATCTCGTAAAGCATCCTTATACTCTGTTTGGTCATTTAATACCTGGTTATTTAATGGATTTTCACTGTTTTCATATAAACTGGCATAAAAATCATTTTTAATTTGCTCACTTTTTTTTTCTTTAATCCTTTGGTAATCACCACTTGACTCCTTATTAGCCTTTTGAACTTCTCCACGGAAATCACCTGAACTTTGAACATAATCAGAGTATCCTCGGGAATTTTGTGCTTCATCTAATTTTTTTTGAAAATCGGAGGCGGACATATTATTTTCCTCCTTTATTTCTTCATTGTTTGTTATTGTAGATTTAAATAGTGCATCTAGAGCACCAACTCCTGCGATATCGGCTTCTGACTGATTAATGTCATAGCCCATAATACTCATATTTAATCCTTCTGGTTCAAATTCCTTAGGAGTTTTTGATTTACCACTTGATAATTTGTTAAACATTTCAACTAAAAAAGGTTTAATTTTTGAAACTGTGTAAACATTCATATTGTCTAGACTCATAGTCTTTCCACTATCACTTGCCTGATTTTCAATAGAGCGCATCATTTTTTTGACCGCTTTCATATACTTTTTGTCCGAATCTAAATTAATGTTTACAGATTCTAAATCTCTTTTAAGATAATCATAAATATGTTCAAGATTTTGTTTAGATAAAAACTTTGTCATGTTTTATTAAATTATATATAAAATACTATTATTATTTTTAAATTATAACTTATCTTTTTTTTATAAAAAGTCCAATAGTAACCCTGCCTGTTCCAGCACTTTCAATATTCTGTAATGTATCTGAAACTAACCCCTGTAACTGAATATTGAATTCCGAGTATTTTCCAGCGTTAATACTAGTATAAAAATTACTCTTTAATTTTAGGGTATAAGTGGTTGCGTCTGAACCGGAACTTTCTCCACCAATATCACTTGTTCCAAATGTTTCATTAGGGAAAATGTATTTGTCTAAGAAATCGGCATTGGTAGTGCCTATTTGTGTAGGTAATTCATCAATATTTAATGCGAAAAGACTAACCGTTTCAAGATGGGCAGTAGAATCTGATAGACGTAAATTTTGAATTGTTATAAATTCAATAAATACATCCGCTATGCGGTCAATAATTACTGGTTCAATAAGGGTAGCCTTGAAATCAATTACGGCATTGGCTGCAAGATTACCAGTATCTAATACAATCATTTTTCCATTTTCTCTAGTGTTAGTAAAATTAGTATTTCTGTATAAATCATTTCCTTCCTGTTTAAAAGAATCGTATTTAGCCTGAAGATTATTTTGTTCCTTTAAATCACTAATATCTTTATCACGATTGGCGGTTAACTCATTAGCTGTGGATGGATCCTGTTTTTGATTACTTTTAATTGGTTGATGCACTAAAGATCTATTTATGGTAATTTTTTCTTCTGGAGGAGATTGGTTACTACTACTAGCAAACGGTGAATTTTCAGATATCTTATTTTCATACAAATTTTTAAAGAAATCATTATCATTTTCACGCTTAGCTGTATTTAATGAATTTAGAGATTCCATTGTTTTTCTTTCAGCCATTTGACGGCTTTTATCAAATTCATCACTCGCACCAGCTATTCCGCGTTCACGCTTTAATTCTTCAAATTTATCCATAGATGATTGTCCTGAATTATTTGAATCTCTAGAACTTTGGTTACACATTCTACTAAACTCATCTGCCATATCTTTTTTATCTTGAATATTAGCACCTGTTTGGCGAAGTTCATTTTGACGAGGGGGTGAATAATCATTTGATTTTGTAAAGT
>MDTC01057445.1_pt1 | contig 11498 bp, 9 predicted proteins | sample 811181 | NCBI WGS metagenome assembly MDTC01 (sample SAMN05326644, study PRJNA326480) | marine metagenome | isolation source: seawater | place: Pacific Ocean: North | collected 2011 | reverse complement strand
TACCAGATGGACCCACTAATTTACTCGTCAGAGCAGAACCTGCAGCTGTTTGCCATGGCATTCAACGATCAGTTTACTGAAGCCAACGAGAAGAGCAGGAGAACAATCTTTGCATTCCAGAAGAAGTATGATGCATTTAGAGAGTTTAAAGGTGGGGGCTTCAGAGTGGCTGAGTTTAATAAAGACTTCCTTACAGTAAACGAGCTGGGTGGTCAGAACGTATTGTTCTTGGTACAGAAGTATGACGCCAACGCATTCTACACTGCACGTTCTAATGCAGAGGCAAGCTTCAAAGAGGATAACGGATGGCCCAAGGATGATGATGGTAAGTTCGTATCTAGAAACAGTGAGGCCTACAAGCAGTGGGCTATGGATGAAACTGGGAAGGGTAGCCAAGCAATACGAAACTTCTACAAGCAAAGAGCTGAATGGTATGCAGAGAATACACAGCCAGTAGAGGATGCTCAGAAGATATTTGATGACAACCAGAAGAGACAGGCTGCAATCAAAGCTGAGATAGCACAGCTGAAAGACTCGGCGTCTGCATTCGACCAGGACAAAGTATCTGTACTTAGAAGAGAGTTGTCAGAGCTTATCGATGAGGCTAGATGGAATAGAAGTAATGGTACATTCTCTGGTAAGCTGGCTATGCCAACTGATAAGTACATAGACCCTAAGTGGAGAGCTATACAAGAATCACCGCAGAAGAAAGCATACTACGATGCATTGATAGAAAGATATCATGCTGACCAAGCTAGGGGTACTAGAGCTGGCCTGTACACTAATGCATGGGACAAGTACTCATACCAGATGCCTGCTATAAGAAAGGATAGCATTGATAGAATGCAGGAGCAGGGAATAGGTAGCACACTGAAAGATCAGGTGGTAGATAACCTGAGCAGGCAGGCTACCGATATAGAGTACGGTGTATTCCAAGAAGTGGACGGGCAGATGCAAAAGGGTGTGCCTATCTTGTACACGAACAGAGTGAACGAGAAGGAGATCAGCCGTGACATAGCAGCCAGCTTGATGCAGTTCCACCACATGACCAACATGTTCGAGGCTAAGTCTGAGATGCAAGGGTTGGTGAATACTATGGTTGATATACATGCACGTAGAGAAGTGTTGGAGACAGACCCAGCAACTGGATCTAAGATCCTCAACAAGCTCTCTCCTGCAGATGCACAGGTATACAAGAAGGGTAAAGGTGTTGACTCCAATACGTTCAAGCACTTGCAGTCGTATGTGGATGCAAACTTCTATGGACAATACGATATACCTCAGTACATAAGAGGACTTGGGGAGGCAAACAAGATAGCGTCGTCTGTGTCTGTACTTACAGCACTGAACACTCTGTCGCTGAATACACTGCAGGCAGGTAACCAGGCTATCCTTGACAATCTCATGACATGGGAAGAAGCATGGGCAGGGCAGTTCTTTAACCGCTCTCAGTACAGAGCCGCCATGGCAGAGTACACAGCTTCAGGTGGTGCATTAGCAGACCTTGGTAAGATGGCCCCAACAACTAAGCTTGGACAAGCCATGATAATGTTTGATGCCTTGATTGAGGCGGACGACTCGATGGGCAAGAACATCACAGGTGGTAAGATGAAGCAGGCCATGGCCACAGATTCATTCTTTGTACTGCAGCATGCTGTTGAACACCAGACATCTGCAGTTAGAATGATAGCTCTGATGAAGGCTATGAAGGGCAAGCTCAGGGATAAGAATGGTAAGGTCATCAACAACGAGAAGGGTGAGCCAGCAGATCTTTGGGATCTCTTGATAACAGACAAGGATGGTCTGCTTATTGTGGACCCACGTGTTGCCAACTTTGACCAAGGCAAGTTCGTAGGTAGATTGAGGTCTGTATCTAAGAAGACTAACCAGATAAAGGGTAGACGTGACAAGTCACACTTCCAAAGAAGTGCACTTGGTAAGATATTGACACTGTTCCGTAATTACTTCCAGCCACAGCTGCGTAAGAGATTTGGACACGGTGATGGGTACCACGTAGACCAAGAAGCTGGTACAGTAACTAGAGGTATGTACCTGTCTTTTGTTGACTACATCAAGAACATACCATCACAAGGACTGGGACTGAGTAGCTACTCCGAGGTAGACCAACAGAACATACGTAGAACTATGTTTGAGGCAGCCATAGTGGGAGCTACATACGTAATAGGTAGAGCTCTTGCAGGTATGATGGATGATGATGAGGATAGCTACGCTATGAGATTCTTTGCCTACCAAGCTAAGAGACTCAATACGGAACTGCTGCAGTTTGTCAACCCTAAGGAGTTCATAAGAATACTGGACTCACCAACAGCCACGGCAAACCTGTTTAGGAAGTGGACTAACTTGATAGACCAAGGAGCTTCAGAGTTTGGGTACGCAATAGGTGTGACACCAGAAGATGAGATATTCTACCAGCGTAAGCAAGGTATCTACGAGAAGGGCGATAGAAAGATCATACGAGATATTACTAGAGTCCTCCCAATCACTGATGGTATTCTGTCTACCCTGACCCCAGAGGAGAAGATTAAGTTCTTGCAGAAATAATCCCTGGTAAAAAGGGTAACCTTTTATGTCCTGTTCCCGTATGTGAAGTATGTGGAGCACATTTATAATGGACTTGTTACTGGTGCTACAGGCGTTTGGCAACCCCGTTACACCATCCGACGATGCGGCTCAGTTTGACTTTAACAATAATGGTGTCATAGACATGTCAGATTTTATCCACATGTTATCCCTTCAACCTCCTATCGCAGAAGATACCACCATATATTGCAACAGTCATGAAAAGACAAGTCGTTAAAGTAATCTGCTCCAAAGACCTGAAATTTGTACATATAGATGCTGGCATCAGTGAATACGGACTGCCTAGAATCCACACAGAAACAAGTGAGGAGGACTTGGTCCAACACTACCTGCAACCAGCCATCGATAAACAGATCAGGGCTAAATTTCCAGAGCTGTCACAGGCAGCTATAACTATCAAGTTCACCTTTGTGTGAAGAAAATAAAAGGGGGACTCAACGGTCCCCCTTTCTTTTCATAGCTACCTTAAGTAAAACTAGATACCCAATCAGATCAGATATGGAGTCCTCATTATCATGAAGACCCTGGTTCTTAATCCTGCTTAACTTGTCATCTATACGGACGCGAAGTGCTTCTGGGGCATCAGCTCGAGAGAACAATCTAATCGGGTTCAACGCGGAATCTCCGTAGGCTTTATTCTTCTCTTCGAGCATTTTATATATGCTGTCCAAAATATACTTCACTTCCTCTATAGTTGTCAAGTTTGTGTCTGCAAATTTCATTGCAGTATGGGTGGTGGCATTATCCTGGAACCAAATCCCGTCGCTCATCGTGTATAGGTTTTATAAAGTTAATCGGCTGACTAAGATACTGATTTATTTTCAGAAAATGGTTACAACCAAAGAAACCTGCCTTACCACCTGAGTACGCTTCAGCTGCCGGGTGGGGAGCTGTGAGCACATAGTGAGATGTCTCGTCCTCTGGGAACAGGGACATAGAAGGTTTATCGTTTGGTATGTAACAATCAGTGATCATCTTAGCTGCGTCTTTACCCCAGCCTACAAACACAACGTTATTGTGGTTCGCTATTATCCGTTTAATTACTTGCACAGTAAAACCCTCCCACAATTTCTTGTGTGAGTTGGGTGAGCCTTTACGAACAGTCAATGACGTGTTAATAAGCAGCACACCCTGTTCAGCCCAGCTCTCAAGAGATGTATCAAAGTTTGGATCTACATCCTCTCCATAACTTTCATGGAGTTCTTTGACAATGTTCCTGAGGCTAGGAGACATCTTACCGTTGTTGGTAGCAAACGCCAGACCTGTAGCTATACCATTATGGTATGGGTCTTGTCCTATTATGACTACACGAAGATCACGAAACTGTGTGAGGTCAAAAGCTCTGAATACTCTATCAGGTGATGGGTAACATACCTCATTTTCATACTCAGTCTTTAGTTGCTCACGCAAGAGTGCAAACCTCTGCGAGTCAAAGACAGGCTTGAGGATCGGCCACCAATCCCCAAGCTGTTCTTCTAATCTATTATTCATCTTAATATTTTCTTCTTAGGGGAATAGTACTCTTGATCGTATTTCTCTTTCTTCATGTCAAGCTTACTGTAGAGCTCAGCATCCTCAGGGATGTGAACCTGCAGATCTTCTTCCATACGTTCACGTAGAGAAGAGGCTTGAAATAAGACTTGACCTGTATGACCATCAATGTCATAACCATGAAACTGAAGTATCTTGAGCTTGTACTCATCATCAATCTGTGAGTAACGCCCAGCCCTCAGGTGATCGTAAGATGGTTTTGCTTTCTCAGGTATATCAAATACAAAGAGAACATGAGCCGGGTCTGGATCATATCTCTTAATAAACGTCCTGAAAGAACAAAGGGCGGATTCAAACTTTGTAAACACGGGTTGAGCAGAGTATCTGTAAAGGAGAGCAATGCAATCCTTATGGTCTTCCGTCTCAACAAAAGCATTGACAAATAACTTGTCCCACATATACAGACTACGGTTACCGCCTAGTAAAGGCATAGCCATAATGCTGCTAGTGTTTAGGTCTGCAGTAAGTAAATCATAGTGACTGAGAGTCCCATTGAGACTCCTTATCTCTCTAATTATATTTACCTTGAACCTAGCTTTTGTACCCACTGTAATAGTATCGCCCTCACTTATGGTGCAAGGGCCAAACAAATCTTCAAAGTCAAACGTAACAGAGGACACACGTCCATCTGTCTCGCCAACAGTGCATACAGAAAAGTCTCCTATTAGTCTTACAGTCCTACCATTGACTGGTGTTAACTGTATCTTTTGACATTCTACCATAGCTCTTCTGGGTTTATACGACGTGAAACTTCTAACTTGGGAAGCTTAATACCAGCCTCTCTTTGTACATCCTGCTCACTGCGGAGCATGTAGACAAGACGAAACGTCTCATGGAATTTAAACAATCCATCGATCATCCCGAACTTCTCAATGTACTTTTTAAGGACAAAGCCTTCAAAGTCTTTAGTTCTAGTCTTCAACCAGTTAGTAGAAGTCTTATCTCCTACTCCTGGTAACCCTGGTATATGGTCTGTGCTATCTCCCATCAACACCTGCTTCCAAAGAAACTTAATGGCATCGTCAGGAGACGTGTGGAGGAACTCACCTTTCTGGTAATTGTAGTGCATACCCACACACTGATACAACACATCCTTATCTGGTGAACAGATAATAGTTTTGCGTTCATCTGTGTACGAGTAGTAACTAACTAGATCGTCGGCTTCCAAAGAGGCAAGGCCCCAAAACCCATACTCCTGCTTCAAGTATTGCTTGAGAGCATAGAATATGGGTGGTTTGGGTTTGCCTTTACGGTTACCTTTGTAATCTTCAGCTACACCATACCGGAAGCAGCGGCCTTCTGTTAAGAAGCCGGCATACTCTGTGGTATTGCATTGCTCAAGAATATTACTAATACGCTTATCCAGTCCATAGACTGCTTCTTCGTATGTAGCTTTATCCATTTCATAGTATACCAGAGAGTCAGCGTCAATAAGACAGATAGCACTGTCTTTGGGCAGTCTCTCTATACTCATACTACAAAACGTTTACTTGATCAACAACCTTAGAATTACCTTCAAGTATATCACTCTTCATCTCTGCCCACTCCTCATCAGTCTTAGCTGCATAGCTAGATGAATGATACATACTACCGTTCACACCAGCCAAGCTAGAGTGCACGAAGTATTGGATGCAACGAATAGCGCCGTCACTAGAATCAGGGACAGCACCAACATGCATGGGATCAACGAAGACGTTGTGAATCTCTCCGGAGTACCAAGCAATATACTTAAGACCACCAACGTGTAGTCCTGGCACACAGCTACGATCATCATTGGTGTTCACCATATCCCATGATGGGAGTCTGTGTGTACAACCAACCTTGATGAAGTACTGTGGATCAGAATATCCATTAGCGCCCTCACAGTAAAACTTATCACCGCTAGACCAGACAGCAGGCTCAAAGAGTCTGTCCTCCACAAATTCTGGGAGTCCTTCACTCTCTATCTCACCTGTATCCACATTGAAGGTACGCTGATAACGAGGAACCTCTTCCCCAGTCTCAGCATCATACTTATGCAGTATCTCACGAGATACTTTGAAAGCATTGACAAGACCTTCCTTGGTGACCTTAACTTGGTACATAGTTGCTCGCTGGGTAGCAAGCTCTTCACTCAGTCCATGCTCCTCCATAAACTCTATACGGAGTCTTGGGTGCACGTACTTCATGTCGATAAATTCAAAGAAGCGCTTAGTGAACTCTTCACCTTTACCTTCTTCATTCTTCTTACGAAGTATAGGATTACGTAGCCATCTCATCCAGAGCTTAGCGAGAGGTGTAGTATCTATACGACCATCTATTGAGTCAAGTATCCTGTTGACCAGGGACTCAGGTAGTGGGGTATCGATAGTAGTACCATTCTCATACTCTATGAAATGTCTACCAGCAGAATCTTTGCTCAAGAATATAGCGCCTGCAATATTTGCAATGCGTATTCTTTTACCTAGATCTTCTGTAGCTAACAATGCAAACTCAGCGAGTATGCCATTGTATTCTTCAACCGTATCAACTTGGTCTGCTTGATCTGCAAGCACAACCATCTGATCGTAGATATCCTTCTCGTATGTACGAGAGAACGGGGTGTTGCCGTAACTGCCGGATATCAAGTCACCTATAACGTTAATAGATATCATGATGGTGGGTTGAATTTATCTCTGTTCTTTACTGCAAGATACAAACGAATCTCTCTCCAAAAGTCCTGAGAATCAGTACCATTGAACATGATTTTGTCAAAGAGTGGACGTAGAGGTTCCAAGAACTCTTCCAAGTATTGACCCAGTACAAGCATGTCCTCATCCATTATCGTAGCCTCAATGTCTGCGACTTTGAATAGTTCCATAGACTTAGCTTTGATAGCATCAGCATCATCAGTATCCATCATGAAGACTTGCATCTCATGCATCTTACGCATGGTATCTATAACATCCTTGAACCTAGAGCTCTTGGTGTCAAAGTACCTGTCATGATTGTTATACTTCTTTACGTATGCCATACATCTTTCATATACGTCTTTATACTGTGGGTCAACTTCCCTTAGAGTCAATACCCAATCAGGTATTTCAGGGAGCATACATCCTGTGAACCACTCTCTAACATGTTCGTTCATTGTCCATTTATTATCTTCTAGGGTTGAGAAAAAGCTACTAATATGCTTAGCGTTCGATCCTTCAAGCTCCTTAGCTGTCTTACCAGAAACTTTAAACAATTGTATTGGAGTATCCTTAGCCCTCTCTTCATCAAAACCTTTGTACCACGTACCATGATACTCATTAAAGAATCTATGGGGTGTAAAGTTTGTGAATACAGGGTTGCGGTTCCGTACAATTGCCGTATCATTTCCGTTTGTAGCCCAGCAGTCTGCTTTGGGATAAACGGTGGCCCAATTAGGGACCTGCGGTGCACATATAGTAGCTGCTAGGTATAGTAGATCAGCATCTTCAGACGTGCCATAGTACGTTTCTACAGACGTCTTCTGAATTAGCTTGAGGGGTGCCTCAACTTTATCCCATACCCAGTCATCAATGTTGTTAGCATACTTCTTTTCATAGCCTGTGCTTGCTCTACGTAAAGTAAACAGGACTTGATTACCAGTCAATGCTCTACGTTCTGCAGGTGTAAGGTTCTGAAACTGACCATGCTGTGCACGTATCTCTTCCTCACTTGTTACTTCTTCTGAGAAGTCTTCAGGTACTTCGATCTCGTCATAATCCCACTTGATCACCGGCGAATCTTTCATCAATGCCCAGTTACGAATACGCATAAGATTTACATTATCTACATACGCTTGTACCTTGGGGTCATTGTGTACGTTCGTCGGGTAGTGTTCAGAGATGACGGACAGTGTCTCACCGTTCTTCATAAGGTACAGGTCCTTAAGTTTCGATGGATTGCCTTCGACGAAGTATAGGTTGTCAAAGTTTACTTGACCCCATCCAACTTCTTCTCTTTCTATCTTCCAACTATCTTTCTTAAATACTTTGCTTACATTTCTAACCTTGAAGCCCTTCAACAAACCACCAGGACCTGCGTACTGTATGGACTTGTCTCCAGGAAACCTAGGCTTGATCTTCTCTTTGTCTACAATATGACCCAAAGCCTTTAGTGCTGAGTCTTGACTGTCCCCTTTGTAAAGAACGTCTCTGCACTTCTGAATCCATGTCATAAAATCTTTCTCGTCTAGCTGCTTATCAATTACATTTGCTGCATCTTGAGCTGCCCTCTCAATAGCACCTTGAATATAGTTCTTCGTATTCTCATTCCATATAACTTTCTCTCTGCTTGGGGTAACATCGACACCGTCTTGTATAACGATCTCGCTCCCGTTGTCTGGATCTATGTATGCCTGACGAGCAGGACACTTGATAGCTACTGCACCCCATAGCTGTTCCATCTCCAGTTCACGGAAGTCCACGAACCCATAGTTAATACCCGTAGTGGCCTTAGGATCTTTAACCATAAGTATATGTGGGCGACTCCAACCCCAGGAGTCTGAGACAATAAGATTATCAGAGCTGTAGAGGACTTTGCTCGTGATACTATTGTCTACTGTAGTCTCATCCTCATACGTGTACCAAAACGTAACGTTAGGTAAGTAGTTCAGCTGGTCTTGCACAGCCTCTTTAAACTTACTTCTGTTATGCCTCTTCACACCAAAGGATACCTTGGTATAGTTAGATCGGTCTACGTTCTTGTAGAACACCTGTGTACCATTACTGAGGGTGATAAAATCATCACCTTCAAACTTACCAATCATGAAGTCCGTCTTGTATGCATAGCAGTTCATCTTAAACAGCTTACCATTATGCACAGTCTCCACAGTGTAGTAATCTACTCCTGTTGAGAGCGGGACTTTTGCTCCGAGTCCAAAGGCTCCGAAGTTTTCCGCCGTGTTTCTCTTCGTGGAGAATCCCAGTTCGAGGTACCCCTCGAGTCTAGACGCCCCAATACCCACGCCGTGATCAGTAACACTAAACCTGTCACAATAGCCAGTCCCAGCTCGCTCTGTGTATCGCACAGTGACACCATCAGTATCACTGAGCCTATCCCTATCATAGTAGCTAGGGTCGAAATTAGAATCTCTGTATTCCTCTTCATGTCGTGTAATGTAGTAGTCTTCGACTGTCTTCTTACCAGACAATATCTCCAACGCAATCTCTTTCTCACGTTGTGAATCGCAGGCATTAGTTACCAGCTCACGGACGGTTGAAGCAATCGGTGTGGAGTATTGTGTAGATTGAAGAACATCAAAGACAAGTTTCTCTGCGGACTTGTTAATCCGCTTCTGTAAGCCAGCCGAGTTACTCTGCACTGCCTTACCAATTGTCTTAATGCTCATTAGTTGTCAATAAAAAAGCCCCTAACTTGTAGGGGCTATTAGTTCTAGAATCATTTTAACTGTCTCGATGTTTTGCTTTTGATTCCTTGGTACATATAGCACCGGAGGACTGTCACTCTCCATCAACAGTTTCTTGAACATCTTCCACTTCAGCGGGAAGCGTTCATTTGCGTAGCCTTTGCACTCTATGACCCATCTTCCTTGAGGGTCAACGAAGTCAGGGGTATACGTGATATCACGGACTTTGTATTTCTTCTTGTCCATGAACCCGGTCTTACCGTTGTCTTCGTAAGAACTTGAGGGATAATGAAACCCCTCCATGAGTACATACTTTTTCTTTTCATAGTTAGCCTCGATACCTGCGTCCCTCAGCTGCCTATAGCAGTGAGCTTCCAACAGAGATCTAAACTTAATACCGTCTACTTCTTTGCTCTTTGCATTACGGACTTTCTTTCTTGTGGTGCGAGCACCTGTTCTCTTCCCTCGTGATGACATTCTTTGCTGTTTCTATACCATGATCTCTAACAAGATCTGATATATCTTTTGCACAAAGATGCGAAGGAATTGTTAAGTTGTCAAGTCCGTACTTATCGCATATCTTCTTGGCCATAGTTTGACCAGGATTAGAAGACTTAGTGTAGTCGTTGTCGTATAGGACAATTACTTCTTTGAAGCGGGCTTGCGCCTCCTTGATGGTTTCTTCGCTTGGCACAAGCATTTCTGATTGTAAAGCAAAGGATGGGTAACCAATACTTGCCAGACACATGACATCCTTGAGGGAACTTGTGAGAAATACAAGCTCACCATTTTCAGGGAGCTGCCGATAGCCTTGCAAACATTCCATACCCACATTAGAGCTCCATTTAAAATCTTCTTCAAGCGGACGGTAAATCTTATAACCGCAGTCAAAGCGGTAACGATAGCTGATACTATTGCACGTAAAACGTTGTTCATTGATCCAGTAATGTGTTATGGGTAAAACGTCAAAGATACACAATAAATGTTTACTAATGTTGAATTGCTTCCAAAAGTATGCATCCTGTGCATTCCAACGCCTTACCCTAACCTTTATCTGCGATCTCGTTTTCTCCCGTATTCTTGGTTCCACCTTCCGTACAGTCCGTTGAGAACGTATACCAGTAGACAGGCCAAGATGAAAGTTGAGATCAATGTGTGTGAGTACCCCATAAAAATCTAAATTGTATTTGTAACCTATGTATGAAAAGCAGTCGAAGCTATGATCAGGCTCACCGAAGTCTTTATACCTCAGTCTACCATTCAACATAGCTATCGATACGGTAGGACTATTGTCCTCACGAAGATCGCTCTTGAACTTCTTACCAACCTCCTGAAAGGGAGGACAGAAGTGCTTAAAGATCTGATACTCAGATACCTTAGATAGCACACAGTCCTTTGTAAGTACATCTTCGCTTCTTCTTATCTGTATCATGAGTAAAAGTGGGGGTGAGCTACGTGACCTGTTTGTTACTAATGTTCGCCCACCCCCTCTTCATTACATCCAGTCGTCAGTAGTTACTGGGGCTGGAGTTTCTTCCGTCGGTGTTACAACTGTAGGCTCGTACCTACCAAAGATAAGATCTTCGTTGTAGTCAGCATTGAACGTACCATACTCATCGTTGAGTGCACGAACAAATACATCATCACGCTTAGGCTTGAGTCTGCCGAAGCAACGGTTGTACACCTGCTGATACTTACCATCCTTAACACCAAGCATCACACGGAGCTTGTTGTCCTTGAGTGCAGTAACCAAAGACTTGAGCTCTGATACATCACCCTTAACGATGCTGTCGATAGTATCAAATGAACACTCACCATCGTTAGGTATGTTAGCCCAACACTTCACAAAGTTGATCAGTGTCTCTTCGCCTGGGTAAGTACGACGTACACCCTCAGTCTTGAACCAGTCTGGTGCAGAGTCAGGGTTAGCAGCCCAAGTTATCTGACCATAGTTGTTAGTCATCTGGAACTTACCAGTCTTAGACTGTGGTCT
>MDTC01029023.1_pt1 | contig 11500 bp, 5 predicted proteins | sample 811181 | NCBI WGS metagenome assembly MDTC01 (sample SAMN05326644, study PRJNA326480) | marine metagenome | isolation source: seawater | place: Pacific Ocean: North | collected 2011 | reverse complement strand
GTCGGATTTTTTTATTCCCTTTTTATTTTTACTCGGCAAAGTAAGCAATACCTCTTGGTAGTTCTCTCCACCTTCAAGGGTGTAGCTTGAGTATTTTGTAGGGTTACTTACCCCACCTACTTTACTAAGCTCTAACACTTCTTGCCTTGAAATTAATTTTGAAGCATCGTTAAATAATTTTCTTGACAATTCTAGATTACCTTTTTGTCGTGCTATTTGTGCGTCTCTTTCTTTTTCTTTTTTTGCTGCCTCTAAACTTTCAAAAGAACTATTATATTTTCTGTTTAAAAGTATTAAAAACTCGTCATAGCTATCCTCAATATAATCATCCATTTCACCATTTGGATATTTTGCATCTAACTTTTCTAACTCATTTAATCTGTCAATATCTTTTTCAGTAAGCATATCCTCCTCAAGTAGCGTACCCTTACTAACCTCAACAATCTCAATCTGATTGTCAGTGATATATTGTTTTACAATTTCTTGTGGAATAGACTTTGCTTTATTCTCTCTCTGCCACTCGTTTAAATAGTCCTCCAATCCTATCCAAGATAACTCTTGACTTACACCTGCTACACCCCCATTCTTTTGAACATCAGATAATATTTTTATCCATTGAATAGGTTGCTTAGGGTTTGTGTCTTTAATATTATTAATTGCTTTTAAAGTATTCGAAAAGTAAACACTACCGGTTCTTTGTTCTCTCATCATTGGAGTAACGGTAATGTCTTCAGTTATCTTTTCAAATAATGGAGGCTTTGATTGAGCTATTTGAGACACAGCATCAGCCCTACCTTTCTTTGTTAAATTTTTATTGGTTGATTTAAAAAGAATTTTGTTTTCTCCTTTAAGGTCTGTGTATGTTCTTTCCTCTAATGGCTTTCCTTCAATCCTATTTTCTTGATATTGACTGTCTTTTGTAAATTGTTGTCTTACCCTTTGATTAATAATATCTTTTTTTGTATTATCAATTAGTGTGGTCTCAGGCATATAAGATTGTATAGAAGTTTTAACGGGATACAATCCATCAAATACTACAGTAGTTTTAGGTTTAGAAGGAACCTTACCTTGAAAGAATGGATGAGTGAATCCTTTATCTTTTACTTTATCTACTAAACTTTTTGTGTCTTTTGGAACAACATAAGTAAAACCTCCAACAATAACACCACCCTTGTTTTCTTTTAAAAATTTTTCTCCTAATAATTTTTTATCACCATACTCCATATTAAAGGATGCAGTATTAGTTCCATTTTTTAAAAAAGCTTTTACATACTCAGGTGTGTTTTTATTTGTTCTTAAGTTTTCTTTGCTCGGTATTACAGTCTTTAAATAGTTTCTTCTTCGGTCAAAGTTTTCTTTTTTCATAGCTTCCACAAAATCTTCTTCAGTATAAGATTTAGGGTCTAATATTATATCCTGTGTATCCTTACTTAAAGGACCCTTCATTGTTGATACAGTTTTTGAAGCCATATCTTTAGAAAACAAATTATAAGACTCAGAGTCTTTCTCTTGTAGATTAAGTATAGAATTATAAAAATATTCTGCACCATATTGATTGCCATACATTGCATCAGGTTGTTGAATCATTATAGCCACACCTACAGAAGTACCTGCAGGAAATTTATTTTTGAGCTTGTTCATATTTCTGACAGCAGTAGCGTCATTAAGAGATGCAAAACCTACACCATCTTTATTATTTTCTTCTATTGATGCATATCCAAAACCACCATACAACATCTTACCTGTTCTCTTATCTTTTCCAAGCTTGGTTGCATCTGATGTTATAACATATATATTCCCATCGTGTGCTTTAGCAAATTCATCTAACGTACTAACAGGCAGATTATATATGCTTCCTGCCTTCTGCTCCCTCATTTCAGGCTTTGCATTAGGATTTACATTTACCGCCACACCTTCAGGTCCATAGGCTTCAGACTTTTCTAATATCTTTAAATCATCAGTAAATATCTCTCTACCTGTAGCTACCTTATCTGATAAAGTATTTAGTAGTTTAATTACAGAAGCATCATCATTAGTTATTATATTCCCAATATTAATAAACTTATCTAACCCAAAAGTTTTGGCAATTTTTTTAATAAAATTAATGACTGCGTTTTGGGCAGGTACTTTAAGGTCACCATACTGTGATGCCATTAAAGCAAATAGTTCTGCTAACCTTTCTTCATTCTGAAGACTATCACCTTTATCTTTATATTGTTTAGAAAAAGAATCAGCTTTTTTATATAATAAAGTATTTTTATCTACAGCATTCATAATACTTTTAGTCAACATACTTACTGCAGCAGCTACATTTTCTTCACCTAATTTTTGAAACAATACAGCGTGAAATGCTTCGTGTGCTAAAGTGGTTTCACTCGCTTTGTTTAAATCTATATGGATAGTATTATTGTTAAAATCATAAGCACCTCTTCCCCTTTGCTTTGTAGCTTTAAAAAACTCTTGAGATGAGTCGTGTAATACAATTTTAGTTTTAATACTTTCACCTAATGCTTTTGCTGCATTAACTGCTGAATTAACTACCTTATTACGCACTGCTTGCTGCTCAATGTTTAGTTTTCTTTTAGGTTTTCTTTTACGATTAAAAAACAAATTGGAATAAGTTTCTGCTTTTTGTTTGCTTTTATCATCTTTACCAAACATCTGTTCAACGTCTTCTTTTTCTTCTTCAGTTATATCGTCATCTTGTTTAGAATCGGTTTTTGTTTTAGGTTCAGTTGCACCATACTCTGTAATACTTTCTTCTGCTTCTATTGCCGATTGTTGTTCTTCATAGGCTATTCTTGTAATATCCTTTAAATTATCATTAATCTCTTGAATCCTTTTATTTATTGGCTCCACTAACTCAGGTGCCTTTCCTTCTTTTTCTGCTTCAAGGTTTTGTTTTTCTTTTAGTAATGTTAGTGCTATCCTTTTTTGTTTTAATGTATAGTTAGAAGGTATAGATGGAGCTAATTGTTTTAGCTTTTGAAATTCATACATCATACTGTCCATATCCTTTTGGGTTAGGACATCATCTTTATCAAGCACCCTTCTACGTAAATCATTCTCAAACATTTTTTCATAGTTAGGGTCTGTTACCATCTGCTGAAATACATTAAATGTTTCATCACTTACTAAATCTAAATCGTTGGGGTTGGTAGCGAGAACACTCACAGTACTTGGAACGCCCATCATTAATCCGCCTAAGCCCTCTAAATACCCTTGATATAAAATATTTTCAAAAAACTCTGTAACAGTTTCAGGCGTATTAAACATTCTTTTTTCTTTAATAGCATTATAAAGATATTCATCACCTCTTTCTGCTATTGCTTGCATTAAACCTGTTTCAAATTCTGCAGCTCCTGCAGCACCTAAAGTAAGGAAAGTCTTTGCAGCAGCCTGACCATATTTGTTTGTTATTATTTTGTTTATATCATTTACAACAAACTCACGAAATGTTTTTCCTGTTGTTTTCATTGTACTCTTGCCTAAAGCACGAGCTACTAATCCATTAATAAGACCTTTAGAGTTTATAATATTTCTAAAACCTTTTTCTTCTAAAACAGCAGTAGCAATAGACACGGGGAATGCTACGATGGTTTGTTCTTTTTTACTAATGTTGTCAAAGTTTGGATTCATTGCCATTTTTTCCATTTGACCATTATATGTTTGAGCAAACAATCTTATCCTACGAGTTAATTTATTAAAGTTTCTTTTATCCTTTAACATTTTTTTTGCTATTTCAGGACCGTATTTTTTAGTAAGCTGAAGGGCTACCTTTGGTCCTGTTTTTACAAATCCAATAAAAGAAGGTATAGATTCAACCACACCGTGAGCAGCTTTACTAATATCACTTCCGTTATTTTTTATTGCTTTTCTTATAGCCTCATCTGATTCGTCTTCACCAAAAAATTCTCTAACTCTTTTGCTTACTATCCCTTTCATACCCTGCTCTAAATATCTCGCTTTAAATCCTGCTCCCCCCGTGTATGGGTTTTGATTATAAGCATCTCCCAAAAAAGCACTCTTAGCTTTTTCTCGTGCAGTTACTGTTTTATCCCCTATTTCTGAATCCTCATAATTATCTATTCCTTTAACATTTATTTGTTTAAATACTTCACGAGTAATGTCGTGTAAACTCCCTCCATCTTCCTCTGATATGTTTTCTAATAATACTTGTAAGTCTTCAGGATAAAAAGATTCTAATAAACTTTCGAGTCTTTTTTGTTTTAAAGCATCTAATTCAGGGTTACTAATAATAGATTTTATTTCTTGAATTTCATCTACATAATCTTCTCCTAAAATATTAAGGTCATCTATTGAAAAATTATCTTGATTTGCTACGAGTTGTTCAACAGCATATTCAACGTGTTCATCAGCATTAAACCTTCCTTTACCTGCTGCATATACATCGCCTTTTGCTAAAGTTGCTACTGCCTCAATTCCACTTACAACTCCTGACCCCATTTCGTAACCAAAATCAGCAAACCCTGCGACACCACCAAGCAATGAATAAGCTAATCTTCCTATGTTTGCACCAAAGGTATCACCTTCCTTTTGTTTCATCACAGTATATTCACCTACCATTTCTTTAAATAAAGGACCCTGTTGTTGAAAGACTTCTTGTCTTTTTAAAATATTACTTTCAACCATAGAAAGCCTTTCGTTAGCGTCTTGCCATAATTTATAGTTGGGGTTTTGGTCTAACTCTTCTACGTCTTGACCACTAAAAGAATTTTGGTAAATTTCATCTAACCTAATTTTTTCTGCAGTATAACTTTTTATATCATTATGAAATCTATCTACTTCAACATTGAACAAAGCGTTAAGTGCTTTTAATTCTTTATCGTTTTGTATCTTATTAAGTTTAAAAGTTTCTTTGAATACTTCTTTTTCAAGTTTGTTTTCAGGAGATATTTTATTTTCACTTAAAAAACTTTTTAATTCATCGGCTCTTTTCTCAGCACCAAACTCTATATTAGTAAATGGTATTCCAAAAGCATCAAGTGGAACTCTTAGTTGTTTAGGTTCTCCATCTTCATCAAGTCGGTCTGATGTTACAATCATAGCATCCCCAAAAGGACCGGCTTCTTCAAAATTAAAACCATAGTCTTTAAACTTGTAATTCATTTCGCTTACAACCCCCTCCTCGGACCTATCAGATGTAAGTTCTTTATCTATAGAAGACAAGCTTGATTGAAAAGAATTTTCAATTAAATCTTTACTGTACTCTTCTGAGAGTGGTGTTTCAGAAAATGGGTCTGAAGCATCAAAAGTACTTTTATCGAGATAAGATTCCGATGTAATATTCTCTTCCGTATATTGTGAAGGAGAATCCAAAGGAGCTTGTATATTCTCTTCCACCACGAGAGAATCGGTTTCTTCTTTTTTTTTTTCAGTTGGTGTTGTAAGTGTTGTTTCTTGAACAGTTTCAATATCTACATCTGAACTTGAGTTTACGCCCATCAAAGAAGAAAAATCTTCTATTGAATCTCCATATCCATTGCTGACAAATAATTTATAAGCGTCTTCAAGAGCCTCATTATTTTCATTCATTAAAACTAAAAAATCTGATTCTGAATCTCCATATCCATTACTTACAAATAATTTATAAGCGTCTTTGATTGCATCTTTATTAGGCATTCTATTTATTTTTTATGTTATTATTATTTGTCATACTTACCCATATTGCTTGAAGCCTTCAAAAATACTTCTTTCGCATCTGCATCTGCTTCATTAATAAGTCCTGTAACAAATCTTATAACTTGATTCATTGAAGCTTGTGCCTCAGCCGGGTCATCTTTATTTGTAAAAATTTTCCCGGTTTCTTCTGTAACTCCATCTACAGTTTTCTTTATTATTATTACAGACCTCGGGTCTATTGGTACAGTAACTTCAAACCCAAATGGTTGAAGTATAGCCCCAAGTTTCTTGCCGACATCATCATCATTAGGTGTTGTGTTGTCAAATAAATCTAATGATATATTTCCTCTCACGTAATCCACTGCTAATTCAAGATTTGTCTTAGGGTCCTCTGCATATGTTGTGGAAGCACCTTTACCCGTTCCTACTTGTGAACCAAGCTGTATAGTAGTCCCCGCAGTAATGCCTTCTGTGGCTCTTCTTATTTCTTCTCTTCCCCCTTTAAAAGTAACCAATTCAAATGTAGGGTCCTTAGTGGCTTTAACACTTATTACCTCTCCGTATTGTACTCCTCCCGCAAGGTCTACTGCCTCTGCTATATTTGAAACTCCTGTTAATAATGTGGCAGATTCAGCAAATGTATCAAACGGCATTATAACTTCACCTTTTGTATCCAACATAGTAACCGGTTTCATTGACCCATCTTTAAAATAAACCTCTATAATATCTTTATTTTTAAATACTTTAACTGCACCATCTATGTTATCTCTAAAATATTGCTCAGCAGCAGCTACTTGTTCTTTATCACCATAGTAAATATCTTTTAACATATTGAAACTCATATCAACTACTTCTGTTGGACTTCCACCCGGTGGGGTTGGTGTTTTTGGTGTCGCCTGTGGTTTATAACCTGCTGTGTCAATATCAAGCTTCACATCAATCTGTTGCTGTATCCTGTTTCTTAAAAAATCTTCAACAGCCTTCTCTTGGTCAGGCTTAAACACAGGCTTACCTGCAGCATCTACAGATTTATCTAAGTATATTAATGTACCTGACTTGTCATTAATGAAATCCGTCTCATTATCTGTAAACGTATATTTATCTCCCGTTGGGGTCTGTAATAAATTATTAGTAAGCATCGATGTGATGTGGTCTGTATCAGCCATCATTGAGCTAATAGTATCGTTTTCCCAAATTTTATATCCCGGTGCTTCTTTTTGGTCTGTAAGCTGTGATACACTGCTTAGTTTCCTTGAACTTAATGCTTGTTTTAGGTCGGAGATTATATAATCTCCCAAGTAGTCTACCTCGCTTTTTACTGTTGCGTTTACGTCATAGGCATCATAGTTTCTTTTAATACTACCATACATCTCTGCTGCGGTACGTGTATTGTTCATATCAAGCCCACCATTCTTATCTCTTGTAGCAAGGCTTACCACTCCGTTGGTAGGATTAATAAAAGAACCCGTGGTTCTCATATTGGCTAATCCTTCTACCGACTCCATTTCATACACCTCTCGGTATTGCGACTCACCGCTTTTCCACCTATCCATCTTCTCTGTATATGCATCTTGATATGCTTGACCAAGTTCAAATGTTAGCTTTGTACCATCTGTATTATTCTGTCGGTTACGGGCATAGTCTCCCAAGTTTAACTGACCTGACTTTAATAGGTTGTCCTGCATACGTCTATACTCTGACATATTTGTAGTGTACTCATTAATAAATGTGTTTCCGTTGTCGTAATCTCCTACAGGTGCATTGGCAAGCTCGATACCAAACTGTCTTGAGTTCTCATCTATCTCAGCCTTTTTGTCGAGACGTACCTTCGCCTCTTCTTTGAGCATATCAGATACACTCTTTCCAACCTCGTTCCAATTTATTCTGTCCTTAGCGTTACGCTCTACGTATTTATAGTAAGTAGCCATATATTAATCTTATCTTATTTTTTTTTAAAAAAATCAGGAAACATTTTTTGAAACATCAAAAATTGTTGATATTCCTCATTACCTACTCCGGCACTTACTCCGGCACTTACTCCACCCATATTAAAAATATAAGGAGCACTTTGTATGTTTGAACCAAACTTTGATGACTGCAAAGTATTTACATAATTATCATCAGCCCTTGCTTCCCTTAACATAGAAGGGTCCATAGTTTTCTCATACTGTAAAAATTCCTTTCTATTAAAGTCTGCTACACCCTCCTTGCCCTCTATTGATGCCATTGCTGTTTTTCTTTTAGCTGCCGTTCCTTTACTATATAGTGGTACCATTGATGCCGCCTGCCCTACAGTGCTTATAGCTCCTTCTATACCTTCTCCGATTGCCGACACCCTTGCACTCTCTGCGTCTCGTGCTGCTTGCTGAGCACCCTCTGCCTCCTGTAAACTTAGGTTTGCTTGCAGTCCTGCTAAACGAGCATCCTCTCCTGCAATTAGTCCCTCAATTCTATTCATCTCTTGCTCCTGTGCAGCTCGGACCTGTTGCTGTCCTAATAAGTCTTGTTGGTATACCTGACCCGCAGTAGAAGCAACGCCTCGTGCAGACCCCTCTCTTGCTGCCTGTAGTTGACCTGCAGCACTTACCATAGACCTGTCACGTGCTATATCATAAATACCTTTGTTTATACCAAGGTCTTCCATATAGTTTACTTCAAGCCTCTTTCTTGCATCCTTAAAAGCTTTATCTGCAGCTATTTGAGCAGCATCTCTTTTTCTTTTTTGAGCTCCTGCTTGACCGAATGATGCCGCTGTAGTTGCAAGACCTACTCCCAAACTTGTTAATCCTAATATTAATCCTGCCATAACGCTAATTCTTTTTTAATTATTAATGGTGGCAGTGTTGTGTAGTCTTCTGTGTACACATCTGCCTCTGCCTCTTCAAATGTCTTTGCATCCGTCTTATATACACAGCACCAATCGGTGTCCTCGTGAATATAAAAAACTCTTTGTGTACCTATCTGCGTGAATATAACGTGCGGTGCTTCGACTGTTACAAGCTCACCACTATCAGTTAGATACGATACCTTGCCTTTTAGCAAGAATGATGGATGTTGCTGTCTGTGTATCATAGATATTACTATATGCCCCTTAGGCATAAAAAGTTGTCTTGTATACAGACCCCCTTCTAACGTCTGCTTTAGTGGGTATGTATCCTGTAACTCTTCGCTTTGAGGTGTGCCGCACTTGTGTGTGACAGCCTCATCGTATGTACTTAAGACCTGCCTAAAATGTTCTATTCTCTCCCATAGCACCCCCCTATTATAGTTGACATAATTCAATATGTCCTCAGGTTTCTCGTCCTGCAATACAATAGTATCCTGCATAGAATTAAATATTTAATTACAAAGATAGTAATTTTAAGGGAAAGATTTCATCACCTCCGACTCAACTGCAAATAATTCTGTAGGATTAATTGACTTGCTTACAGGTAGGGTTAATGTAAACTCACAATAGTGACCCAATATACCGTGAGACTCTGCTATAGGATTCTTGATGTACAAGAAGTATGCGTCCTGTATAGGTATAGGATTTGTAGCAGGAGGAGTGAATGGGTTCCCTTGTTGGTCTTGTGTTGAGTTAACAACCAATTGGTTTACACCATTAACCTTGTTCACATTTATCCCAATAATTTGACCTGCAAATATAGGTGTCTGATATGGTGGTACTGCGTAGTACAGGTAGTCTCCCACACTTACTATGCTACCTATATTAATAGTTAGGGCAAAGTTAATCTCGTATGCTGCAGCGACACCACCAACGCTTGTGCTACGTGATATACCATTTAATGACCGTAGCTCAAACTGAGACTCATCCGTGTTAGCTCCTGTTGGTCCATTGCTTCTAACAAAGGCAAACCACGCATACTCTTTCTTCTCAAACCATTGCTCGCTTATCTCACCTGTTGTCTGTATATCGCTTGTTAATACTGCGTCCCACGACTCGTCACTCTCTAAATTTAATGTCTTAAATATCTTAGTCTCTAATGGTGCCTCGTTAAATATACTTGTTATCGTAGATGGATATGTAGTACCATAGTAGGTATTATGAGTATTGTTGGTATTGTGCCTGTAAAGGTTACCACCGTTAAACGTATAGAAAAATTGATTCATTCCTATCATCCAATCAGGTTCATAGGAATAAAAAGATGGGAACCCTTGAGAGGTCTCGCTGTACGTTAATGTATAATTCTGACTCATAACTTATTTTTTTGTCTCTTCAAAGAGACTATTATCTAACAAACACTTACTAATGTAATAACACCATTAGCATCTACAATTATTTTTTTTCTTACTCCACCAACCTCTACTACATATGTATTTGCAGGGGCTCTTGTGCTACCGTTAGCATCAAGACATAAAAACTCGTGAAGCTGAGGGTCTCCTGCAGTACCACCCCTATTGGGTACGTTAAAATATATATCAGGCAGGTCTCCTAATAAACAGTCTACGGCACCCACTAATACTCTACCCGCTACACCCGTAAGGGCTACCGCACAATTTATCTCAACATCCCAACCTGTAAAATCACAAGGTCCAAACACCTGAACCACCCCCGTATCAGGAGTAGCTGCCGGCTTAGGGAAGTATACCGTACACCATCCCGGTGAGGTTGCTGTAAGGGCTACATCACCCGATGTGCCTGTCACCGAACCACTTGACCCGACATTATCAAAGCTTGATGTAGCTGAGTTCCACGTGTACTGCTCTACTGATGAATACCCACCACCATTTAATGTAGCACCGATGCCACAGTCATCTGATGTAATACCAACATACGTGAAGTTATTGATATTATTAGATGCTAAATATCCAAAGTTCTCACTCGCCAACTCATTGTAGTTAGCAGAGTCATATGAAACCTTTATGCCGTCAGGTATGTAGTTACTCACCTTATCTAATGTATTTATATATATTATGGTCACACCAATACTTGTGCCTGTACTAAATGTGATGTCATAAATACCCTTGCTCCCACTTGCAGTAACTCCTTGACCACACGGGAATGCACAGTCAGGACACGCAGGAGTGCTTGACGTTAACACGCCACCAACCTGCTCTCTCACCACAGTACTATCGCTATACCATCCATCAGCAGCAGCCGTAGTTAACGTAGCATCTGTAAACACTGCTGTCGCTCCCGATAAGGTAGCTGCGTCTAAAAAATAATTTGCTGATACTGCCATAACTCTTTAATTTTATTATTTAATTTTAACACCCACAGCACGCATCTAATTCTGATGTTGTACTATAACATAGCTCCAACTCTGTAGGTCTTCTGTAGTTATATATTAAGTAAAGATACTCATCCGTACTGCTCGGCATCGTAAACTCTGCGGTATAGGTATTGCCACCATTACTTGAAACAAGAGGCGTAGCATTGTTTGATGCGTTAAATAATGTCTGCATTTGTGCAGGGGTATTTACATACAACGTGTTACTTCTTAAATACCTTAGCTCGTCAATGCTTGGGTCAAATACATAATCATCAGTAGACCCTATCTTATTGGTTACAATACTTATAGTCGCACCATCAGCAGGAATAAATCCTGAGCCCTGTGGTCCTACAATCTGCGTGTACTGAGAGATTAATGGATTTGCTGTGCCTGACACTAACTCAACCTGCTCACTATGTATAGGTGATGTGTATAGACCATCCTGCCAACTGTATTCATTATGGATAAACAGTCCTGCATCATCATCGATAGAGTAGCATACCTGAATGATTGTTATCTGCTGAGCGTCAGGACAGTTTACAGTAATCTCTAAATGCGTAGAACCTTGGGAGGTAATACTTAGACTTAAAGTATTTGCTACAACACTATCTTTATCTACAGTTAACGTACCTGATACAGAT
>MDTC01013847.1_pt1 | contig 11501 bp, 8 predicted proteins | sample 811181 | NCBI WGS metagenome assembly MDTC01 (sample SAMN05326644, study PRJNA326480) | marine metagenome | isolation source: seawater | place: Pacific Ocean: North | collected 2011 | reverse complement strand
GGCCGATCTGCGGCCACGCGGCGGATCCCACTGATTCTTTGGGGCGCATCTCGGGCGCAGCGCACTGCGCTCGAGATGACGAAGCCCCGGGATTCCGCGGTTCCCAGGGCACGTCGGGCGCAACGGAACCAATACGAACTACTACATTTTCACTACCCATCTACTACCAGCGTTGGGTACATGTATCGCTGCAAGGCATGAAAGAACCCCGGTATCTCGCGGATTATGCGGGATCCCGGGGTTCTATCGAAGTGTGGAGCCTAGGAGATTCGAACTCCTGACATCCTGCTTGCAAAGCAGGCGCTCTACCAACTGAGCTAAGGCCCCGGGGCTTGCGTGGGGCTACCAGGACTTGAACCTGGGACCTCTTCATTATCAGTGAAGCGCTCTAACCGCCTGAGCTATAGCCCCGTGCGCTGTCGGCGCATCGCACCGTCAACCTCCAAGACTTTACCCGACGGGGCGCGGTTTCCACGAATCCGGGCGCTGGATCGCAGCGAGCGCTCCGCGCGGCCCCTCCCGGTCCGCCGTCGGAGTTCGCTTAGCCGATCCTTCATTGCGCACCGCCATGGTGGAGTTGTTGACTGAGCGGCGTGACAGACGCAACACACGCCCACGAGCCGCACGCCACCGGCGTGAGCCAGAAGCTCAACTGGCTGCGAGCCGGTGTTCTCGGTGCCAATGATGGCATCGTCTCCGTTGCCTCACTCGTTGTCGGTGTCGCGGGCGCGACGACCGACACTCCGGCGCTCCTGCTCGCAGGTGTGGCCGGCCTCGTCGGCGGCGCTATCTCGATGGCGCTCGGCGAGTACGTGTCGGTGAGCAGTCAGCGCGACAGCGAACGCGCACTCATCGCGAAAGAGCGCCGCGAACTGGCCGAGATGCCGGCGGAAGAGCTGGAAGAGTTGACGCAGCTTTACCAGGAGCGGGGTCTCAGTCGCGACACCGCGGTGCAGGTCGCGAAGGAGCTCACGGCCCACGACGCCCTCGCGGCTCACCTCGAGGTGGAACTGCACATCGATCAGGACGACCTCGTCAGCCCGTGGCAAGCCGCGTTCTCGTCGGCTGTGGCGTTCACGTTCGGAGCGCTTCTGCCGCTGCTCGCGATTCTGCTCCCCCCGCCGGAGTGGCGGGTGCCGGTCACCGTCGTGGCAGTGCTCATCGCGCTGGCGGTCACCGGTTCTATCTCCGCGCGCCTGGGCGGCGCGTCGCAGGGACGCGCTGTCTTGCGCCTGGTTATCGGTGGCGCGCTGGCGCTAGCGGCAACCTACGCGATCGGTACCCTGCTCGGCACCACCGTCGTTTAGCGCCGGCGTTCGCCGAGCCGATGCGTGAACGGCTGGCGCGTCAGTTCGAGGTGAAGCCGACGAGGAGTCCGCCGGTGACCTTCACCGCGAGGTTGTAGATGCCGGCAACAACGGCGCCCATAACGGTCACGACCACGAGGTTCAGGATCGCGACGATCGCCGAGAACGCCAGAACCTGCGGGAGCGACAAGATTGCCGACATGGAGAAGGCTTCGCCGGTCACGCTGCCGATGAACTCGTCAGCCTGCGAGATGAGGCCCGTGCTCTCCAGGATCAGGAAGATCAGGACGAAAAACACGACGGTCGCGATGGCGATCGCGACAGCCGCGAGGAACGACAGCTTCACGGCCGACCAGAAGTCAAGGTAAACGAGCCGCAGGCGCACCTGCTTCGTCGTGGTCTTGCTGGATTTCTTGGCGAGTTTGTCGGCAACCGTCGTCATGCGTCGGGACTTCCTTCAACGATCTGGGGGGAGGCGGCGTCATCCGACGCATCCGTGGCCGCGGCGACTTCTGCCACAACCCGCTCTCCGTTACGCGCGACCGCGATGATGCGATCCTCGTCATCGGGGCGGGCGAAGACGACACCCATGGTGTCGCGACCCTTGGCGGGGACCTCGGCCACGGCAGAGCGTACCACCTTGCCGCTGGCAAGAACCACCAAGACCTCGTCGTCCTCCGAGACGATCAAGCCGCCCGCGAGAACCCCTCGATCCTCAGTCAGCTTCGCGACTTTGATGCCCAGGCCACCGCGGCCCTGCTCCCGATACTGGGCCACATCCGTGCGCTTGGCGTAGCCGCCTTCGGTGACGACGAACACGTATCCCTCGTCACGAACCACGGATGCCGACAGCAGGCAATCGTCGCCGCGGAACGACATTCCCTTGACGCCCTCGGTCGCCCGTCCCATGGGGCGAAGCGCAGCATCCGTCGCGGTGAACCGCAGCGACATACCCTCCCGGCTGATCAACAGGATGTCGTCGCCTTCGTCCACGAGCATCGCGGAGGTCAGTTCGTCTCCGGCATCCTCACCCTCACCGCCGCGCAGCTTGATGGCGATCACGCCGCCCTGGCGGTTGGTGTCGTACTCGGTCAGGCGCGTCTTCTTCACCAGGCCGCTGCGGGTGGCCAGCACCAGGTAGGGGGCTGCCTGGTAGTCGCGGATGTCGAGGATCTGAGCGATCTCTTCCTCGGGCTGGAGCGCGAGGAAGTTCGCGACGTGCTGGCCCTTCGCGTCGCGCCCCGCCTCGGGAAGCTCATACGCCTTCGCCCGGTAGACGCGGCCCTTGTTCGTGAAGAACAGCAGCCAGTGGTGGGTTGTCGTCACGAAGAAGTGCTCGACGACGTCGTCAGCCCGCAGTTGCGCGCCCTTGACGCCCTTGCCGCCGCGGTGCTGCGACCGGTAGTTGTCGCTGCGCGTGCGCTTGATGTACCCGGCGCGGGTGACGGTGATGACCATTTCCTCTTCGGGGATGAGGTCTTCCACCGACATGTCGCCGTCGTAGCCGGGCAGGATCTCGGTGCGTCGATCATCGCCGAAGCGCTCGACGATAGCGGTGAGTTCGTCGCGGATGATGGAACGCTGGCGCATCGGGTCGGCGAGGATCGCCTGGAAGTCCAGGATCTGAGCCTCGAGCTCGGTGGCTTCGTCGATGATCTTCTGCCGTTCGAGGGCAGCGAGGCGGCGCAACTGCATCTGCAGAATCGCATCGGCCTGGATGTCGTCGATCTCGAGCAGGTCCTTCAGCCCCTCGCGCGCATCCTCGACCGTCGCCGAGCGACGGATGAGGGCGATGACCTCGTCGAGCGCATCGAGCGCCTTGAGATACCCGCGCAGGATGTGCATCCGCTCTTCGGCCTTGCGAAGCCGATACCGCGTGCGCCGGACGATGACGTCGACCTGGTGCTCGATCCAGTAGCTGATGAAACCGTCAAGCGGCAGCGTGCGCGGCACACCGTCGACGATGGCCAGCATGTTCGCGCCGAAGTTCTCTTGCAGCTGCGTGTGCTTGTAGAGGTTGTTGAGCACGACCTTCGCGACAGCGTCGCGCTTGAGCACGATGACCAGGCGCTGGCCGGTGCGGCCCGAAGTTTCGTCGCGGATATCGGCGATGCCCGTGATCTTGCCCTCGCGGGCGAGGTCACCGATCTTCACCGCGACGTTGTCGGGGTTGACCTGGTAGGGCAGCTCCGTGATCACCAGGCACGTCCGGCCCTGGATCTCTTCGACATTGACCACCGCGCGCATCGTGATCGATCCGCGGCCGGTGCGGTAGGCATCCTTGATTCCCTTGGTGCCGAGAATCTGCGCGGATGTCGGGAAGTCGGGGCCAGGGATCCGCTCCATGAGAGCTTCGAGAAGCTCCTCGCGGGTGGCGTCGGGGTGCTCGAGTGCCCAGAGTGCGCCGGCGGAAACCTCGCGCAGATTGTGCGGCGGGATGTTCGTCGCCATCCCGACCGCGATACCCACCGACCCGTTGACAAGCAGGTTCGGGAACCGCGCCGGCAGCACCATCGGCTCCTGCGTCTGCCCGTCGTAGTTGGGCTGGAAGTCGACAGTCTCTTCCTCGATGTCCCGGACCATCTCCAACGCGAGCGGCGCCATCTTGGTCTCGGTGTATCGCGGTGCGGCAGCCCCCTGGTTTCCGGGGGTACCGAAGTTCCCCTGTCCGAGCGCTAGCGGGTATCGCAGCGCCCACGGCTGAACGAGGCGGACGAGGGTGTCATAGATGGCCGAGTCACCGTGCGGGTGATACTGACCCATGACCTCGCCCACGACACGCGAGCACTTCGAGAACGACTTGTCGGGGCGGTAGCCGCCGTCGTACATGCCGTAGATCACACGGCGGTGCACGGGCTTGAGCCCATCGCGCACGTCGGGAAGGGCGCGGCCGACGATGACGCTCATCGCGTAGTCGAGGTAGGACCGCTGCATCTCCAGCTGCAGGTCGACCTGATCGATTCGACCGTGGTTGTGCACCGGCTCGGGACGTTGTTCGTCTGCCATGTCTGTCTCTACTTCGTCGTTTCGATGTGCTCGCGTACTCAGATGTCCAGGAAGCGGACGTCTTTCGCGTTTCGCTGGATGAATCCGCGGCGGGACTCCACGTCCTCGCCCATGAGGATCGAGAAGATCTCATCGGCGGCGGCGGCATCGTCGATGGTGACCTGGCGCAGCGTCCGGGTCAGCGGATCCATCGTGGTCTCCCACAGCTCCTCGGCGTTCATCTCACCGAGACCCTTGTAGCGCTGGATCGCGTTGTCCTTGGGGATGCGCTTGCCCGCGGCAGCTCCCTCGGTCAGAAGCGCGTCCCGCTCGCGGTCCGAGTACACGTACTCGTGGGGGGAGTTGGTCCACTTGATCCGGTACAGCGGGGGCTGCGCCAGGTAGACATAGCCGGCTTCGACGAGCCCGCGCATGTAGCGGAACAACAGAGTCAGCAGCAGCGTCGTGATGTGCTGACCGTCGACGTCGGCATCCGTCATCAGCACGATCTTGTGGTACCGGGCCTTCGCGATGTCGAAGTCCTCACCGATACCCGTGCCGAAGGCGGAGATCATCGCCTGGACTTCTTTGTTACCCAGGGCCCGGTCAAGGCGCGCGCGTTCGACGTTCAGGATCTTTCCGCGAAGGGCAAGGATCGCCTGGGTGTGCGGATCGCGACCACCGACAGCCGAGCCACCGGCCGAGTCACCCTCGACGAGGAAGATCTCACTGATCGACGGGTCCTTGGAGACGCAGTCCTTCAGCTTGTCGGGCATCGCCGCCGACTCGAAAACGCTCTTGCGGCGTGCGGTTTCGCGTGCCTTGCGAGCAGCGAGTCGTGCGGTTGCCGCATCGATCGCCTTGCGGATGACGTTCTTGGCCTGCGCGGGGTTGCGGTCGAGCCAGTCCGTCAACTGGTCGCCGACGACCTTCTGCACGAAAGCCTTGGCTTCGGTGTTGCCGAGCTTCGTCTTGGTCTGACCCTCGAACTGCGGCTCAGAGAGCTTCACCGAGATGACGGCGGTGAGTCCTTCACGGATGTCTTCACCGGTGAGGTTGTCATCCTTCTCCTTGAGCATGCCCTGGGCACGCGCGTACCGGTTGACGAGCGTCGTCAACGCGGCGCGGAATCCCTCTTCGTGGGTTCCGCCCTCGTGCGTGTTGATGGTGTTCGCGAAGGTGAACACGTTCTCGGTGTAGCTCGTGGTCCACTGCATCGCCAGTTCGAGCGAAATGTGGCGGTCAGTGTCTTCGGACTCCACCTCGATGATCTCGTCGTTGACGACCTCGGTCTTGCGTACCTTGTTGAGGTACTCGACATAGTCAACGAGCCCGCGCTCGTAGAGGAAGTCATCGTGGGGCTGGGTGGCGGCCGCATCGCTGGACTGATCGTCGACGACGTAGGCGGACTCTGGGCGCTCGTCTCGTAGCGTGATCCGCAGCCCCTTGTTGAGGAAGGCCATCTGCTGGAAACGGGTGCGGAGGGTGTCGTAGTCGAAGTGCACGGTGTCGAAGATCCCGGCATCCGGCCAGAACGTGATGGTCGTTCCGGTCTCGTCGCTCGGCTCGCCCTTCTCGAGCGGTGCGAGCGGAGTTCCGCCGTTTCGGAACGACTGGCGCCAGACGAATCCCTGGCGCTTGACCTCGACCTCGAGGCGCGTCGACAGGGCGTTCACAACCGAGGAGCCGACGCCGTGCAGACCACCGGAGACCGCGTATCCGCCGCCGCCGAACTTACCGCCGGCGTGGAGCACCGTCAGGACGACCTCGACGGTGGACTTTCCCTCGGTGCGGTGCATGTCAACCGGGATTCCGCGGCCGTTGTCGACCACCCGAACCGCACCGTCCTCGAGGATCGTGACCGTGATGGTGTCGCAATAGCCGGCCAGGGCCTCGTCGACCGAGTTGTCGACGATCTCGTACACCAGGTGATGAAGGCCCCGCTCACCGGTCGAGCCGATGTACATGCCGGGTCGCTTGCGCACCGCCTCCAGTCCTTCGAGGACTTGGATGGCGTCAGCCCCGTATTCGTTCTGGACCTTGCCGGCGTTTGCGAGCTGGGGATCTTCGGGAACGCTTTCAGGGACTTCTGAGGGCATGGTGAGAGGCGCTCCACATCGACGATAGGACTATCGGACAGTCTATCAAGTCCAGGGCAGCATTCAGCGCTCTGCGGGCCTGTGGCGCGATGAAATTCGCCGCGACGTCCCGGGAGGTGGGTCAGCCGTAGGTATCGCGCGGACCGCGGCCTGGAACGGCTCTCGGCCCCCATTTCCAGGAGGGGACGTCCGGCCCGATGAAGCGGACGCTCTCGACCCCGGCATCCGGGAACCGACGAATGATCTCGGTGAGGATCTGCGAGCGCATGTTCTGCAGCTGCCGAGCCCACGCCGTCGAATCGGCCTGGACGGTGAGGATGCCGTCGACAAAGCCCACCGGACGGGTGTGGCGGGCCGTCTCGGCCCCGGCAACCTCGTTCCAGGTGAGAACCACATCTTCCCGCGCCAGCTGTGCGTCCCATCCCGCCTCCCGCGTGAGGTCGGTGAGGATGTCGGCGACCCCCTTCGGGTCGCGACCCGCCGTGAACGGCTCGTTCTCGTCATCGGTCCTGCGCCTCCGGCGGCGGGCGACGCGGGCCGTGGGGGCAAGCCCTCGCAGACGCAGGTACGTGGCGATGGTCTCGGGAACCGACGATGTCCTTTCCGCCTCCGTGCTCACGACACGTCCCGCTCAGCGGGGCCGGTGCCACTCAGGGTGCCCGCCTCGACCCGGACCGTACCGACCCGAAGCGCCGCGGGAACATCCTGCTCGACCGCGGCGGTCACGATCACCTGCTCGAACTCACCCACGATGTCGGCCAGGCGCGCCCGGCGACCCGCGTCGAGTTCGGCGAAGACATCATCAAGGATGACGATCGGGTCGCCGAGCTGAGAGTCGGCTCGGAGCAGGTGCGCCGACGCAATACGCAGCGCCAGGGCCAGCGACCACGATTCGCCGTGCGAGGCGTACCCGCGGGCGGGCAGGCCCCGAAGCGAAAGTAGGAGGTCGTCCCGGTGGGGACCCACGAGGTTGACCCCGCGTTCCAGTTCCGATGCGCGTCTTTCGCGCAGCGCGGCACGAAATCGCTCGAACAGGTCGCCGGTCTCGGTGACGCCGGCCCGGCCCTCGTCGTCATCGGGGTCGGCGCCGTCTACCGAGAGCACCCACCGCGCATCCGGGGCGTGATCGGCCCCGGCGATCGAGGCGTATGCATCGGCGATCGGTCCCGCGAGATCCCGCACCAGTGCCTCGCGCGCGCGGATGATCTCGACCCCGAGGGCGACGAGTTTGTCATCCCACACATCCAGGGTCGGGAGGGCTTCAGCGTCCAGGCGCCTGGCGCGGGCCGACTTCAGCAGCGCCCCGCGCTGCTTGAGAACGCGGTCGTAGTCGGCGAGTGTCGCCGACAGTCGCGGGTATCGCTGCACGAGAAGCTGGTCGGCGAAGCGGCGCCGCGCGCCCGGATCACCGCGGACGATCTGCAGGTCTTCGGGCGCGAACAGGACGACATGCGCGTAACGTCCGAGCTCTCCGGTGCGGATGCCGGTTCCGTTCACCTGCGCACGGTTGGAGCCCTGACGGTTGATCTGGACGTCGACGTTCAACCGCCGTTCCCCGTGCGCGAGGGTTGCCCGAACGATGGCGAAGTCCGAACCGTCGCGCACCAGCGGTGCGTCAGATGACACGCGGTGGGAACCGGCCGTCGCGAGGTACCCGACAGCTTCAGCGAGATTGGTCTTGCCCTGACCGTTGCTTCCGACCAGAACCGTCGGTCCGCTGGAGAGCTCAAGCTCGGCACGAGCGTAGTTGCGGAAGTCAGTGAGACTCAGCCGCTCGACGATCATCGGTACAGGCTATCCGCCACCGGCGACGCGCAACCCGCGTCGGCGATCAGCGCAGCAGCAGGTTGGGCTGCAGCAGGTACTTGAAGGAATCCTCGCCCGAACGGTCGACCGAGGTCTGGGCGGTAATCAGCACGGGGCTCAGCTTGTTGGCGTTATCGCTCGAGGTGAAGGTCACCCGTGCGAACTCGCTGCGAACCGCGCCGAGAGCCTCGAGCAGGTACTGCGGGTTCAAGCCCAGCGTGACATCGTCACCGCTCAGCGTCGCATCGACGGATTCGGTAGCCCGGGCCTGTTCGGTGCCGGCGGCATCCATCGACACGCCCTCTGCGGTGAACGTGAACCGCAGCGGCGCTGACCGGTCAAGCACCAGCGACACACGGCGCACCGCTTCGGCGAACTCCGAGGTGCTGACGACTGCGTGGTGTTCGGTCTGCTCGGGGAACAGCCGGCGGACCGGAGGGAAGTTGCCCTTGATCAGCAGAGACGTGACTGTCTTGTTGCCCGCCGTGAACGCGATGATCTCGCGGTCGCCGCTCCCCGAGAACGCGATCGAGATCTGCCCCGAGTGCGCGAAGGTCTTGCCGACCTCGGTCAAAGTGCGGGCGGGAACGAGAGCTGTCGCACCCTCTTCGGATGCTCCACCTGCCGGATCCCAGGGAATCTCCCGCAGGGCGACCCGGTAGCGGTCGGTGGCGACGAGGCTCAGACGGTTGCCGGAGACTTCGAGCTGAACACCGGTCAGCACCGGCGTGACATCGTCGCGGGATGCCGCGAAGGCCACCTGCGCGATCGCGGTGGCGAAATCTTCGGCGGGGACGAGACCCGACTCGCCCGTGACTTCGGGAATCGCAGGGTACTCGGCAACCGGCATGGATGCGAGCGTGAAGGTCGCCGAACCGCAGGTCAGCAGGATCCCACCGTCGTCGTCAACGCGAACAGTGACCGGAGCGTTGGGCAACCGGTTCGCGATCTCGGACAGCAATCGACCGTGGACGAGAATCGTCCCCGGGTCATCGACCGTTGCCTCGATGAGGGTTCGTGCCGATGCTTCGTAGTCGAACGCCGACAACGACAGGCCGTCTGCGCTTGCCTCGATGAGGATGCCCGCCAGGATCGGCTGCGGATTGCGTTGTGGCAGCAGCTTGACGACGAACGACACAGCCTCGCTGAACACATCGCGGTTGACTTCGAACCTCACGTGCGCTCCCTCGATCCGGTTGGGCTCTCCCATGCTAGTGCCCACATGTCTTGTGACTTCAAGAGATCCGCGGGGGCTCGCCCTGACGGCAGCGTCGCACCGAAGGTCATCGAACCGGATTCATCTCAAGAAGTTCTTTGTCATGGTGTTAACAGCTGTGGGAACTGTGGATGAATCGCGCGATCCCTTGTGCCGAGCCGAAACCACATTCGTGTCATTTGTGGAGGGACTGCGGATGAGTTGCGTGAAGCGACGCGTCGGCGTTCGCGACGGAAGCTCTCGTTCCACAAGCGCGCGCAGCTTCATTCACAACTGAGCGTGCAGCTTCCACACTTATCCACAAGTTATCCACAATGTGGGGAACGCGTATTTTTGTGCCACCACCCGCGTCGTGTCAAGTGAGAATCCATGAGCTTCCTATGAGCCCCGGATTGGTCGCAAGCGAGTCGGCTCAGCGGCCGTTGCGGCCCAGCTGAGCGGTGATCTCAGACACCTGGTTGTAGATGGAGCGACGTTCCTTCATGAGGTCGCTGATCTTCTTGTAGGCGTACATCACCGTCGTGTGATCGCGGTTCCCGAAGAGCTGCCCGATCTTCGGCAGCGAGAGGCTCGTCCGCTCTCGGCACAGATACATGGCGATCTGACGGGCGGTGGCGACTGCCTGCGAGCGGCTGGACCCGTAAAGGTCGTCGACCGAAAGCTTGAAGTACGTAGCGGTGGCCGCGATGATGTCGGTCGGTGAGATGACGTTGGCGTCATCCTGATCGATGATGTCGCGCAGCACGGTCTGGGCCAGCGAGATGTCGAGGCTCGAGCGGTTCAAGCTCGCGAAAGCCGAGACCCGGATGAGTGCGCCCTCGAGTTCGCGGATGTTCGATGAGACCGCGGTGGCGATGTACTCCAGGACGTCGTCGGGAATGTGGAGTCGCTCACTCTGCGCCTTCTTACGCAGGATCGCGATGCGCGTTTCGAGGTCGGGTGCTTGGACATCGGTGATGAGGCCCCACTCGAACCGACTCCGCATCCGATCTTCGAACCCGGTCAGGTGCTTCGGGGGCACGTCGCTCGTGATCACGACCTGCTTGTCGTGGTCATGGAGCTGGTTGAAGGTGTGGAAGAAGGCTTCCTGGGTCTCTGCGCGGCCCTGCAAGAACTGGATGTCGTCGATGAGGAGGATGTCGACATCCCGGTATCGAGCCTGGAACGCGGCGCCCCGGTTGTTGGCGATCGAGTTGATGAAGTCGTTCGTGAACTCTTCGCTCGAGACGTATCGAACCTTGATCCCGGCATAGAGGCTGATCGCGTAATCGCCGATCGCGTGCAAGAGGTGGGTCTTGCCGAGTCCGGAATCGCCGTAGATGAAGAGCGGGTTGTAGGCCTTGGCCGGCGCCTCAGCGACGGCTACCGCGGCTGCATGAGCGAACCGGTTGGACTGGCCGATGACGAAGTTGTCGAAGGTGTACTTCGGGTTCAAGCGCGTGTCGGTTCGCGACGGGGTGTTCGTCGACTCGACGGGTTCCTCGGCAGCGCGGTGAACGGATGCCGCGGGCGGGGCTGCCAGCGGCATGACCGCTGTCAGGTGAGACTCGGCGAGTTCCGGATTCACGACAACGCGAAACGCCGAAATGGTTTCACCACTGCCATCCTCAGCGTGAGCCAGTGCCTCGAGAATCGGCGCGCGCATCCTCTTGTTGATCTGCGCTGCGGTCAGCTCATTGGGAACATCGAGGTAGAGGGTTCCACCCATGACGCCCTGCGCCACCGCGAGATTGAGGAATCCTTCGAGCTGCGGAGTGATGCGATCGTCCCCGCGCATGATCTCCAGTGCGGCAGTCCAAACCGGAACATCGGGAATCTCCTGGGTCACCATGGCCCCCCTCAGGCATTAGCGGCATCGGTGCGGCGAGCCCGTCCCCGGCTGTGGATAACTTTCGGAGCAACGGTAGTCAGCGGCATCCGTCAGCGCAAAATCAACTGTAGACGCGACGCGCGTGTCGTCTCCAGATGGTGGATGACGCTGGGGATAATGTTCCTTCCCCTCCGGTCGGTCGCCTTGCCTCACGTCAAGATGTCCGGGTGTGATTCGTGGTTGCCTCACGTGAAATGTCCGCGTGGGTCATGCGGCGG
>MDTC01260913.1_pt1 | contig 11502 bp, 8 predicted proteins | sample 811181 | NCBI WGS metagenome assembly MDTC01 (sample SAMN05326644, study PRJNA326480) | marine metagenome | isolation source: seawater | place: Pacific Ocean: North | collected 2011 | reverse complement strand
AGTCTGGGACAAGGACGATGCTATTCAATCGCTTTCAACCAGAATGACGAATTAAGAGTGATTCCAAAAAATAGCTATGACGTTTTGGTGATTAACAAAGGAAAGCTAGGAGAGCAAATTACCTGGAAAAGCATCGAGACTCCCGCAGCCGTCTATCCGGAATCTATTGTTTCCGGCTATGAGGGGATCGCTATGGATCAAACCATCGCCTGCCGTGCGACTGATGATGAGAAAAACTTGTGGCGGCCAGGCCTTGCCTATTATGAAGCCGTAGATTTCGGCTGTAACTACAGTGTTTATAACGGAACATCGGCCCTGATCACCTCCACAGCTACCAACTTTGAGATTCTCACGTACTCCAACGTATTCACGGTTCCAGACTTATAGCTAATCAAACCATAGGGGCTAAGCCGTAAGGCGATTAGATCGGGTCTAATCTCCGTTTGAAGTCCACTTTCCGCAAAATTGATGGCTTCGGATGAGGATCGCTTGCGGGGACTTCATACTTGTCCCTCAAGGCAGATAAAGCCTCTTTCATGCGTTCTATTTTAGCCTTGTTTTCAGGTATATAGTATTGATTAATGGTCTCTTCGGGATTCAGAGATAGATCATAATATTCCCATTCTTTCACATCTTCAAAATAGATTAACTTTTCCCGACCATTGGTTACCCCATAATGTCGATACACATTATGAGTCCCTGGATGCTGGTAATATTGATAATAATGAAACCTTCGCCAATCCTTAGGTTGTTGCCCAAAAAGGAGAGGCACCAGACTGCGCCCCTGCATGTCTTCGGGGACAGTGCCCCCAGCTATATCTATGAAAGTTTCGGCTAGATCCAAATTCGAAACAATGGCATCACTCACAAGCCCATTAGTCACCCCAGGCCACTTAATTAATAGCGGCGTGCGAAGGGACTGTTCATACATGAAGCGCTTATCGTACCAACCATGCTCACCTAAATAAAAACCCTGATCAGAAGAATAGACAATAATTGTGTCTTCTGCCAAACCCAACTCATTTAGATAATTGACAACATCACCAACCGCATCATCGACATGACTAATGCATCCCAGATAATCCTCCATATACCTCTGGTATTTCCAGCTGACTAACTTTTGCCGAAACATAATATTGCGGTCAACGCTATCATTAGCGTGATTTGCATATTCATCTATTTTAGAGAAACTAAGCCCATAAATGGTTTTGAGATCAGACAGTATTTGACCCGGGGGTTTTCCATATTGATTGACATCGCCAATCACATAATCAATAAACATCTGCTCATCAAACCAACCAAAATAGCCGCGGTTGATTTGTGCAATAAATTTATGAATCATAGGTTCGTAATGGCGATCCCACAGAGCAGCCTGATCATCAGTCATACCTACAGGACGAACCAGCTTAGTATCTTTCGCTATCATGTGCTTGGCTAAAGTCATTTGCTGCATACTCGCAGCAGACCCCCGGTATTCATATTGATCATGGAGAGTCACAGGCTCCTTCAAGTTTTTGTGAACACCGAAATAAGCTGGGGACGGTTCCCACTCTCGATGAGGGGCCTTAAACTGCAACATCAGCATAAAGGGTTCATTCTTGTCCTGCTGCTTCAGCCAGGATTTACCCAAGTTTTTTATAATTTCAGTATTGTAACCAGCGACCCGCCGTTCTTTAATACCATCTTTAGTTTTGGACCGAAGCAGCGGATTATAGTAGGACCCTTGGCCACCCCGATCTTTTTTACTCTGGATATCCCAGTGATCAAATCCAGTTGGATCCGAACCCAAATGCCACTTGCCAATCAAAGCAGTGGTATAGCCTAATTTTTGCAACTCCTTGGGAAAGGTATTTTGACTACCATCAAAGTCGCGAAAGTTAACCTTATAACCGTTTTTGTGACTATGCTTACCGGTAAGAATGGTAGCTCTGGAAGGACCACAGATAGAATTAGTGACATAGGCCTTGTTAAACCGGACCCCTTCTTTAGCGATACGATCAATGTTAGGGGTTTGCACCAGCGGCTGCTTATTATAGGAGCTTATAGCCTGAACAGCATGGTCATCCGTAAATAGAAACACGATATTGGGCTTTTTACGAAGCACCTGCCCATCAGAGCTAGCATAACTGACTAGACTAACAAAACACGCCAAAACCAAGGTTAATCCCTGGTAACCCACCAAAGTCTTATTGAAAGACATGATCACTCCCTAACATAAAATCATGAACCATCACTATATCTGTATTATTTACCATTTCTTATTAATTTTTTTAACTTTATTTACGCTGGACGAGAAAGAAAAGTGGTCCCTTGAAGGGCTGAAGTATTATGCAGAATCTCACCAGATCAAAGATGAGCTGAACGCCATCAATTGCGACAGCAGGTCTTCTCATTATTCATGTCAATACCGACCTTTGCTGTACCCTTTGAGCATGGGATTACCCAAAGCCTTGCAGCCGCCATCGGTTGGAAAATTCATCTTAAGCCCTATTTCAGAACTTCCTTCAATGCCAACCATCATCATTTTACTTCGGCAGGTTGAACAATCTGGCAGCAAGGAGAGCAAATCCTCCAAGAGAATCTGCCAGAGCTAACCAATCGGTGGCTCCTACATTTTTAAAGAAGCGACGGCATTCCAGCTCTGCGTCCTTATGACCAGCACTAGCCCGAGCAAGATAACAGTGAATGGGTTTCCAATAAACAAGATGGGATGTCAAAAAATCACGGCGATGCTGATGAAACATTTCCTTAGCTGTCTCGGTTTTATTTTGATGAATCAAGGCCAGGCATCTCACCAACAATAGTTCCAGCTTAACCTCTAACGCCATATTTTTTTCATCCACCAGATCTAGGCTAGCCATAACTTGATCAAATTGTCCCAGCATGAGGTCTAGACGCAAGGATTTGAAATTAATTAACGTCTGAATCAACTTACTAGTGACTTTTTCTTCTTGTTCGATGGCAGCCTGCAAATGAACCCGAGCCTGAAAGCTATCACCTTCAAGCAATGCCGTTTCTAAGCATAGTAAATGAGTGATAGCCAGCCTAGTAGGTGTGTTTTTCACCCCTTCCACCTTAGCCATCCAGTCGAGAGAATGATTCAAACTCGCTTTAGATCTTTCAAGGTCACCCCTTACACTATAGGCCGCACCAAGATTAGCCAAAACCGCTGGTCCCAAACTATTCACTAGTTTCACCTTAGAACTCTGTATCAGTGTTTTTTGCCAATCGACGGCAACCTCAGCCACTTCTTCCATCATTTGAATGCCTAAACGAATATTTTGCTGGATCATCACCCGCCCCAGAATCGATTTGGATTCCTGAAATAGATGGTCTGAAACTCCATTAGCGGCCAAATTCATAGATTGTCTGGCAAATTTTTCGGCATCAGCTAGATCTAATTTATATAGATTCGTAACCGCTAAGTCTCTAAATAGAGCCGCCTGTTTTACTTTGTCTTCCGTGATTTTTAAAGCGCATTGAAGCACATTGTCGGCAAGACCAAATTTACCAGTATTGATTAAAGCCTGCCTAACTCCTCCATCAAGCATGTCCCGAGCACAATCTTCTCTCGCATCTCTTGATGTTAAAACCTCGTTGTTTTTGGGCTTATTAATAATTTCTTCTAAAGGATGTTCAAGCAATTTCGCTAATTTTTGGCCATGAGACCATCTGATTTTACGAATTTCACCTTTTAACCAGCGCCGCAATGTATTCCTATCAACACCAACTTCTGCGGCTAACCATGTTTTTTTTACTTGTTGGATTTGAATAATCTGAGAGATTTTATCTGGATTTATAACTACAAACTCTGGCAGCATTTTTTGACTCCACTATACCATTGCCTTTCGCAACAACATAAACGGTTATGCCCATTTTCTCAAGAGCTCATGTATTTAAATTTGTCACTACGACCATCAAAAAAATAGATGGTATTGTTAAACCCAGAAGATCATTCTAAGCAAACAACATAGGTGTTAAACCAAAACATGATCATGACCAGAACGACAAAAAAATTTCCAATAATTCCTTATTCTCGTTATTTCCCGGGTAAGGCTGAAGGCGGGAGGCGGGAGGCTGAAGCTTGAAGATAACAGCTTAACAGTGAGAGTTTCATCTTCATTCATTTAGGTGCTGCCCCCGCTGTGTGTGCCTCTTCAGCCTGTTACTTTATCTCGTATAGCCAACCGCAGCCAAAAAACAGAGTCGGCAAGCACTTGTTTTTGTATGTATTTAACTTTTTTTTAAATAATTCGACTATTTATACCGATAAGGACAGACAGGGAGCTGGTTAGGGTTTTTACCGAATCTTTTCGAATGTCGGTAGATCGGCAGGCACTCTAGGGGGACTTAATGACAAAGATATTTTCACAAATAATTTACTTCATTCCATTCATCCTATCGGGTTGCCAATCAAGGGCCGAACTACCTCAAATAGAGGAAGAATCGAAAGCCGCTAATATTCAAGTGGTATCAATCAAATCGACTAATATCAAAGAAGGAGAAGAACCTTTCAAAGCCACTGTGACCAGAATCAATTCGGACAAAAATGAGGTGGTGGCAATCAACACTAGTGGAGATGCTATTCAAGATGTTGACTATCAATTAAATGTTTCGAGCCTTACTTTCAATTCGGGAGAATTGAGCAAGGAATTTACGATTGAGATCATCAATGACCAATATAGAGAGGACAATGAAGATGTTATTATCTCAATCGGCTCCGCGAGCGTAACCTTTTCGATTGTTGATGATGATATCAAGTTTGAATCAAATAATCCTCCTCTGTTCTATTTCAGTGCGGATTCTGGAGTTACCCTTTCAGATAATGTCGTGGCTAGTTGGACCGATTCTGTGAAGAGCACAAGAATGTTTAGAATAGCTCAAGACAATGCCATGCCAACGTTTCAACAAAATGCCTTAGGATCCAACCTTCCGGCTCTGCAATTTGATGGCGTTGATGATATTTTAACTATTCAAAGTGAAACACAATTAAACCTCGACTTATTTACTCAAAAAACAATGACCATACTCATCAAAACTGGTGATGATGTTACAGCTCGCCAAACGATTTATGAACAAGGAGGAACCGTTAGAGGTCTCAACATCTATATATTTGAAGGTCAAATATATTTTGGCGGTTGGGACACTATGGTAGATACTGACCAAGTACCGGCTTGGGAATTTATATCTGTTAACGGCCAGGTTGAACCCAATACAGTCTATACAATAGCCCATGTTTTCAATGCAGAAGAGGGAACCATAAAAGGTTATATTGACGGCGACCTTATTGGTACAATAGATAATGCGAATCAGCTGTTCAACCACGACAGCGAATCTGCACTTGGTGCCACTAGATCCAACACCCGTTTTGAAACTGGAGGTAAAACTGGTGATGGTGAATTCTTTAACGGCTATATCGCAGAGTTTATTTATTGGAATGAAGCCCTTGATGATGATACTTTATCGTCGGCTAATCAATACTTCACCACACGATACAAGTGATTCTTTTGTCCTGCTTAGCCTCTGCAGCCCTCATTAAAAATGAGTTAAGATCAGGCTTGATAAGCAAATAAGACTAACCGGTTACGGGTGGATACAAATCGGGAACGATATTGTGTAACTACCAGTTGTGGCCATTTCTCCTCGTATCCATTCGAAAATTAGCAGCTAAGGTAACTGATGTCGGACAAACCTTACGCCAAAATAAAAAACGCTACACACCTTTTTTTACTTATCTTTTTAGAATCATATAATCAACACTCAATTTATAATGCATTTATTATAGATAGTTATAAATTTCAGCAGTAAAACCAATAAAAATACTTTTAGGACTAGACACCATATCGCCGATTAGGCCAGAGAAGTGAGTGGAAAAGTATTTGTACCTCACTCATTTTTTCAATTTTAAGCGTTCTTAATTATATGATTTTGACGAATACACAAAATTGGGAGAATTTAACATGGGCATAGCAAGAAACGCTTGGGAGCAATCAAATTTAGATACATATGGTTGGATTAGCCACCATGTTATTGGTGTTGGTTATCACACTCATGGTCTAATGGAGGGCTTCGGTCATCATGATTTTGAAATCGTCCCTGCGTTAATACCTGCTCAGATGGCTAATTCAATTTTTAACACCTTGGTAGAAAAAATCAAGGATGGAGAGGTTCTAAAACAGGGTGTGGAATACACCGATCTGCTTGACGATGGAGTAAAAATTATGTTCTATCTGAAGCCTGATATGCATCGTGAGGACAAAGAAGTATTAAGGGTCATCATATCTGATATCCATAATAATCTGAATATTGATAACCCCAGTGATTTTGTGGCGAAACAGATCAACTGCAAACCTCAGTGGGACGAAGAAATTATTTGATAGAAAGAATCACACTAACTTTTAAAGTGACTTTCGGTTAAAAAAGCAATTCACTTATAGCTTAATATCAACGTTAACTGTGCTTTCACCGCAATGTTTCCAGCCTCAATATTAAACGAAGCCCGGGAAGCTTCTCGAGAAAAAGCTAAGCGCGGCATTTGCCCTGTTCCCATATCACGATAGCCAACGATAACTTCCTGAATACTCTTAAACGACAAACCCAAACTAGATAATACGTGTTTTCCTTCTTTCAATGCATTGTCTGCTGCCGTTTTTAGCGCTTTTTTCCGTGCTATTTCTATTTCCTCTTTTGTCGCTGTAAATTGGACGTCTTGAATTTCGTCAGCACCATTAGCGATAACTTTATCAAGCAATGATCCTACTTTTTCAACAGGAAGATTCATACTTAACTCTACGGTTCCAATATAACCATCCCGACGTTTTTTATTATTTACATAGGACCATTTCGGCTTGATCTGGAAGTTTCTAGTACTTAATTCATTTACTTTCTGTTTCTTGAGGAAAGAGATGAGCTTATTATTCTTAGTAATTAACTTCTTTTGAACGACAGTTGCTTTACTATCACTAATATTGATCCCTAGAGTAATGTTAGCAATCGTTGCAGGAAGTTTAAGTTCTCCATCAGCGCTTACCTGAAGGGTCTGGTCACCTGAACTGGCTGATGCTGCATAAACTAATGAGCATAAACCTGATAGATACCAAAAAATGATTAACATAAGAAAAAAAGCTGTTTTATTCATGTCATACCTAATATTTAAGTTAGTGGCACCTATCAAAGACCGTCCGAACAAACTCTTGTATGAACACTAAAGATTCATTCACGCACTTTTCACAGATCGATATTGTTCCAGAGCATTATCTACAGTCTTAGTCAATTTTTCTGCGATCAACGGCTTACTGATCCAAGCCCAAATACCTGCCTTCTTACCCTCTTCTTTAACAATCGGATTAGACTCAGTGGTTAACATCAACATAGGAATCTCAGCTAATTCCGGTATCTCCCGTATTTTCTTAGCCATAGTTACACCGTCCATCTGAGGCATGCCGAAGTCGAGAATGATCAGCTCTATGTCCTTATTTTCATCTGCTGCTTTTACGCCAGCTAAGCCATCACGAGCGATGATCACCTGATGACCTGATTTATCTAGTGTTTCCTCCAGATACATACAAATTAGTTCCGAGTCGTCAACAACTAATATTTTCGCCATACCTACAACCTCATCCAATAATCATTTGATCCAAAAATAGCCAAGTTTCTAATCTCAAAGAGTTGCGTTGCTTCATCACTTAGAATGTATTTAGACTCAAAATTTGACTACTTCACAATTAAACATCGTACTATCTTGTGTAATCATCTACAAAATTAGATTTTTAAATGACTCAACATAGAATATCATTAAATGACTCTAGATTAATATCTAAAGATTAAGGTCTCAAAATATTCGATAGATAAAGTAAAAAGATAATTAAAAACCCCCATGAAGCCTATTCTCGAAGAATAGCAAAACGAAACAGCAATGACTGGGGGTGATTATACTCACTGCTTTTAAAGATAAGTCATCACCTTCAGTACATTTTATTTTTCAATATAGTCGACAATATTAGACGGCACTAACAGATCATCACACGATTGAAGTTCTTTGATACTAAACCAACGGATCTCAGTGATACACTGACTTTCAAATGAGTCTGGTTGGTGCAATCGATTAATGACGAACTCATCGACGGTAATATAAAAAAAAGTATCATGCTGGACAACCAAGGCGTTTTCATATTGAAACTCATGGGTTAAAGTCAATACAGGCTCGCCAGTATCTTTAACCGACAAGTTTAACTCCTCTTTTAATTCCCGGCAAAGCGCCTGAGTATGCGTTTCAGCAGCAGCAAGTCCACCTCCGGGAGTAATCCAACCGCACCACCTGCCATCAGGGCTTTCATATTTCATTAATAATACTTTTTTTTCAGGAGTCACCAGTATGGCTCGACTTGCCTTACGATATTTCTTTTTCATGCTCTCCCCTCGATAGCCATCATAGCTGGATTCGAAACGGAAATTACTATCCTTTTTCACTATCCCAAAAGTTTTACCGTTCAAGAACAGATTATAGCTAACCGTAAGCAGTGAGAAAACTAGATAATGGAATGATTTTTAATCAGCAAAAAATAAAAAAGGAGACTATAACAGCCTCCTTTACATTAAGTTTCTTTGACTCAAGAAGAGTATTCAGACTCCGCAGTAGATCATAAGATTCAATGCTTCATCAATTAAACTATCTCTTTCAGAAGGATCACTAACGCTATTAGCCTCTTCCATAACATCGTCATAGCTTTGACTGCAATCGACGTTGGGAATAGACTTTTCCGACGAAGAGTATTCTTCTTCATCAAGAATAATTGAAGATCGGAGGTTGATAGGCTCGATGGACCGGAATAGAGATTGTTCCTTCTCATAGATTACATGAGAGTACTTTAATATCTCACCGTTATTACTGATTGACGTCCAAAGACCTTTCGTTAATTCACTGGCATCACTATCAGGACCCATTTCGGCCATAACGGATAACTTACCACCTAGCCCTTCAATTTTATGATCATCGACAATCAAATCTGAAGATAGCTCTCTGGTATCAGGTTCGTAGGTAGCGATCAGAGCCGAGTCAAAGCCATAATCAACTATATCAACTTGACCTGCAATTTCCGCTCTTAGCCAAAAGTTAGTTTTGGCCTCTGTACTGGCCTTAGCCACAACGTTAAGGTGAGGTTTAAATCCTGCTTCCAATTGCCATTCATCTGGCGAAGAAAAAACTAAATTCGTGGATAACAGACCTGCCAGAGACCCCTTAACACTTAGATTGCCTACAATACCACCCATTAATACCGGATACTCGATATCAGCACTTAAATTACGTGCGAATTTTTCCTGGAGACGGGGCTCAGGACTATGATGTTCCCACTTTGTTTCATCAAGCACACGCACATAACTGTATGAAGTCAGTTCTCCGCGATTAATGATCGCAGCCAAATCAATCAGCTGACCTTCTGTTGTTTCTTCTTTGCCAAAAGGCAATTTATAACCAAAAATCCAACCGTCAGCAGAAAACCGACTCACGGATTTGCGATTTTTGTGGGCGCCACTATTCTTGATCACCGGATGAATCGAAATTTTAAATTTGTCTTCATCACCAATCGCTAAATCTTTTTCCCAGTATATATGCTCATTAAAGGTATCTCCATCCAGATCACTACTATCCCTAGATCCGCAACCCACCAAGACGAGTGAGATCAATGGTAATATTAGCTGTATTCTACTCAGCATATTTTTTTCCTCTTAAAAGATTAGCCCTACAACGCTTGACTACTAATGCAAAATAGCTACCAAATGCACAGTCTATTCTTTTATTTATTTTTCAAAATAAAGCTATTAATCTTCGCAAGATATTACGGTAGGCAGTGCCCGCAGTCACCATCATAATGATGAGCACTGTTTGATTTTTATAGCAGCTGTAAGTTAAATAAACATTAAATATATTTAAAAAGGTCTAACAAGGTTCAAAACAGCTCTAGACTTTATCTTATTGAGAAGCACCTCCAAGTTTTTCCAGCAAGTGTGAAGCCTTGATACCTACTGCTTGCCCCTGTTGTTTTACACTGATATCAAGCAGCGTAGCTTCTAAGTCCTGAATACAACATGATCCCATATCGTACAACAATTCGAGACTTTTTAGCTTAAAGGCATCGGTAGGACTATGCGCAACAATATCTTGGGCAGCAGCAAACGTCGCCGGCCCCGGTTCATGAGTATAGAATGCCTTCAGACCTTCCATGCGGACTTCCTGGCTTTTTTCAGACTGAATGGCCTGACTCAAAGCATCGAGACCAGCTCTGCTGGTCATCCTTCTTAGCTGATAAATCGCCTTTAATCTCATAGTGCTATCTGCTGACTGAAGGCCTGACTCGATGTATGGTAAAAACTCATCGGACCCAGTATTCCCCATGACTCCCAATAACTTATGTGAATTATCAGGATCTGCTTTAGCCAAAGCTAATACCTTGGCTGTCACCTGGTTGCGGACTTCCAGGTTCTTGATTCTTGATTTATGGCTGATACTACCTAGTGATAACATTGCAATATTTTTTAATTCAACATCGTTTACTCGATCATGGAATTGAATCAAACCTATTGAAGATAGCTGGGTAGGGTCCGGCAGATCACCGATAGCAGCCAGGGCCTGAAATTGGATCGATCGATCCAAACTCTCAGATAGCAGATCCTTCAAAACGCTTTCTGAGGCGGGATCACTTAACTGCCCCAGAGTACCAAGATATATGGCTACCTGATCTCTAAAGCCAGGAGCAGCAGGATCTAACCCAATCACCACCTCGTAGATGTTATCGATGAAATCAGGGTTCTGCTTTAAGATGTCTATGAGACGACCGTATAAACGCGTTTTTTTCTGAAGGTCTTGATCTAGGTTAGATTCACCTAATTCCTTCTTAACTAGATTAAAATCATCCTCCCCCAGTTTATTTTCAACTAACATTGATTGATTTTTGGGTTCAATGTTAGTTGTTTGTTTCATTATCTTATCTATCGATTCCGATGCAACTTGATTGTTCTCAATCCTCACTAATTCCATTTGATAACTCAACTCATTCAACATCTTCAACTGCTGGGCTTGTACCTCAACTTTAGCTTTACCCTTAAAATTCTGCCATAAACCGTTGCTAAGAGTTAAAGACGCAATACTGTTATCATAAACTTTAATATCCTTATTAGTTTGGCTCAACCGACGGGTATTCCCTTTCAGAAAATAAACTAGTTTACGATTGATATGAGCAATATTTTCATCCCATCGGTTGGTATAATGATATACTGCTGTTCCCAAAGTAGCTGGTTCTGCAGTCTTCCACTCCTTTTTCGCAGTTCCTGCAGGAACTGATGCGCTAAAGGTCATAATGAAGTGCCGAATCATTTTATAGCCTTCGGCACTTATATTCTTATCGAACCTGACCTCCGCCATAGACCCATCCTTGGTGCGCTTAACAAGAAATGGTTTTGCCAAATCAACCTGCAGACGATTTTTAAGCTCATTTTTAAAATTTT
>MDTC01220312.1_pt1 | contig 11502 bp, 8 predicted proteins | sample 811181 | NCBI WGS metagenome assembly MDTC01 (sample SAMN05326644, study PRJNA326480) | marine metagenome | isolation source: seawater | place: Pacific Ocean: North | collected 2011 | reverse complement strand
TCATCATGCTTGATTCCTCTTCTCCCACCACTTTCCGTAAAGCTCCGCCAGCCCGCCCCATCGAGCGATCCAAAGTTGAATATCAAATCTCGATCGAAACTCTCCCCGCTCCCGAAGCGAAGAAACAAGAGTCCACTCCTGCGTCCGCCGAGGAAGCCCCAGCCGAAAGTACGCCCGCGCCGGCTCCGTCACCGGAAAGTCTCGAGGCCGACGACGTCGCTGCCATTGATCAACTCGGTAAAGTCTACCAAGACCTCAAAACCGAACTCGGTAAGACTATCATCGGCCAAGAGGACGTCATCGAAGAACTCGCGATTTGTCTGTTTGCCCGCGGCCACGGTCTCCTTATGGGTGTTCCTGGTCTCGCCAAAACCCTCCTCGTTTCCTCGGTCGCGGAAACCCTCCATCTGAATTTCAACCGAATTCAGTTCACGCCCGACCTTATGCCCGCCGACATTTCCGGAACGGACATTATCCAAGACAACGGCGACGGTGGCAAACGCCATTTCGAATTCGTCAAAGGCCCCGTCTTTTCCAACGTCGTGCTCGCTGATGAGATTAACCGGGCGCCCGCCAAGACCCAATCCGCCATGCTGGAGGCGATGCAGGAACGCCACGTCACCGTTCTTGGCCGAACCTACCAACTCGATGCGCCTTTCTTTGTCCTCGCGACGCAGAACCCCGTCGAGCAAGAAGGAACCTACCCCCTTCCCGAGGCACAACTCGACCGCTTCATGTTCCTCATCGATGTCGACTACCCGACTGCCGCCGAGGAAAAGCGCATTGCCCGCGAAACAACCGGAGCTGATAAGGAACCCCTCAAAGCACTCCTTACCGGAGAAGAAGTTCTCAAATACCAAAGCCTAGTCCGCCGGGTTCCTGTGCCCGATCACATTTACGACTATGCCGTTGAGATCGTCCGCCGAACCCGTCCCGATGGCGAAGATGCCCCGGAGTGGATCAAGGAATATGTCGGTTGGGGTGCCGGACCGCGCGCCGTGCAATATCTCATTCTCGGTTGCAAAGCCCGCGCTGCGCTTCGTGGAACCTACATGGCCTCCCTCGAAGACATCGAAGCCGTCGCCAAGCCCGTTCTCAGCCACCGAGTTCTCACGAACTTCGCCGCCGAGTCCCAAGGAATGACCTCCAAGAGGATCGTCAACCGTCTCGTCGAAGAGATGCGGGAGGATTATTAAGATCCGGCCGGATTCCCTCCTGACTTCCCCAGGCTTCCCGTATGAAATACGACTTTCTCGACACTGACGTCCTCGCCCGACTTGGGGCGATCCCGTTGGAGTCCCGTTTTCCCATGGTGGGAAATGTCGCAGGACGTCACCGTTCTCCGCACCGGGGATCTTCTGTCGAGTTCGCGGAATACCGCAAGTATGTTCCCGGTGACGACACCCGTCGTCTCGACTGGAAGGCCTACGCTCGCTCCGACCGCTACTACATTAAGGAGTTCGAGGCCGACACCAACCTGCGGGCCTATTTCGTTATCGACACTTCCGGTTCGATGGATTTCACCTCAGGAGAAAACCCTTCCAAGATCGACTTCGCCAAGAAGATTGCCGCCACTTTAGCCTACCTCATCGTCAACCAAGGCGACTCCGCGGGGATCTCGTGTTGCAGCGAAAAACTTCACCTCGAAATCCCACCGAGCCGACGCGCCGCCCAGCTGAAGCACATTTTCGAAACCCTCAAAGACATCGAGCCTACCGGCGAAACTGGACTGGTTCACGCGCTCCACCAAATCGCCGAAAAAACCCAGCAACGCGCTCTCGTCATCATTCTCTCCGACCTCTTCGTCGAGACCGAAAAACTGGCCGACGCTCTCCAGCACCTTCGCTTCCGCAAGCACGACATCGCGATGTTCCATCTTCTCGATCCGCAGGAAGTGGATTTCCATTTCGAGCGACCTCATCGCTTTGTCGACCTTGAAGACGGAGCCGTCGTCGTGGCCGAACCAAATCTTATCGTCGACGAATACCACGAAGCTCTCCGCGAATTCCTCGAGACCGTGGAGTCCAAGTGCCACACCGTGCATGCCGACTACCACCTTCTCCAAACCAACGCGAACTACGAAAAAGTCGTTTCCGATTTCATCACCTCACGCCTGACCAAAAAACGCTAGCCCTCTCAGTTGAATTTCCTCGTTCCAGCCGCCCTCTTCGGGCTTTTTGCCGCCGCCATCCCGGTGATCATTCACCTGCTTAATCGGCGGCGTTTCCGCACCGTAAAATGGGCGGCAACAACTTTCTTATTAAAAGCCTCCCGGGAGTCACGGGGCAAAAAGCGACTCAAACACATCCTCATTCTGGTCTGCCGAACCCTCGCCATCGCCGCGCTCATTTTTGCGGTTGCGCGTCCACTCATCGGAAACTGGCTGGGGTGGGGCGGAGGCTCGATAGAGACAGTTGTCCTCGTCCTCGACCGATCAGCCAGTATGGAAACCCGCGAGGGTGACGGCTCCCCCAGCAGGCGCGAAGCCGTCGTCAATCGAATTGCCGACGCCATCAAAAACATGGGCTCCCCCCGCCTAGTTATTATCGATAGTGCCTCCGGAGAGATTCAAGACGTTCCCTCACCTGATGTCCTCCCTGAATTGACTTCAACCCAGGCCACCGACACACAAGCCGACATCCCTGTCTTGATCACTAAGGCCATCGACTACCTTCAGGAGACCAAGCCCGGAAAATCAGAAATTTGGGTCGCCTCGGATCTACAACGAAGCGATTGGCGTCCCGATGATTCGAGATGGCTCGCCATTCAAAGCGGCATCAAAGCGCTTCCCACCAAAACCTCCCTTCGTATTCTTGCCTCTGGGTCCGAAATCATCCCGAACTACTCACTCGAACTTCTGGCCTCCCGCCGTATCGAAGACGACCTCCTTCTCGATCTCAAAATTTCCCGTAATGAAGGCGAGTCCGAGGCCTCTATTCCACTCACTTTTTCTTTAATGGGCGCCCGAAGCATCGACCCTGAACGCGTCACCATCAGCGGACAAGAACTTCGTCTACAAAAGCGTATTCCCCTGGGAGAGATTAAAGAAAGCGGATACGGCTGGGTCGGACTGCAAGCCGACAACAATCCGCGCGACAACGCCGTCTTTTTTGCCTTCGGTGAAAAAGAACCGGTCTATTCGTGGTTGGTCGCGGAAGATCCCACCATCGAAGTCGCCGGTTACCTTCAAAGATCAGCCGCCCCAACCGGATTTGATCGCTTCAGCTGCGAAATCGTCTCACCGGTTCAAACAACCAAAATCAACTGGAGCACCGCGTCCCTGATTATTTGGCAAGCTCCGCTGCCCACCGGTGCCGTCGCTTCACAGATGGCTGAATTCGTAAAGTCCGGAGGGTCCGCTATTTTTTACCCGCCCGAAGAACCATCCACAGAAGCGATCTTTGGAATGTCCTGGGGGCCCGTGATCAACGCTCCGGACGACGAGTTTTTTATCAACGGGGTATGGACCCGCGACGACGGCCCTTGGCAAGACGGTCAAACCGGCACGCCACTCCCGGTGAAAGAGCTCAGAAGCATCAAACGCCGCAGCATTCAGGGCGACGCCGCGACTCTCGCTGAATGGGATGACAAATCACCTCTTCTCGTTCGTCATATCGATGGTGCTGGCACGGCTATTTTTGTCGGAACTCTTCCCGATGACCGTTGGTCCAACATGGAATACACCGCGCTCCATCTCGTCGCAAACCAACGTATGATCCAACTCGGCACCGACCGCCTTCACGCCGGTTACCGCGCTATCGCTGGAAGCGAAAAGTCGCAAACGCAAGATGACGAAGTTCGCTCCCGCCTGGACAGCTTCGAGGACTACGAACCATCACTCGGACCTTACCGAAGTGGCGTCTACCGCCTTGGCGAACGAACCGTGGCCGTCAACCGGCCCAACAGCGAGGGGGAACTCGAACGAGTCAACGAGGAAAGCCTCGAAAAAATTCTCGAGGACACGCCCTACTCACTTTTCGAAGACACCAAGACCAAAGACGACCTCATCAGCGAAGCCTGGAAAGCATTTTTGGTCGCCGTTCTTCTCTTCATGCTTGCTGAAGCAATCCTCTGCTTGCAGCCACGACCCAGCGTTGTTCCTGTCACCAATCCCTCGCCCGCGTCGTGAACAACTTCAACCTAGGACCTCTTCACTTCCAGACGAATTTCTTCGTCTTTTTCTTCGTTGTGATCGTCCTGATCGCAACCGCGGGTCTTTGCATCACCGCAGTCCGACGCTCGGCCCGACCCAGGCGAACCGGAACCCTGGAAACCATTCGCTTCGTCTGTGTTCTCTTCGTTTCCCTCATGCTTCTCGGACCCGAATGGCGCACCGTTCAGGAGTCCGACCTGCAACCGGAAATCGTCATCGTGACCGACGAATCTCTCTCAATGAGCACGACCGATGCCCGTGTTCCCGAGACCATGGAGAGTGAGGAAAAAGTCATCACTCGCGAGAATCTCGTCGATAACCTTCTCGCTTCGGAATTCTGGAAACCCTTCGAGGCGGACAGTAAAAACCGTGTCACCCTTTCCACCTTCGGTGCCCCGCCTCAAGACACCGACCCGGCTCTCCGCGCCATGGCCGGCACGGACATCAATGATGCCTTGCAGAAGATCCTCGAAGCAGGACGCAATCTCCGCGCAGTCATTATGCTAGGAGACGGCGACTGGAACATCGGCAAGTCACCCGTTGCGGCAGCCCAACAATTCCGTCTTAAAGATGTCCCGCTATACGCTCTGGGCACCGGATCCCAGCAACGCCTCCCCGACCTTGATCTGGATTCGGTGAATGCGCCCACCTACGGCATTGTTGGTGAGAACGTCCAGATTCCATTCACCATTCAGTCCTCTCTGGGACGCGATGTCCGTACTATCGTTCGCATTCGCAGCGACAGCGGAAAAGAACGCACCAAGGACATCACCATTCGCGCCAACTCCACGCATTATGACTCCATCTTGTGGCGAATTGAAAAAGAAGGCGCTTCTTCTCTCAGCCTAAGCATCCCGGCAACCAATGGTGAACTGGTGCAAAGCAACAATAGCCGTGATTTTATTATCAGCGGAAAACCGGAATCGATTAAAGTCCTCGTGGTGGAAACGCTTCCCCGTTGGGAATACCGCTTTATCCGCAACGCCCTTTCCCGTGACCCGGGTGTCGATGTTGATTGCCTCCTCCTTCACCCCAACCTCGGCAAAGGTGACGGACCCGACTACATTCAAGAATTCCCCGAAAACCTCGAAGATCTCCAAAAATATGATGTCGTTTTTGTCGGTGATGTAGGTCTCAGTAAAGACGGCGAATCCGGACTCACCACCGAGCAGGCCAATCTAGTCAAAGGCCTCGTCGAAAATCAGGCCAGCGGTGTGGTTTTCATTCCGGGTGCACAGGGAAACCAATTCAAGTTGGAAGAGACCGAACTCTACGACCTGATCCCAGTCATTCTCGACAAAGACAATCCAACGGGCCTCAGTGACTCCATCGATGCTTCGATGCGACTTACTTCCGAAGGTGAGAAGTCGCTGTTGACGATGCTTGGAGACGACGAAACCGACAACGAAGTGATCTGGCAGGATCTTCCCGGGTTCTACTGGCAGGCTCCCGTGGTGAAAGCCAAGGCAGGCACTACCGTTCTCGCTGTAAATGCCAATCGAAGCAATACCTCCGGACGTCTCCCCATTCTCGTCACTTCGCGTGCCGGAGCCGGCAAGGTTCTCTACATGGCCACCGACTCCGCCTGGAGATGGCGTCGTGGTGTGGAAGACCTTTACCACTATCGCTTCTGGGGACAGGTCGCTCGTTGGATGTCCTACCAACGAAACATGGCCGCCGGAGAACGCGTTCGCCTTTTCTTCACTCCCGAACGCCCCAAACCCGGCGACTCGGTTTTCCTTTCCGCTAACGCTTTTTCAGAAAATGGCGCTCCACTCACCGAAGGTAATGTTCAAATTGACCTCACCGCTCCAAACGGCACCAGCCAACGCATCGAACTCGCCCAAGACAACGCCTCCTGGGGCTCCTTCAGCGGACAGTTTAAAATCAGCCAACCGGGAACCTGGGGCGTCAAAGCCTTTATCGCCGGCGATGATTCAGCCTCCATCGAAACGAAAATTATTTCCCAAACCGACGACATCGAAAAAACAGGCCTTCCCGCCCGCTTCGAAGTTCTCGACGAAATGACTAAAGTGTCACGCGGCAGACTCGTCACCGCCGCCCAATTGGAAGATTTAGTCGACGAAATTAACGCACTTCCCGAGCCCCAGCCTCTTGTTGATTCGATCAAACTCTGGGCCCACTGGCTGGCTCCGACCATTCTCGTTATTCTCCTATCCCTCTTCTGGATGGGGCGGAAATTGAACGGAACGTTCTAGACCGCAAAGGAACCGCGGCGCCCACACCGCTTCTCAACCGAGCTTCGCGGTTCTCACTCTGCAAGCGCTTCGAGCAACTTGGTGTGTATTCCACCAAATCCACCGTTACTCAATACCGCGATCACATCACCTTCCGATGCGATACCTGAAACATGGGAAACGATCTCATCAACCTCACCAAGATACCAAGCCTCGGTCCCTTTGGATCTGATCACCTCCACAAGCTTGTCCGGGTCAAGTCGATCGTCCTCCGCAAATTTTTCGGGATCTGGGATACTTGGAATAACCACAAGATCCGCTTTCTGAAGTGCCTCGGCCAAGTCATCTTGAAAAATACTCCGACGCGTGGTATTTGATCGCGGCTCGAACAACACCCACAAACGACGCGAAGGATATTTCTGCCGTAAACCATCGATAGCCAAGCCAATCGCGGTAGGATGATGGGCAAAGTCATCGATCACCGTCACACCACGAACTTCCCCACGTTCCTGCTGGCGGCGAGCAATCCCTTCAAAGCTCATAAAGCCCTCGCAGATCTGATCCGGAGAAAGTCCGGCAAAGCGCGCCGAGCACACCGCCATCGCTGCATTTCGCACATTGAATTCACCTACCATGGGCACTTCGTAACGCTCGCCATTAATCGTAAAGCGACTCCCGCTCTCGAGGTACTCCACTTCGATAATTCGAAAATCACAATCTTCACCAAATCCCACTTTTTTAACAGGACACGGAGAATCAACCGCTGCCGTGAGACAGTTTTGATCATCACCATTGATCAACGCCAAACCATTTCGGGGAACGACCTTCAACAAACGTTGAAAGGTCAAAATAATCTCATCGAGGTTATCGTATATATCGGCGTGATCGAACTCGATGTTATTCATCACGACAAGCTCCGGCAGGTAATGCAAAAACTTGGACCGCTTGTCAAAAAAAGCCGTGTCGTATTCGTCGCCTTCCATCACAACGTAATCCGATTTCGTAAACCGCGCCCCTTGTCCAAAGTTCGCCGGAATTCCGCCAATCATAAAACTAGGTTCCTCGCCCGCTGATTCAAACAACCAGGCCAGCATCGAACTCGTAGTGGTCTTCCCATGCGTCCCACTGATAACGTAATTCTTTCGCCCTCGAAGAAAATATTCCTTCAGCACTTCGGGCAGCGACACATATCGCAAGCGCCGATCTATAATCGCTTCGGCCTCTTCATTTCCACGACTGATGGCATTCCCAATCACCACGGTCGTTGCATCATCGGGAATATTCTCGGCCCGATATCCCTCCATGATCTCCAGACCCTTCGAGGCCAAAAATGTCGACATCGGAGGATAAACCGCCTGATCCGACCCGGTGACAACATAGCCTTGTTCGATCATCCCGGCGGCCACCGAGCCCATCGCGGTTCCGCATACCCCGACAAAGTGAAACTGTTCTTTACTCATGAAACTTTCTTAAAACCCCGGCGCTGCGACTCGTCCGATCTGGCCTTCCTCAAGGCGTTCTCTGAGAATACGATCAGCAACCTCCTTCACCATCTCCTCCAAGAGCAATCGCAGGTGACTTCCCTTGCGGTAATCCGCCGGAGCAATGTGTTGAACCCGCTCGGCATGCGTGCAGAGCTGGAAGCATTTTCGAAAACTCCGCCCGCTTTGATCATTCGGATTATACACCGCGATCGCCTGACCTCCATTTTTCTTCATCACAGTAAAGCAAGGAACATCCGTGGGGCCATCACCGACATAGACCATGTTCTCAAAGGGCACCGGACGCGCATCGACCGGCATGTGGTCATTTACATCATCGTCGGGATTAAGCAGTCCCTTGTTAATCCGAAAAAGATATTGGGTCTTGGTAGTGTGTGAAATTGTACGCTTGGGAAAACTAATCCGGCCATGCTCGTCTTCACCAAACTCACACCCAAAGATCGACTTCACCTTATTCTTGAGCGAGCAACCATCAAGGAGTGCCTTCAGGCCAGACGAAACAATATAGTGCTCCACCTTGATTCCCGCTGCTTCATGCTCGGGCAGAATGTAAAATTCATTGATCTCTTCAAAAAACTCTTCAACACCCGGATAGTAGTTCAAGCCTATTCCTAGTTCCGTCAGATCGGCATTGGAAACATTGTCCATGCCCAGATAATCGAGCAGGCACTTCATGTAAGCCAATTCCCCGTCCCACTTCTGCTCTTTCACAAGCAGATTGCACTTCTTCCAAAATTGCTCCGGATCGATCCCGAACTTTGGAAACAAGACATCGTCCTGCATATAGCTCGGGCTTAAGGTCTGATCGTAGTCATAGACCAGGGCGATGGTATTCTGCGGAACGGACATGTCGGGAGGAAGACTGGCCTTTTTCTCCCTCTGTGTCAAAATCCGAGATAGACGACCTGACAGCATCTCGTAGGCTCAATTCATGACGCCGAAAGCCCTCATTGTCATCGGAGACGCCTCCGAGACTCTCGACACCCTCTATCCGTACTATCGCTTGATCGAATCCGGGATCGAGCCCGTCGTGATTGCGCCGGAAAAGCGTCCCTACCAAATGGTCATGCACGAAGTAAAACCCGGCTGGACCATCACCAAGGAATGGGAAGGCTACACCCTCAACGCCGATTTGGCGTTTTCCGAAGTAAATGAAGAAGACTACCTTGGTATTTTCTTCTCCGGTGGTCGCGCCCCGGAATACATCCGCTACAATGAAGATCTCGTCCGGATCACGAAGTATTTTTTTACGCAAAACAAGCCAGTCGCCTCGGTTTGCCACGGCGTGGAAATCCCGGCCTACGCCGACTGCGTCAGAGGCCGCCGCATGGCCACCGTTCCGAAATGCCAGTTCGATCTCGAAGTTGCTGGCGGGATTTTTGTCGATGAAGCTTGTGTTATCGACGGCAATCTCGTTTCCGGACGCACCTTCCACGATAATGGTCATTACCTCGGTGCTTGGATCAAAATGCTGGAGGCCGAAAAAGGCTGAAAACTTTGCACATTGGCCCAAGAATCACCTTACTCCCGACGTATCAAAAAAATGCCCCGAAGTGCAAAATCGCTTCTCGCTCTCCTGGTCATCAGTTGCCCGGCCAATGGCGAACTTCACTTCAACCGGGACATTCGTCCCATCCTCGCCGACACCTGCTTTAATTGCCATGGTGTCGATGAAGGTTCCCGAAAAGCCGGTCTCCGGCTCGACACCGCCGAAGGAGCTTATGAAAACCACGACGGCTTCCGTGCCATCGTCCCAGGCGACCTCAAAGAGAGTGAATTGATCTACCGCATCTTTAACGAGGACGAAGACGAAGTCATGCCTCCGCCCGATCATCCGCATCAACTCAGCAAGACACAAAAAAACACCCTCAAACAGTGGGTCCTCCAGGGCGGGAAATACGAAGGTCACTGGGCCTTCATCCCACCGGAGAAAGCCCGGATTGTCGGTTCTTCAAAATGGGGTGAAAATGCCATCGATAGTTTCATTTTTAAAAAACTCACTGAAGCCGGACTCACACCACAACCCGAAGCATCCCGTGAAACGCTCCTCCGGCGCCTCTCCCTCGATCTCACCGGACTCCCTCCGATACTCGACGAGCAAAAAATCTTCCTCAACGATAAGTCTCCGGAGGTCAAGAAGCCCGGTTCATACGCCGCTAATTGCCTTCTCGCTCGTCGTCTCGCCGAGCGTGACGTTCGCTTTATTCAACTTTTCCATCAAGGCTGGGACCATCACGGCGGTCTCCCCAAAGCCCTCAAAGGTCAGTGCAGCGACACCGATCATCCAACCGCCGGACTCCTCACTGATCTCAAGCAACGTGGCATGTTGGAGGATACTCTTCTCGTCTGGGGTGGAGAGTTTGGTCGAACCACCTACTGTCAGGGAAAATTGACTCGCGAAAATTACGGACGTGATCATCATCCCAAGTGCGTCAGCATGTGGATGGCTGGAGCAGGAATCAAAAAAGGAATCACTATCGGAAAAACCGACGACTATTGCTACAACATCCTTGAAGACCCCATCCACGTTCACGACCTTAACGCAACGATCCTTCATCTCCTCGGCGTCGACCACGAACGCCTCACCTATCGCTTTCAAGGCCGCCAATTCAGACTTACCGACGTCCACGGAAAACTCATCAAGAAAGCACTCTCCTAACCCCAGAAAACAAAACACTATGAAACGACTCAGCCTACTCACCTTCATCGCAGGAATGTCTTTCCTGCATGCCGGACCAAAAGCACCCGAAGGCTTTAAGCCTCTTTTCAACGAAAAAAACCTCACCGGCTGGTGGGGACTTGGAACCGAAGACCCCGCAAAATGGCAAGCTCTTCCCGCCGATAAACTCGCGGCCAAGAAAAAGAAAAGCCTCGCTGACATCAACAAGCATTGGAGCATTGAAGGCAACGAACTCGTGAACGACGGAAAAGGACTCTACCTCACCACCGATAAGGACTACGAAGACTTTGTCCTCCTTCTGGAGTACAAGACCGTCGCAAAGGCCGACAGCGGCATCTACCTCCGCGCCGTTCCTCAGGTCCAAATCTGGGACTCCACCAAGGAGGGGGGGAAGTGGAAACTCGGTGCCGACAAAGGCTCCGGAGGACTCTGGAACAACAAAAAAGGCAGTCGGGGTAAAGACCCCTTGGTTCTCGCCGACAAGCCCTTCGGCGAATGGAACAGCATGAAGATCCAAATGCTTGGTGACATCGTCACCGTCCACCTCAATGACAAAGTTGTCGTCGATAAAGCGCCAATGCAGAACTACTTCAATAAAGGTGGTTCACTCCCGGCGGCCGGCCCCATCCAGCTGCAAACCCACGGGGGAGAAATCCGCTGGCGCAACATCTTTATCAAAGAGCTCTAGGTTCCTGCGCGGAGACTCGCATCAAAAGACAAAGATCTCAGCAGGCTCATCCCACCGGCCGCGCCTGCTTTTCTGTCTACACTGCTCAAGGCCATAGGAAGACACCGACCATTCGCTCAGGGCGGATACCTCTGCATCGCGCAACCTGACTCCATCATTGAAACCGAGCCTTGAAAATCTTCCCCTGCCTTCACTTGCAGCGCGCAATCTTCCTGGATAGACTCACCCCGTGCTTCAATTTACCATTTTTCGCATTCCCGTCCGGGTCGAACCCTTCCACT